>ERZ1643251.204-NODE-204-length-101407-cov-30.813896_pt1 | contig 101407 bp, 141 predicted proteins | sample MGYA00579261_ERZ1643251 | MGnify/ENA primary metagenome ERZ1643251 (study PRJEB29033, sample SAMEA4952267) | chicken gut metagenome | biome: Broiler Chicken; feature: Gastrointestinal Tract; material: Caecum | place: Ireland | collected 2018 | study: Broiler... | reverse complement strand
CTTAAACAAAATTGTTTGCTCCATTCCGACAACACCAGATAGCGGAAGAACAGTCTCGCAGTACGACAAAGAGATGTCCATGTGCGCATACCTTGATGATTTGGAGGCCGAAAACGAGAAGCTGCGAGCCGAGCTGGAATACGAGAAGGAACACGCGAACGCCTATTATGAAGAGTGCGGGCAGGGCTTTTGAATGTCCCGGCCCATGTGGCGATTGTGGTCTATCCAGAGACTCCATGTGTACGGAAAGTTGGATTCAAGACCATCCCGTTGAAGCCGCAGAAATTATGGGATTTGATATAATAAAGGAGGAGGGAAGCCATATCGATGCTCTCCCTAATATTGCTAAACTTCTTGGAGTGAAAATCGGTCAACCTTTTCGCTTTAGCAACTATTTAACTCAATATCGCATAGATAATAGTGGTAGAATAGTTAATGTCAAGAAGGGCGAGTTAATAGAATCAAGTGCTATGATTCTTGAAATGATTAACCATCCAGAAAAAATTTCTCCAGGCTAGATGTGGTCATATGACGATGCACGCGATGCTGATGCGGTACGTAGACTTTTCCCAGAAACAGAAGTAGTAACAAAGCTTATCGATGGGCGTATAAAACTATCATTTTCCGATGGTAGCATATTAATAGTTAAGGGAGACAATAAGTTTCCTTCTGCCTTGCCAGAAGTGGCTTACCAAATAGATGAAATAACGTGTTGAGGAGAGAGTCAAATGTATTATAGAGAACCTTTCTGCTGCCCAGTTTGCGGAGGTAGAGGGACAGTATCACATAGTTTTTATGAGCCTTATAAAAAATATTATGATAAACTAGATACGACCTCTACTAGTCCATATATTGAGATGGTAACTTGTAGAGCTTGTAATGGAACTGGTATAGTTTGGCCTCCAGAAAAAAATGGGAGATAACTTACAGCATTGAATAATAAAAAGAAATGTCTTACTTGTAAAGGCAATGGAACAATACTAATATCTTTCTTTAAAGATAAACAATATGAGATAGTCTGTCCCTACTGCGGAGGAACAGGCTATATCAAACCTTTAATTAATTTGAAAAAGGAGGAAAAATGAGATATTATTACCCTAAGACCGGGAAAGTCTATGACGGGATATTCGATCTTTGGAATGTTTGGGATCCTCCTTGTGAAGAGCCTCACTGCAAAGATTGCCCGTGCGCGAATAATATATGCTTGTTAGATTGGGCGATTGAGAATGAAAACAAAGCGGCCGCGATAATTGGCGCAACCCCTTATTATAATATTTTTGATTGGTTATGTGTGTTGCCTAACCAGAAGTTTTGTTTTTTGGAAGAGGTTTACTACATAGACGACGATGGGTACATCCACAACGAGACTAGAGATAACAATATAGCTTCTGGCATAGAGATTTGCCATATGCTCAAATATCCGGAGGAAATAGAGATAATATGAAGGGGTATGTATTTATAGACCATGAACCAGTAGATGCTAATGTTGCCGCGGAAGTCTTAAAGACGACCGCGGAGATGCTCTATCAAGCCATGATAACAAGCGAAGATTTTTGTAAAAATTTAGGGATAACAGGATGGTTGGTGCTACTTGAATAAATATGCAATTTCTGACCTTCATGGCCGATATGATTTATATGAAAAAGTTTGTGCATATCTAAAGCCAGATGACATAGTTTATTTTCTTGGGGATGCTTGTGATAGAGGCCCAGAGGGATGGAAACTTCTGAAAGCGATATATAATAATCCTCAATGGAATTATCTGATGGGCAACCACGAACATATGCTTAAGGAAGCTATGAAAGAATACCGAGGTATAGAGAATTTCTACTATGAAAGTCCGATAGAGCTTTGTCTATATAATGGAGGTCTTGAAACTCTTAACGGATGGATAGAAGAGGGCGCGCCAGAAGAATGGATACAGAAACTTGGCGCGCTTCCTTATCGTGAAGAACTAAGACCAGCAGAAGATGAGATTATGGTCTTATGTCATTCAGGCTATACACCCGGGAAAAAGAGCATTCTCGATATATTCTTTTTGGATGACGTAGAACAATATCTTTGGAATAGAGAGCATATGTATGATAAATGGCCTGAAAATACCAATATGTACATAATCCATGGGCATAATCCTCTCAAAAAACCAGAAATATTAGTTTATGCGGATGGACATAAGTATGATATTGATTTATCAAGCTATAATTCAGGAGTAACTTGCTTACTTGACCTTGACACCTTGCTTCCGATATACTTTGAAATATAAAAAATATATGATATAATATTTATAGAAAGTTAAGGAGGTCTTTAAGTGACTTATGCAATAATGATGCTAGTAGGTGTTCCGGGTAGTGGCAAGTCAACTTATGCACAAGGAGTAATAAAAGAGTTAGAATCTGAAGAACATACTGTTGCTTATATATCAAGAGACAAGATACGCTTCGATATGCTTGAGTCAGATGACCTCTACTTTGATAAAGAAAAAGCTGTCTTTAACGAGTTTATTCGACAGATTAATCAAGCAATAGAAGATGGATTTGAGTATGTAATTATAGATGCAACTCATGTATCACCAGTATCAAGAGCCAAAGTATTAAAGAGAGTGCGGGCGCCGAGCTATATAGCTCTCAACATCATGGTTATGGACTGCTCTCTTGAGACTTGTATAGAGCGTAATGAAAAGAGAACTGGCATCTATAAAGTACCGGTTTCCGCGATTGAAAACATGTACAAGAATTTTGTATATCCTACGCCAGAAGAATTCAGGCAGTATGATTATGGGTTTTTGCGGATTATCGAGATTGAAGAGGAGGGAGCCTAATGATATGGTTTAGTTCAGATTTGCACTTTAATCATGATAGAGCTTTTATCTATGAACCTAGAGGATGTTCATCTGTAGAAGAAATGAACACTAAGATAGTAGATAACTTCAATAGCGTAATTAGGGAAAGTGATACTCTTTATCTTCTCGGAGATAATATGCTTGGCGGAAGCGAGAAGAATGAAGATGGCATGAGACTTCTCAATTCTCTCTATGGAAATAAAATCTTGATATGTGGCAACCATGATGGCCCTTCCCGCAAGCGTCTATATGTACAGAATGGCTATCCTATTTATGATGCTCTTGCTGTTGTTTACTATAAAATCCACTTCTATCTATCTCACTATCCTACTATAACAACCAATCTTCAAGAAGAAAGTATCAAGCAAGCAGTTGCCAACCTTCATGGTCATACTCACTCAAAGTCTCGTTTCTATAACGATATACCTCTTATGTATAATGTAGGAGTAGACGCCCATGACCTGATGCCTGTTTCTATTGATACAGTAATTGAAGATATTAAAAATAAAATAAAAGAATGTAAAGGAGAACTATAAGTGCTTATACTCACAATTATTCTGCTACTACTCGCTATTGTTTCATTCTTTATTTTTACAGTGTTGTCTCGTTCTCTTGCTAAAGAGGGCTATGATACTGGTTCAAGACGAGTGAAACGATTCCGCATAGTTATTCCAGTTGTCTTTATTTTGATTCTTGCATGTATACTTATCTTTAGTGGTCTGCACATAATTGATTCAACTGAGATAGGTGTTGTGAGGAATTTTGGTGAGATTGACCGGCAAATTGGCTCTGGTCTTAATATGGTTAATCCGATTTCTGAAACAGTGACCATTTATGACCTGAGAGTCCATGTGGGAAATGAAGCCTTTGCTTCTTATACTCGTGATGCTCAGCCTCTTACTGCTTCAATCGAGTATCAATATTCTCTGAATCCTGCGGAAGTCCTTGATGTAGCGCGCGAGTATGGTTCCTATGAAGTTCTTGAAACCAAGTTGGCAAACGTTGTTCAGGAAAGGGCCAAGATTGTATTTGCTCGTTATAGCGCAATGACTCTTCTTGAGAATCGTTCTAATCTTTCTACTGAAGTAGCAGCAGAAGTTGAAGAGCTTGAAGAACTTTATCATATTACTTTCTCGTCTGTAATCGTACAGGATATTGACTTCTCTGATGCTTTTGAACAGTCCGTCGAGCAGAAGATGATTGCTGAACAGGAAGCTCTTCGAGCCGAACAAGAGAAGCAGACCGCAATCATTCAGGCTGAGCGAGATGCTGAAGTCGCGGAAATTGAGGCCCAGGCAGCTATTGCTCAAGCTGAAGGTGAAGCCGAGGCAATGAGAATTACTCGCGAAGCTCTTCAGAATATGCCAGAAGCTTATATTCAGCAGCTCTATCTAGAAAAATGGGACGGCAAGCTCCCCACTTTTATGGCTGGTGATGGCACTGGAATCCTTCTAAACCCTGATATAGCTAATGCAGATGACCTGTCTTAATGACAGGTCTTTTTTTATTGCCCTCTAGCCTCGCGCCGTCCCGAATTTCAGTTTCAAACGCGCGTTGGCAAATTTTTTGGCAAAACCGCAATAGGTGGATTTTTCTATAAAATAATTGTATAATATAGCCATAAGAATTATTAAAGGAGAACAAGATATAATGGGACTAATCAGTAATATATATAATGCCCCTATTGAACGCTCTGGTTTCTTAAAAGAGCATGAATCATATGTAGTTCTACGATACAAGAATAGAGAATACGTTGGAGCTGCTTTTGTCCATCCTGACGACGAGGATTTTGCTTCTGAAAAAGTCGGCCATGGCATCGCGTTATCTCGCGCCCGCATAGAGATACTTAAAGACGAAAAAGAGCGCCTACGGCAAGAATATAAAGACAAAATGCGCATGTATAATGATGTCTTAGGCTATGGTATTAAAACTCCAGAAGAGGTCGACCCTACTGGCGCTTTTAAGAAGAGTATAAAAAGAACCTACGACCGTTATCTTACTCTTGTTGAATTCCTTAAAGAGGAAGAAAAGGGACTCGATAATTATCTTAAAGGACAAGATGAAATTGTTACAAGATTAAAGCGCAATAGAAAAAAGGGCAAAATTGATTAAATTTCTCTTATTATTATTTAAATATATTAAGAGGATGTGATTAATCTATATGCTTATAGGATTTATTTTTGGAGCTATATTAATATCTTTACTCACTTCTATAAGTGATGTTATTTCTACTTATGGCGAGTTACTAAAATCTAGAATGCTAATTAAAATTTCTGAAAATAATTTAATAATATATTAGAATAATGAGGCCATGGAGAATGTTGCTTCGAAGGAAGTTATTGGCTTTCGCATACCGATAGATGAGGATGAAATAAGTATATGATAGAAGATATTCGTTTTTACGACACTTGCTCTCTCTTGCTTGCGGGAGAAACTCTTTTTGACAAAGACCAGAAATTTCTTATTTCTTCTATTTCTATAAAAGAGCTAGAGAGAATAAAAACTTCTTCTAATAAAGATGCAGACGTGAAATATTCGGCAAGAATACTCCAACATCTCTTGCAGAAATACCCTAATAAGTATGAAGTTGTTATACATAAAACTAGCCATGAAGCGCAGATAGAAAAGCTTGGGCTGGACATAACAGATGATACTCGCATACTATCTGACGCAATTTGGGCAAATAATATAGAGTATCCTGATGCAATTATCTTTGTAACTAATGACCTTGCTCTTTATAATATGGCAAATCTCTATTTCGGTGATAAGAACCTTGAATCAATAGAAGAAGAGCAGGATGATTATCTCGGTTATAAGGAGATTACTCCGACCAATGAAGAGCTAGAAAATTTCTACTAGAATCCAAACTATAACCATTATAATCTCTATGTAGGGCAATATCTTATCTTAAGAGATAACGCAAACTCAATAATAGATGTGCGGGTTTGGACCGGTAAAGAGCATAGATACTTGCGGTTTGGCGACTTTAACTCTCAATGGTTTGGGAAAATTAAGCCGTATAATGGAGATATTTACTAGAAGCTCTTGTTTGATAGTTTGAGTAATAATAAGATAACTCTCGTCAAGGGCCCTCCCGGTTCCGGCAAGACAATGGTAAGTTTAGCGTTTCTTATGTCAAAAATGGAGCACGGTGAGCTTGATAAAATTATTGTATTTTGTAATACTGTGGCGACAGCTAACTCGGCTAAGCTCGGATACTACCCCGGTGACAAGAACTCAAAGCTCCTTGACTCGCAGATAGGCAACTTGCTTATTTCTAAATTTGGCGGAATAGATGGAGTCAATAGACTTATTAGTGAGAATAAATTAATCTTGCTTCCTCTAAGCGATATCCGTGGTTATGACACTTCTGGCATGAGAGCGGGAGTTTATATATCAGAAGCACAAAACCTCGATAGAACTCTCATAAAGCTAGCGCTTCAGCGCATAGGAGAAGATTCTATTTGTATAATAGATGGTGATGAAAAGAGTCAAGTTGATTTACCTGTTTATGCAGGAGTTAATAACGGAATGAGAAGAGCTTCAAGGGTTTTCAGAGGATCTTCAATCTATGGAGAAGTGGCTTTAAAGACAATATATAGATCGGCTATAAGTAGAATAGCTGAGAATATTTGAGAGAGGCATAGAGCCTCTCTCCTTTTATATAGGCGGTGAAATTATGACAAACGAAAAAATAATATGGAATTATTTAAAGAAACAAGGATATTCAGACGCTGGAGTAGCCGGGATACTGGGCAATCTATACGCCGAAAGCAGTCTCAATCCAATAAACCTATAGAATACTTTTGAGAAGAAATTGGGCATGACTGATTGGCAATACTGTAACGCGGTTGATAATGGCACATATACCAACTTTATACATGACAGTGCAGGGTGGGGTCTTGCCCAATGGACCTTCTGGAGCCGCAAACAAAATTTTTATTAGCTGTGTCAAAGCAAAAATAAATCTATAGGTGACTTACTAACTCAATTAGATTTTCTATAGTTGGAATTAACTACAGGTTATCAATCATTAGTAAATTTATTAAAGACTACAAATTCTGTTTATGAAGCTTCGACCCAGTTCCTGCTGTAGTTTGAGCGGCCAGCAGATTAGAGCGATTCGATGAAGCAAAGAAGAGCTTCATACGCTCAAGGATATTATGATAAGTACCACGAGGAAAGAAATATGAAATACAATAACTCAAATAGACCACTCGTTTGCATGTTAAGCAATAGCACATGCTATAAAGGAACTCATACCATGCAGCCTGTCGGAATCCTTTGGCATAGTACTGGGGTCAATAACAACACTCTTAAAAGATACGTGCAACCGATAGAAAGCGATCCCAACTATAACTACCTGATGGAGGTACTTGGAGATAACAGGTACAACAATGACTATAATCATATTACCATAAATTCAGGACTTAATGCTTTTGTTGGTAAGCTTGCTGATGGGACAGTAGCTGCTGTTCAAACTATGCCCTGGAATTATGCTCCTTGGGGATGCGGCAGAGGCAACTATGGTTCTTGCAATGACGCATGGATCTAGTTTGAGATTAGTAACATAGTCTCCGTATAAAGAAATTTGTATGTTAAAATATGTGTTTAATTGCTGGGAAACCCTAAAGCCGTATATGCCACAGCGCAAGGATGAAATAAGCCTAAGTGCGAAGGCTATGAAAATAGAAAGAAATATATGGATGGTACAAGGTTAAATCCTAAATACTTTAAAATGGGCAATCAGCAGCCAAGCCCCGAAGAGGGGAAGGTTCAACGACTATCCTATCTAGGAGTAAGCTATAAGTGTTTGATAGCTGAAATGGCACACAACAGCAATGTTGAAGATATAGTCTACGCTTTATAGAAATATAAAGAGCTCATATAGAGCTAATGGCGGGGTAGCGCCCGAAAAAATTTTTACTATTATTAATAAGATATAGAAAGGTAAATAGATTACCAATCCTAAAATAAAAATAATAGTAAAAACCATTAAATATGACGGTTGCGAAGATAATCTTACTGATAAAAAGTATTTTAATGAAGCTTATGAAGAAGCTTGCTAGCTAACGGCTTATTTATGCGCTATGTACGGAATTAATCCGCAAGGCTATGTCCAGTTTAATGGCGTAACTGTTCCTACTATTCTTTGCCATGCTGATAGTCACCAATTAGGCTTGGGGTCTAACCACAGCGATATATATAATTGGTTTCCAAAATTTAACAAAGATATGGACGATGTGAGAAGAGATGTCGCGGCCATTATGGCTAGCAATAGCGAACAAATTTACAATGATTAGGATGATGAAGATATGACTCAAGAGAAGTTTAACGAAATGATGCAGAACTATTTAAATGAGCTCTCTGAAGAGCCTGCCACCTGGGAGAACGCTGCTATGCAATGGGCTGTTCAGAATGGATTACTTCAAGGAGACGAGCATGGACGCTTAATGCCTAAGAAATTTATGACTCGTGGAGAGTTTATGACCGTTCTACAACGCTACGATAATCAAAAGTAATGAAACTTTTTGGAAATAAGAAGAAGAAACTGGACTTCTCAAAGCGCTTGATCTTAGATATAAGAATACTATTGTGGATAGTAACAATATCTGCAATAGTTCTGGCGTTTCTTTGCGTAGTTTATGGATATATAGGTTCTTTGCCATGGATAGCTACTCTAGTAGGACTTCCTTGGAGTGCCCATGGAGTAGTTTGTTCGTGCTATCTTAATATGGCAAAAAGCGACCATAGAGAAGGCGGAATCACATATGACATGGCAATGAAATCTATCGAAAATGCTTCTTAGCCAGTTTCAACAGAAATAAATACTGATTATGGCATTTAAGGCTTAATAGTTTATCTATTAAGCCTTTTTATTTATCTGTAGCTTGAATTATTTTAATATATATGGTATAATATACTCATAATAAAATAAGTAAGGAGAAAATTTAATGTGATTGTAATATATACTGATGGAAGTGCTAAAGGAAATGGTAATAAAAACGCGGTTGGCGGCTATGGAGTGATAGTATACCAAGGTTTAGATAGCGACCGCTTGAGGATAGTGGATGCCTATCAGGAACAAGAAGTTGGAACAACTAATAACCGAATGGAAATTAAAGCTATCTTATGGGCAATGAAAAATTATGGTCAACCGGGGCAGTTCTTTCCTCCTATAGTATATAGTGACTCCATGTATTGCGTTAATAGCTTTACTAACTGGATAAATAGTTGGAGAAGTAATGGGTGGAAAAAGTCTAACAATAAGCCCTTAGAGAACCAGGATCTAATTATGGAATATGATAGCTTGCTAAAAAAAGGTTATTCAATAGATTTGAGGTATGTTAAAGGACATAATGAAACAATAGGTAATGAACTTGCGGACAGCCTGGCCACAGGCGCGTTAACCGTGCAGGAGGTTTTAAATGGACAGTTCTAAGAATCTTTATACAGAGGACAGTATCGCCTCGCTATCTCCCCTTGAATTTACTCGTCTACGACCCTTCGTCTATTGCGGCGACACTACATATTCAACTCAGCTTCTCGTTGAGATTCTTTCTAACTCTATAGACGAAGCTCGACTTGGACATGGCAATCTCATAGAAGTTAGCATAAACAATGAAAATGCTATACGAGTTAGAGACTATGGGCAGGGCTTCTTAGTTAATTCTATGAGAGATGATGGTAAAACTGTTCTTGAGGCTGCGTTTAGCGTACTAAATACGTCTGGCAAGTTTACTAGCGATGGAGTTTATGAAGGAACATCTCTCGGTAGCTTTGGTATAGGTTCTAAACTTGCTACTTTCTTGTCCCATTGGCTTGATGTTTATACCTATCGAGACAAGAAGATGGAACACGTACACTTTGTTGAAGGCGTCTTTAATTCAAGAGAAGTAGACACCACCGACCTCCCTTCCGGCACTTGCGTTGAATGGCTGCCAAGCGAAGAGTTTTTTACTCACGTAGAGATAGACTTAAACTACTTTAAAAAGCTCTGTGAAGATATAGTTGCGCTAACGCCCGGACTTACCATTGCTCTTGATTATAAGGGACAGAAAGAGACATTCTTTTCTAAAAATGGTCTTATGGATTTGCTCGACAAGGCAGTGCGAGATAAGGAAATTATCAAGAATCGCTTCTCTATGAACTATTCTGACGGGAAGAATAAAATTGATATAGCTATGACCTATACATCTAACTACTCGTCTACTATTGTTCCTTATGTAAATACCGGACTTACTGAATCTGGCCCTCATATAACTCAGATAAAGACTCTTGTAACTAGAGAGATGAATAAATTCTTTAGGGATAGAGGATGGCTCAAAGAAAAAGACGCTAATCTCTCCGGCGATGACTGTCAAGAGGGAATGTATCTTATCTTTAATATAACTACGTCGGGAGTTGCATACGACGCGCAGGTTAAGGTAAGAATTACGAAGCTTGATATGAAGCCCTTTACATCAGCAATGGCAGAAGAGCTTCAGTATTGGTTTGCCGCTAATGAAAAAGATTTAAAGAATATCGCGGATAAGGCTCTTAACGCGCGGAAAGCGAGAGAAGCGGCGCGTAAGGCAAGGGACGCCGCAAGAGGCGTAAAGACTAAAAAAGATAATAGTCTAAAAGCTAAGATGAAACTTAGCGACAAGTTTATAGACTGTACCAATAAGAATCCGAAAGATAGGAACTTGCTCTTGGTTGAGGGTATGAGCGCAGGAAGTGCGGCAGTCGAGGCCCGTAACCCCAAGACAGATTGCATTTATATGCTGCGCGGCAAGACTATTAGCCCCCTAAAAACAAGCATAGAGAAGATTTTAGCCAACCAAGAAATGTCTGATATAATTAAAGTTATTGGTGGCGGATTCGGTAAAGATTTTAACGTGAATAGTATCAACTTCGATAAAGTTGTCATAACGTCAGATTCGGACAGTGATGGCGCCAATATCGAGCTGTTGCTCATCACATTCTTCTATACATATATGCGTCCACTTGTAGAGGCTGGAAAACTTTATCGGGCTGTAACGCCTCTTTATATAGTGCGACAGAAAGGTAAAGAATATTACTGTTATACTGAGATAGAAATGGAAGAGTGGAAAAATACTCATGGTGGAAGTTATGATGTATTACGCGCGAAAGGGCTTGGGGAGTTGAATCCGGCGGATTTACGCAAGGTGTGTTTCGAGAATGAGCGCTATAAAAGAATTACTATATCAGATGCACAGAAAACTACAGAACTATTAGACGTGTTAATGGGCAGTAATGTTGAGCCACGTAAGCGTTATATCTATGATAATGCTACTGCGCTGGGATTTAATTTTGATTAAAAGGAGCAGAGTAATGCAAAAAATTGATTTAACAGGGTAGACTTTTGGACATTTAAAAGTATTATATGAGGTGCCTAAAGAATTAAGAAGAACTAAAAAGAAAATCGCATGGATGTGTTAGTGTGATTGCGGAAACGAGGTTATTGTTTCTGCCTCTAAACTAAGAGGTGGAGACCAACTTAGTTGTGGCCATTCTTGTCCTTACTATAAGTAGCATTTTATTAAAGATTTGACAGGACAAAAATTCGGACTACTAACAGCTATAAAGGATACCGGAAAAAGGCAATGCGGCGCAGTCATTTGGGAATGTAAATGTGATTGTGGAAACATCCGCGAATATCCAAGATCGACTCTAGTAAAAGGAAGAGCCTTGTCTTGCGGGTGTTTAAAAGAGTCGTATGGTGAATATAAAATATCGCAACTGTTACAAGAGTTCGGAATACCATATGAAAGAGAGAAAAAGTTTGAAACTTGTCGCTTTAAGGATTCTAATGTAATGGCAAGATTTGACTTCTATGTAGACAATTCTTATTTAATAGAATTTGATGGTTTGCAGCACTTTGCCGCAGATAATTATAAATGGAACACAGAAGAAAAGTTAATCAAGACTAAAGAACATGATGCTTTTAAAAATCAATGGTGTAAAGAGAATGGCATCCCTCTAATCAGGGTCCCATATACACAATTAGATAAGCTCACCATTGATGATCTTAAACTAGATACAACTAATTTTTTGGAGACTTAATATATGAGTTTAATTACAGAAGTAGATATTCTAGATGAATCAAAAGATTGTTTTTTAATTTACGCTAATGAAACTTTAACAGATAGAGCAATTCCCTCCGCAGAAGATGGTCTACTGAGTGCTCAGCGTAAGATACTTTGGACTATGGAAGACTATCTTAAAATGGATAGCAAAAGCAAGACGAAAAAGTGCAACGCGATAGTCGGATCCACGCTCGCGACATCTTACTATCATGGCGATGCTGCTTGTTATGGGGTTCTTTGTAAAATGTCTCAAGACTTCCTAATGCGTTATCCTCTTGTTCAAGGGCAGGGTTCACTCGGCACTCAGGAGAGTAACGATATGGTAGCTTCTTCTCGTTATACAGAAGCTAAGCCCTCTATCTATACTGATCTTATGATGAATGACTTTAAGAAGAATGTTGTCCCTCTTAAAGAAACCTACAATGGTGAGTTTATGGAACCAGTTGTTCTTCCTAGTCTCTTCCCTAATGCCATTTGTAATGGTAGGCAAGCTATTGGCGTCTCTATGGCTCATAATACAGCGCCACACAACTTGACTGAAGTTTGCAACGCCGCAATAGCTTATATCGAAGGCAAGATTAATAGTGTAGACGATTTACTCCAATATATGCCAGGGCCTGACTTTCCTCTTGGTGGTACAATCCTCAACATAAAGGATATACGGAAAGCTTTTGAAACCGGTAAATCTACTGTTTCGCTCAAAATTCAAGGGGACTACGAGATAGATGGACAGACCATTACCTTTACAACCATTCCTTATAGAACTTATAGGAATAAGATAAAGGAACAAATAGAAAAGAATATAGATACTTTCGATGAACTCTTGAGCGATTTCGATGATGAATCTAGTATTGGTAGCAATAAGCTAGTGTTCCACGTTAAGAGTGGAGTTTCTCCTGCTAAAGTTCTTAATAAGCTATTCCTCCTTACTGATTTACAGACTACTCTATCATATAATATGAATTTTATAGTTAATGGTACTCCTAAGCTCTGTTCTATGATAGAATTAATTAATTATTATGTCAAGCATCAAGAGAGTATACTAATCAAGGCTACAGAATACGATAAAGAGAAAGCAGAAGCGCGGGCACATATACTTGAAGGACTTATTATCGCAGTTGATAAAATAGATGAAGTCATTGAGCTTATTAAGAAATCAGTCAATCGTCAAGAAGCAAAAAACAAGCTAATAGACTTTCTTTCCATTGATGAAACGCAGGCAGTCGCCATTCTTGATATGAAGATAGGGCGTCTAACTAGAATAGATAAAGAAGAGTTGGTTAGCGAACTTAAAGAGAAGCAAGAGATAATAGCTAGATGTATAGATATTCTAACTAATCAAGAGACAAGAAACTCCTGTCTCATTAAAGAAATCGCGGAATTGCGAGATAAGTATGGCGATATACGTCGCACGAAGTTGACTAATAGTGAGATTCCTAAGAATGAAAAAGAGCCTACTCCGGTTGAGATAAAAGACTGTATGGTTATTATAACCAACCAGAATAAAATTAAACGGGTAGATATTAAGAACTTCAAACCTCAACGCCGCAATAGTGTAGGAGTAAAAACTAGCGATATAGTTCTCTTTTCTCAAAAGACTAATACACAGGATTACCTACTTGTCTTTACAACAAGAGGAAAGATGTACCGTGTGCTCGTAGACAATATTCCTGAAGGCACAAATACAAGTTCAGGAGCTTTGCTATCTACACTTATAGAAATGGAAGATAATGAATCTCCTGTAGCTTATACTACTTTGACTAGAGATACAGATAAGAAATTCATAGTATTTGCTACGAAAAATGGAATAGTTAAGAAAGTGCCTCTTGAAGAATATGATAAGATGAAGAGAAACGGAGTCCTAGCTATCTCTCTTAAAGAGGGCGATGAAGTAAGAGATGTAATCTTTACAAATCAAGAGGAAATAGTTATTGCCACTAAAGGCGGTCATCTAATACGCTTTGAAACCGCGGAAATGCCGATATCTAGTCGCACAGCTCAAGGCATTAAGGGAATTAGCCTCAATGATGGAGACGAAGTAGTAAGTATTTCCGCAATTACAGACGAGCAGTTCTGCGTTATGGTATGTAAGAATGCACTTGGGAAAAAATTCCCTATAAAAGAAATACCTGTGCAGAAGCGCGGAGGCAAGGGCATGAATTATAGTAAGGAACCTGTTGTGGGGATAGTATTCTCGAATCCCGCGGACAATCTTCTTATCTCCGGTAACATTAGTTCTCTTGTTATTTCTGTAGATGACATTTCTGTTTCTAGCCGCATAGCGCAGGGCTCAATTCTCCTGAAAGGAAACTCAGAAGTCGTTAGTGTGGCAAAGGTTTGACAAATTACTTTAAATTATATATAATAATTTATATATTAAATATATTATAATAATAAAAGAAAGGTATTATAATATAATGGATTATTTTAATAAAGATAATATAAGCGAACTTTATCCTGAAGCTGAGGATATGATGCTCCCCGCCATGCTCATTTGGAAGCTTCCGGCGGGGAAAGAAGATAAGCTTTCTGAGGTTTGCGAAAATGGGGAATACTTCCTTGAAGAGAAAATAGATGGAGCGTTTTATCAGTTTGTTAAGACACAGAACTATTCTTATCTTTTCGGCAGAACAGTAAGCCGCAAGACGGGTCTACTGACTGAGAAAGGTGCCAATGTACCTCACATAATGGGCGCTTTGAGCTCCATTCCCGCGGATACAGTAATAGTAGGAGAAATATATGTGCCGGGAGGTACGTCGAAAGACGTAGTCTCCATAATGGGGTGCCTTTCCGAGAAAGCAATCGCTCGACAGAAAGATAACCCAATCCATTTTTATCTTCATGATATTACTTTCTATAATGGTGAAGATGTAACTGCTCTTGGTGCAGAAGATAGATATGACTTGCTTCATAAATTGTGGGACGAGTGCGGGCTTGCGCAGTATGGTTTCCTGAGGCTTGCTGAAAAGGTTACAGAGAACTTGGAGCAGACTATTTCTGATATACTCGCGCGAGGTGGAGAGGGAGCAGTTCTAAAGAAGAAAGACGCTCCTTATACCCCTGATAAACGTCCTGCTTGGAGCACTGTTAAGATTAAGCAGATGGATTCTATAGATCTCGTTTGTATGGGTTTTTGCCCTCCGACTAAAGAATATACCGGTAAAGAAATTGAGACTTGGACATATTGGGTTAAAACGACCGACGACCCAGAATTCGGCGAAGTAGAAGAACTCTCTATGTCTTGTAAGTACGGTGAAGAAGGTTGGCAGCCAGTCACTAAGTATTATGCTTTTAATCAATATTCTGCTATTAAGATAGGCGCGTATGACAATAATGGGACTCTCGTTGAGCTTGGTACGGTAAGCTCTGGTCTTACTGACGAAATGAAGCAGAGTATGAGTGAAAATCCTATTTTCTATCTTGGGATGGTTGTTTCTCTTGATTGCATGTCGATTGACAAGGGAAGTAAAACTCTCCGCCATCCGGTATTTAAAGCTTGGAGAGGCGATAAAAATCCCGAAGACTGCAAGATTAGTGAGGTATTTGCATAAAGACAATATATGCAAGAGATAAGACATATATGCTTTTATAAATCTTGATTTAATTAAAATATTTTATTATAATATTAGTGTAATCTGAATAAAGGATAGATAAACATGACTCGTAAGTAGATGAAGAAGCTTGCTAAATAGCTTTATGAACAAGAGCTGATTCATCAAAATCCAGATTCCTCTAAGGAGGAAAAAAATAAGGCAGAAGATAAAATTATGCAGCTTACTAACTACGTAATGTGCTTGCCTGATAGGGTTAATATCTTCTGCGAAATTGATATTATAATTCAAGATTTTATGACTAAAGGAGAAAAATAATACTATGAAGCCTAGTACAGCACAAGTAATCAAGTATCTACAGCAGCATAATGGTGAGAATCTGACCTCTGATGACGTTGCCGAAGCTCTCGGCATGACAAAGAAGCAGGTCGATGGCGCCTTTACCATGTCTATACAGAAGTAGCTCTATGGAGAGAGAGTTCCTGAAGAGATTGTCCTTGAAGATGGCTCTAAGAAAACTGTCAAGTGGCTGCGTCTCAATGATGAAGGGATGAAGCTCTCTGTAGATGAAGCCGAGAAGTAATTCTTCTCGGCTTTTACCTCAGTTATGGTAATAGCTTTAACGCTACTATTAGTAGTCAGTATCGGGTTATGTATCTACTTTTATTCAATTTCTTGTAAGACAATAGAAGTTAACTAGCATAATATAAAAATAAATCAAGAGCTAGAGAAGGATATTGAGCTTAATCGTAAACAATTACTAGTTGTGAATGATTAGATAGCTCAACAAAAGCAAGTAGTCGATTCATTAAATGAAGCTGCAAAAAAAATGCGGGAAGGCGCTATCGAGCGCGCGTAGGAAGTCTACAAAGAGCAAACAGCTCAATTACAATCTTAGTATTTAGAAGATTAGAAGAAAATAGAGCTTCAAAAGAACGCTATATTAAAAGATATAGAGCGTGAAAAAAAGAAACTCGCAGATTTAGAGGCGAAGCAACTCGCCTATATTCAAGCTAAATAGCGCGAGGAGGCTATTTCCGCAAACATGGACTACTATAGGCTTGCTCTTGATTAGTTAGATATTAATGATATTGAGCTTCTAAGAGAACTCTAGCCTCGTTTCGTAAAGAAAGAAACAATAGACAAGATAATTTGGGACGCCTACTATAAGCCTGCTTTTGATATACTTTCCGCGCATTTGTTTCAGAACGCGGGAACCAAGGTCTGTGGTATCTATAAGCTCACTGATTAGATTACGGGATAGAGCTATGTGGGGCAATCGGTGGACGCGCGCGAGCGCTTTCGCAGTCACATTAAAACTGCACTCACATATGGTAAAGCATCAAATAAACTTTATCAGGCTATGCAGAAAGACGGCCTATATAACTTTACCTTTGAGATACTAGAAGAAGTACCTCGAAGTGATTTGAATGATAGAGAAGCCTACTGGATAGGCTTTTATAAGACTAAAGAATTTGGATTAAATGGTACGAAAGGTAATATGACATGAAGATAATAAATCCTAGCGTAGAGATAATGACTCCTATTGATGGAGATTTCGTACTTAAACACCTTGAAGCATGTGGTCGCACGTGCTACCGCTCGGAAGACAAAGCCACGGATACAAGCGCAGAGAAATTCCTCTCTAATATTCTTAAACGTGGACACGAAGCAGTAATTGAACATTATGCAATAACCGTAAGATTTACTTGCGATAGAGGTGTAACTCATGAGGTAGTACGTCATAGACTTGCTTCGCATAGTCAAGAATCTACTCGTTATTGTAATTATTCACAAGATAAGTTCGATAACAGTGTAACTTATATTGACCTTGAAGGTGGCATGGAGCTAGATCCAGTTTGCTCTAAGATGGACGCAGATACTATTAGTGCTATCCTTGCTGAGTGGTGGGGTGCTTGCGCAGATGCGGAACGCCATTATTTTAATATGCTAGAACTTGGAGCGCCTCCGCAAATTGCGCGTTCCGTCCTTAACAATTCCACTAAGACTGAACTGGTAATGACTGCGAATATTCGTGAGTGGCGTCACTTCTTCAAGTTGCGTTGCGATAGAGCTGCCCATCCGCAAATGCGGGAAGTGGCCATTATGCTTCTTAATCAGTTTAAGGAGAAGATCCCCATTCTCTTTGATGATATTGAGGTAGAGCTATGAAGATTCATGGCATTATTTGGGGAGTTACTTTAGAAGAGGCAAAAGAAGAACTAACAAGGCTTAAACATAGTTATATAGCTTACCATCAAGGAATAATTCATGAAGTAGATAGTCCTCTTGCTGGAGTTGTCGAATTTGAGTGTGGAGATTTGTGGGAGGCTAAAGCGGTCGATGGAAAGCATAGAGGAATAAGGTGTAATATTTCTTATATAAGTTCTAATATAGATAAAGAGCTTGTTGATACTATTATAATGCCATGCACAACTGCTCCTCCCTGCCGAGGTATTTACTACTATTGACTTCTTATAAATTATATGGTAATATATTTATATAAAATATAAGAGGTATAAGTATGACATGAATAAATGTGAACAGTTTCTTAATTTTTTTGATTACTTGCTAGAACAAAGTAATATAAGTCGAGATGCAATACCTAGAGAGGTAACAGAATACTATGAAATTCTAAGAACTCAGCAGGGAATTGCAAAAGAGAAGCCCATTCTAACTGAAACAGGAGCTGAAATTCTACGATATCTCCAAACAAATAATATCCAGAATGGAAAAGCTAAGGAGATTGCAGACGGAATGGGTGTGCCATCTAAAAAGATTTCTGGAAGTATGCGGAAGCTTGTAACAGATGGTTTTGTTGAGAAAATTGGAGCAAACCCCGTGGTTTATGCTCTAACAGATAAAGGTAAAAATTTTAATATTCAAGATTATAAGGAGAATTAAGAATGGCAAAAAAGATGATAAATGCAAGTCATGTAGAAGGATATGTGTATGAGCATAGGCTTGAAAAGAGAGTTGCTGGGCCTACTTCTAAAAACCCGGGTACTCAATACATAAACGGTATACTTCGCGTTGCCACAGATGACGATATGCTCAATGTCGTGGATGTCCACTTCACCTATGTAACTGAAACTACCTCTAAGGGAAGCCCTAATGCCACTTATACCGTCCTTTCCGCGATTGCGGATGGCAAGATCGGTTCAGTAATGGAACATGGCAAGGATTATGCGGGTAAGGTTCGTATTGATTCCGCCATTGGGCTTAACGAGTGGTATGATAATCGTACTGGTGAGGATACTCTTGTAAGCGTAAAGCGCAATGAGGGCGGTTTTGTCCATCTTACTCAGGAGCTTAATGACGAGAAAATGAGAGCTACTTTTGATACCGATATGCTTATTACTGGTGTAACAAGAGTAGAGGAAGACCCAGATAGAGAACTTCCTGAGAGGGCTATTCTTAAAGGTTGTATCTTTAACTTCCGCAACGATATTCTTCCTGTGGAGTTTACCGTAATGAATCCCAAAGCTATTGATTATTTTGAAGGTCTTAATGTAAGTAACAAGAGCCCGATTCTGACGCGTGTACGAGGCAATCAAGTTTCCAAGACTATTGTTCGTGAGATTGAGGAAGAGAGCGCTTTTGGTGAGCCTGCGGTAAGAACAGTTCGTTCTTCTCAGAGAGACTTTGTTATTAATTGGGCCCTTCCTGAACCTTATGGTTGGGATACTGAAGAGAGTATTCTTGCTTCTGAGCTTTCCGAAGCTATTAGTAATCGTGAGGTCTATCTCGCTGATATGAAGCGTCGTAGTCAAGAGTATAGAGAGAGTCGTAATAATACAAGTGCGGCGGCCAGCTCTACGACTACTTCAACTGGCGGATATGACTTTTAATCTGGAGGGGTTTTAAATGGGTCTACTTGATTTGAAACCTCATGAGGTATCTCGCAACCTGAGAGGATACTCCGTGTTCTTTTATGGCTAGCCCAAAAGTGGCAAGACAACTATCGCTAGTAAGTTTCCTAAAGCACTCATCGTAGCGTTCGAGAAAGGTTACAATGCTCTACCGGGAGTGTTCGCACAACCCATCAATACATGGGGAGAATTTAAGAAACTGTTTAGCGAGTTAAAGACGCCAGAGGTACATGAGAAGTTTGAGACTATAGTAATTGATACGGCGAATGTTTGCCGTGTGTAATGGTAGCATTGCATTAACATTGGAGTAAAAAACTGGAATCCTGAAATGGAAATCAGAGCGGAAGTTCTAGTCAAAAGCTAGAACACGCGCAACGCGTAGGATTTAAATTCAATAGGAGGTTCGGCCTAGATGGGAAGAACAAAAGATGTGCCCGAAGATATTGAAAGGCAAATTATTTATAATTATTTAGAACTAAAACAAGGATTAGCTACAGCTGGATAGGAATTCGGTTTATCCTAGTATATGGTAGAAAAAACCCTAAGAAAATATGGTATAAAGAAAAGAACATATACAGAATCTAAGCAAGAAGGTCGAAAATACTCTTGCGATGATGATTATTTTAAAGTACAAAGTCCTAATATGGCTTATATATTAGGGTTAATTGCTTCAGACGGATCAGTTTCCAAGAAAGAGAATCTTATAGCAATTCAGCTACTAGAATCAGATAAGTCCATTCTTGAAGAAATAAGGAAAGAGACTCAGAGTGAACGTCCTTTGAGTATGTATACTAGGAAAAATACTGGGCATGTAGTAGCGACCTTTAGAGTGTGGTCAAAATCTTGGAAAGACGATTTAGCTCATTATGGAATTGTGCCAAATAAAACTTTTATTCTTAAACCTCCTGATTTGTTAAAATCAGAATATAGAATAGATTTTATACGAGGCTACTTTGACGGTGATGGTTCTATATATCAAGTTCCAAGTCAAAATAAGCTAGGTGTTGATATAATTGGCGCTTCTAAAGAAATGATAGAATGGATACACAATGAGCTTGTTAACCATTATCATTTGATGCTTCCTCGTACGGTGACAGAAGTCCTTAATAATGGCACGGTTATGTATAAAGTAAGAACTAATTCTAAAGAAGAAGTAAAAAAGATATATGAGCTTTTCTATTCTAGTGGTGGACTTTGTATGCAAAGAAAGAAAAGAAAATTTGAAACTCTATTGAATATCCCAAGAGACTCCAATTCCTTAGATGAGGAATAAAAGGTACGCTGAACTAATACGAATAAGTAAGTATTAGAGCTAAAGGATAAAAAGCCTTTAGGGTAACAAAATGAGACATTGCTTATAGTTATTGCGAGAAATTTATCTGCAATAGAGAAGGAGTAGATTCTATTGGAGATATACCTTACGGCAAAGGTTACGCACTAGTAAGTCAAGAGTTTGATGAATCTATTCGCAAGATTTTAAACCTTGATTATGGCCTGGTACTTATCTCGCACAGTAAGACTATTACAGAGAAGAATGAAAAGGGACAAGAAGTATCTAGGATTGTTCCTACTCTTGATAATCGTGGTAGACTTATCTGCGAACGCACTTGCGATATAATCGGGTATTCGCGTGGTGTTGAGGATGATGCGGGTAACATACAAACTAGACTGTTCTTACGTGGAACACCTAGTTATGTTGCAGGTTCTCGTTTTAAATACGTTCCAAATTCTATCGAGTTTACTTATGAGAATCTTGTTAAGGCTATTTCTGATGCTATTGATAAACAAGCAGAAGAAAATAATGGCCAATATGTTACGGATGAAGTAACTCAAGTTGTAACTCAAGATATCTCTTATGATTTTGATTCACTAATGCAGAAATTCCAAGAGATTGTCGGAGAGCTTATGACCGCAAATCAAAGTAATGCGGTAAAGATAACAGCTATAACAGATAAATATCTGGGCAAAGGTAAAAAAGTTGTAGATTGTACTCCTGAGCAATCTGAACAAATTGATCTTATTGTTCATGACTTGGAAGAGCTACTAAAGAAATAATAGAAGTAAGTGGGCAAGCTACTTGATAGCTTGCCTTTTTATATAAAATATGATATAATAGAAAGAGAATAGAAAGGAGCGTAATAAATGGCTAAAAGACTCTTAAAATGTTTTTATTGCGGTTAGACATTTGATGCTAATGCAGAAGAGTTTGTACAAGTTAATTCACGCCGTTACGCTCATAAAGCTTGCGCGATAAGTGCAGAAGAACGAAAATCAAAAGAAGAAAAAGACAAAGAACAATTAGAGAATTATATAAAGAAATTATTTAATATAGATGAACTTACTCCTAAAATAAGAAAACAAATAAATACTTACAGGACAGAAAGAAAATTTTCCTACTCAGGTATATATAAGACCTTAAAATATTGGTTTGAAGTGCGGAATGGTTCTCTCGATAAAGCCAATGGGGGTATCGGGATAGTAGATTACGTGTACGATGAGGCGCTACTTTATTGGAGAGCCATATGGGAAGCACAGCAACAAAATCAGGATATTAAGATAGAAGATTATGTTCTTCCCACAAGAGAAGTGCGGATTCCGCCTCCTAAGCGCGAACCAATGAAACATTGTAGGAAATTATTCTCCTTCCTAGAGGAGGAAGTTGATGAAGAGTAAATACGAAGATCTTGCCGCAGTAGCTCAAGTTATAGGTTGTGTTTTTAATAATAGCTCGCTGCTTGATGATACAGACAAGTATGTGATTAGTGAACAAGACTTCGCTGATGATTTTCATAGGATTATCTTCGGCAGTATTTATAATATATATCTGACAGGTAGCCAGGTTAATATAGATGCGATAGTTGACTATTTAGAGAATAGGCCGAAGTTTAATGCAATATTTAAACAAGGTAAAGGCGTTGAATATATACTTGAGGCGTCTCAAATAGCGCAACAGTCTACCTTTAATTATTACTATACTCGTTTAAAGAAATTCTCTCTCCTGAGAGCCTATGACAGCTTCGGGCTTGATGTTTCATTTTTATATGACCCAAATAATATTCTCGACACTAAGAAAAAGCAACAGCAGGAAGATTGGTTAGATAATACAAGTCTTGTGGAAATAGCTAGGACTATTGATACTAAGATAGATGAAATCAAGAGCCAGTATGTAGACGAGGATTTAGGCACTGGATATCAGGCCGGAGATGGAATAGACGAGCTAATTGCCGATTTGGAGAAACATCCAGAGGTCGGTATACCTCTCTATGGGTCATATATTAATACCGTTACTAGGGGCGCAAGACTTAGAAAATTCTACCTGCGGTCAGCGGCTACTGGGACAGGCAAAACGAGAGCTATGATTGCCGATACTTGCAATTTTGCGTGCAATAAGATCTACCATGATCAATTTGGCTGGATAAAAAATGGTACTTCTCAACCTACTCTATTTATTGCCACGGAGCAAGATAAAGGAGAAGTACAAACCATGATGCTAGCTTTTCTTTCTAATGTGAATGAAGAACATATTCTTAATGGACTTTATGAAGAAGGAGAGCGAGACAGAGTTATTGAAGCAGCAAAAATCCTAAAAAATAGTCCTTTGTGGATAGAAGAATTACCTGATTTTTCTCTCGATGACGTGGAGAACAAGATAAAGAAACATATCCGTGAGCATGATGTACGCTACATATGTTTCGATTACTTACAGACATCGCTCAAGATACTTGAAGAAATAAGCAAGAAGTCTGGAGGAGTTAGATTAAGAGAAGATAATATTCTATTTATGTTATCTGCAAGACTTAAAGACTTGGCTAATCAATATGGAGTCTTTATTATGTCTGCTACGCAACTTAACGCTTCTTATCAAGATAGCGAAACCCCTGACCAAAATCTCTTGAGGGGGGCTAAAAGCATCGCTGACCGAGCTGACGTGGGCCTAATTCTCTTGAGTGTAACGAATGAGGACTTGGTTAAGTTGGAACCAGTTCTTGCTAGTTCGCCCAACTTTAAAACCCCTAATCTGAAACTATCTGTCTATAAAAATCGTCGAGGTTCATATAAGGGCGTTTATCTATGGTGTGATGCAGATTTAGGCACCTGCCGCATACAACCCCAATTTTGTACTACGTGGCATCATGAATTAGTTAGTATAGAAGATATTAAGGTAATAGTAGAAGAGGAGGAAGCTCCTTGGGAGAGCAAGAGAAAGAAAGACTCGAAAGGATAACCAAGACAATGGAACGACTAAATGCCGTTCTTAGTGACCAACGAAGTAACTGGAAGAATATGACTTATGTATTAAATAAACTCGCCGAAGCATGGGAGGAAAAACTTAATGAGCAAGATAAATGATGGACTTGAATATCGTATGAGTAAAAAGCTCTTTGACGTTATTCTTGGAAAGAGGACAGAAGCGGAAAAGAGAAAGAATTCAAAAGATTATGTTATAAGTGTTATAAATAGAGAATTTGGGCTGAAAGGAACCGTAACTCACGTTTCGATATATTCTGACTAAGAGGCTATGTCAAGATATTTTAATAAAGACGAGCTAAAACAATAGCTCGAAACAGAGCAGATATATGATTTGTTAGAGATGTGGGGAGCTGAGCCGGAATATACAGATAAGGGTATCGTCGCCCACACCATCTGCCATAACGCCATAGGGCACGGTTCCCGCAAGCTCTACTATTATGACTCAACGCGCCTCTTTGTATGTTATTCGAATTGCGGCACCTTCGATATATTCGACTTATGTATCAAAGTAAAAAAGATCCAAGATGGAGTTGACTGGGAACTCTATGACGCAATGGCTTTTATTGCCGACTACTTCGGCCTTAGTGGGGTTGAAATAGAAGAACGAAAGGATAATAATAGAGAAGCCGATTGGAAAATCTTCAAGCGTCACGACTTCACTCGTCAGATAGAACGCCCACATATTCAACTTCCAGAATACGATGCTTCTATTCTAGCTCGTTTACCGCAACCTCGAATCCTATCATGGGAGAAAGAAGGTATTACCAAAGAGGTTTGCTCTGCAAATCTCATTAGTTACTACGCCGGTGGAGAGCAAATAGTCATTCCTCACTTTGATATAAACAATAGGCTAGTAGGTATTAGAGGTAGGGCTCTATCAGACGAAGAGGCTGAACGATTCGGAAAATATCGACCTTTAAGAATTGGTAAAACTCTTTATAGTCATCCACTTAGTATGAACTTATACAATCTCAACAAGAGCAAAGAGAATATAAGAAAGGCTAAGGCGGCTATCGTGTTTGAGTCGGAGAAGAGCTGCATGAAGCTCCAGGCGCTCTACGGGCATGATAATGATATATCTGTGGCTGTGTGCGGGAGCGCGATATCGAGTTACCACATAGCTCTCTTACAGGAGTTTGGGGTCACGGAGATTATCATTGCTTTTGATAGACAGTTTGTGGAGATAGGCGATGATGAATTTAAGCGTCTAAAGAATAAATTAATTCATATTAATAAGCGGTACGGGACTAAGGTACGAATCTCTGCAATCTTTGATAAAAATATGATTACATCTTACAAAGACGCTCCAATCGATTGTAGTAGACAGATATTTGAAAAGCTACTAAATGAAAGAATTGTGCCTGAGTAAAAGGAGGAATAAATATTTGGAATATACGTTAATAAGTTAGCAAAAAGTACATGACCCTCTAGAATAGGTTCTTTTAAATAGAGGAATAGAACAAAAAGATATATAGCATTATTTAAATCCGACAGAAGCAGATGAATATCCTCCTACAGATTTAATGAATATAGAAGAAGCTGCAAAGCTTCTAATCAAGCATTTAAGTGATGAACAGGGGTATATTTTCGTCTAGATCGACAGCGATTGTGACGGGTATACGAGCTCTGCGCTGCTACTCAACTATATTTATGTCATGCTACCGACAGTTGTAGATAGGATAAGTTACGACTTTCATAGCGGAAAATAGCATGGTCTAGATATAGATAAAATACCTGCGGGAACGAGCCTAGTAGTTGCGCCAGACTCGTCTAGTAACGACTACGAGATACATAAATAGCTGCGAGATAGTGGGATAGATGTACTCGTATTAGACCACCACTAGGCAGATAGAGTCTCTGAGTATGCGTGCGTGGTTAATAACTAGTTATGCGATTATCCAAACAAGGCACTTTCAGGCGTAGGTATAGTTTATAAATTATGCTAGTACCTTGACCAACTGCAAGGAACTAATAATGCGGAATTATTCTTGGATATTCTCGCTTTAGGTCTCGTTGGAGATATGATGGACTTGAGGTCTATAGAAACTAGATATCTTGTCTCCTAGGGGCTATAGAGGTCGCATCTCCGCAATCCATTTATGTTATATATGGCAGAAAAAAATAAGTTTTAGCTAGGAGAAGGAGACTTAACGCCAATCGGCTTAGCCTTCTACATTGTTCCTCTTGTTAATGCTGTAACTCGTGTAGGTACTCAAGACGAGAAACGACTCTTGTTTGATTCTATGCTTGAATGGAAAGCTTTTGAATCTGTTCCGTCCACTAAGCGCGGGCACAAAGGAGAGGAAGAACTTCTAGTCGAACAAGCAGTTAGAACTTGTACGAACGTTAAAAACAGGTAGACAAGAGAAAGAGATTCAAATGCACAAGAAATAGAGCGTATAATAGAAGAAAATAATCTTTTAGACCATAAGGTTTTAGTTATTTAGTTAAAAGATTTTAACGCAGATAAAAATATCGTTGGTCTTATTGCAAATGAGTTAATGAGTAAATATAAAAGACCGGTAGCATTATTAAATCGAGTTGAAAGAGATGGAGAATTATCTTGGGAGGGCTCCGCACGAGGATATAGTAACCCTAAACTGCCTGACTTTAGACAATTCTGTCTTGACTCTGGTTTAGTAAAGTATGCTGAAGGGCACCCATCAGCGTTCGGGTTGGGGCTCTATGACAAGAATATAGAAGATTTTACCTCCTATTGCGACACCGCTCTTAAAGATGTAGAGTTCTCACCAAGTTACAAAGTAGATTTTATCTACTCGTATAATGATATTGACTTGACTAGAGCGGTTCTTTCCCTAGGTAATCATAAAGAACTTTGGGGCTAGGAAGTCTCTGAACCATTACTAGTTGTAGAGAATATTCCTGTAACAAAAAATATGATAACTCTAATGTCAAAAGATAAAAACCCAACTATTAAAATACGCTTACCTAATGATGTAGCATGTATTAAATTTAAATCTAATCAAGAAGAATTTGAATCATTGTATAGCGAAAATGGATGTATAACAGTCACCATAATAGGTAAGCCAGAAATCAATTATTATAATTATAACTCAACTCCCCAGATTATTATAATTGATATGGAAGTTGTCAATAGACAATAGTATTATTTCTAATAAGCAAGGAGAAGATGCAAGTGAAGCATGTAAAAACAAGTATTTTAGCAAGTGTTTTAGTAATTATAGTTACTTTTATGTTTAGTAGTAGCATAATAGCTTATTCATCCAACTCGTTATATGATTATGATGATATGGATGAACTACTTTCTTTAATGGAGCCATATATTGAAAGAATGGAATCTGCTCAGCGCATGGAAGCAGCCGCATTAGAACTTGGATACTCGGATAATCACTACGTTATTCAGTTAGCTCAAAAAGAATATCAAGAGGCACTAGAGGCTTGTGAGCCATATCAAGAGGTATATGAAGATTTGCAAGCGCGATGGGAATTGAAAGAACAAGAGTATCCAGATGCAACTCAAATATGGTCTTATTTAAAGAATTTAGGATATAACAATTATGTATGTGCGGGCATACTAGGAAATATAATGGCTGAATCTGGCGGTAATACTTTATATATCCAGCCTTTAGTACAGGGTGGGTTCTACGGAATATGCTAGTGGAATCAAGCCTATAGTGAAGTCTGGGGTGCTTCACTTGATGAGCAACTCGACTTTTTACGAGATACCATAGAATATGAATTAGATACTTTTGGCTATGCGTATGCGAAAGATTTTGATTATGGAGCTTTTTTACATTTAACCGACGAGCAAGATGCTGCACTTGCTTTTAGTAAATGCTATGAGCGCAATGCTCCAGAATCTTATAATATAAGAAAAACTAACGCAACAGAAGCGCTAGAATATTTTACAAGTTAATAGATAAGAGGAATTATATGAATGAACTAATTCAAAGAATAAAAAGTTTAGAAGACAGAGTAGATAAGTTAGAATAGAAGAAAGACCCAATAGAAAATCTATTTAATGATTTCTTTGGCGGAGAGATGTATATAAACGATTCTTATGCAGGAGAAACTGACTTAGATGATACTTACTAATAAACAAGAGGAAGGACTGAGGTTAGCTGTAGCTCGCTATTGCAATGGTGAAAAATACACTGTAATAGCTGGCTACGCCTAACTGGAACGGGCAAGTCAACATTAATCAAGTTTATAATTTCTGCGCTGGATATTCCACTAGAGGAAGTTGCCTACATCGCATATACTGGTAAGGCATCTCAAGTTCTGAGAAATAAGGGTTGTTCTAATGCCATGACAGCACATAAATTCCTCTATAAGGCGTACCCTAGAAAGAATGGAACTTTTAAGTTTGTTCCAAGAGAAGAGCCGCTTATCCCTTGTAAGATAGTGGTGGTAGATGAAGTATCTATGTTGCCTAAGCATATGTGGGAACTGCTTCTTAGCCATCATATTTATGTAATTGCTTGCGGGGACCCAGGTCAGTTGCCGCCAATAGGAGAGGATAATGGCATCCTTGCGCATCCGCATATATTCTTAACGCAAATAATGCGGCAAGCTCAGGACAATGGCATAATTCGTCTTTCTATGGATATCAGGAACGGAAAGTGGATTAATCCATATAAGAATCAAAATGTTAATATCGTAAGAAAAAAAGATTTTGTAGATGGTATGCTTTCTTGGGCAGACCAGATAATATGCGGAAAGAATCTTACAAGATATAGACTAAATGAACTATGTCGTCGAATGAAGTGGAAAGAAGATTATACTGATGGACCGATAGTGGGAGATAAAATAATTTGTCTGCGTAATAACTGGGAGGTAAAGTCAAGCACAGATGACCCCTTAATAAATGGCCAAATCGGCCACATAGCGGGTCTCCGCACACAATCGCATCCGCTCTACAAAGAGTTAGATTATATAAACTTTGTTCCAGATAGCGACGAAGGGCAATTCTCTGACCTCTTGATAGACCATAAGCTTATTGTAGAGCATGAACCAACTATTACCGAAGATAACTACCGTAAAATTCCTAAAATCTACCATCCACAACTCTTCGACTATGGCTACTGTATTACTGCTCACAAGAGCCAGGGCAGTGAATATCCTAAAGTCTTGGTATTTGAAGAAATGATAAAGCCAGATGAACATAAGAGATGGCTCTATACCGCAGTAACAAGAGCTTCCGAGAAGCTAACGCTCGTTCTAAATAGATAAGGAGAATAAAACATGGGACAGTATCATACTAAAGGACTTTATAATACATATAAGAAAAATAATAAAGAGCGAGATGCATTAGATTATTATGCTACTCCACCGGAGGAAGTAACAAATATTCTCAATGTTTTGAATCTCGATCTCTCTTGTTCCTATATTCTTGAGCCTTGTAGTGGCGGCGGGCATATGGTAAAGGGAATACTTGACTATATTAAATCCAAGCCTCATAGTCGCGAGTTTTGGAGAGTTATAGCTACAGATATTAAAGATAGAGAATCTATTGTAGACCCCCTCGATTATCAGAATGGTGGAACATGGGATTTTCTAGCAGATGATTATCCGTATAATGAAGATATTGAATATGTTATTATGAATCCACCCTACGCAACTATTGAGCCTTTTGTTATTAGAGGGCTAGAGATAGCTCAAAAAGGATTGTTGCTTCTCGGCAGACTTCAATTCCTTGAGGGAAAAGGTAGATATGAAGCTATTCTAAAAGATAATCCTCCTACTGATACATATGTTTACGTAGATAGAATTAGGTGTTATAAGAATGGAGATTTCTCCAATGCTGAATCTAGTGCGCAGGCTTATGCTTGGTTTTATTGGGATAAAACAAAAGCTGATAAGACGCCTACACTTCACTGGATACGTCGGGCGAATTGAGTTTTATTAAAGATTATGGTATAATATAGGTAAGAAATTAATGGAGGTATGTAAATGAGTTATTTCAATAACCATTCTCATACAATGTTTAGTAACTTGAGACTATTGGATTGTATCAATAGACCTCAAGACTTAATAGATAAAGCTATAGAGCTTGGTCTTACGGGCTTATGTATTACAGACCATGAATCTTTAAGTGCCCATATGATAGTAAATAAATATGCTAAGAAGATAAAAGAAACCAATCCAGATTTTACGATAGCTTTAGGTAATGAGATTTATTTAACTGATACGCGAGATATGGGGCAAAAGTATTACCACTTTATCCTAATCGCCAAAGACGAAATAGGATATAGAGGTTTAAAAGAGCTTTCTTCTATTGCTTGGATGAATAGCTATTATGACCGACGCATGGAGAGAGTTCCCCTCTTAAAGTCTGAATTAAAAGACGTTATGGTAAGATTTAAGGGGCACATAATCGCCACGACCGCGTGTATCGGTGGAGAACTTGGATTTTCTATTTTGAATCTTACTAAAGCGGAACACGCAGAAGATACTCTTGAAACAAAAAAATACCATAACCAAATTGTGAATTTTATGACATACTGTATAGATGTCTTTGGTAAAGATGATTTCTATATTGAGTGCGCTCCTGCTAACAATGCAGACCAGATTACTGCAAACAAAAGAATGCTAAGTATTTCTGAGGCTTTTGATGTCAACATGTGCATTGGCACAGATGCTCACTACTTAACAAAAGAAGATAGATATGTACATAAAGCCTATCTTAATTCAAAAGGTGGAGAACGTGAGGTAGATAGCTTCTATGAATTCACTTACCTTATGGATGAACAAGAGACAAGAGAATTGCTATCTTACAGCTATGATAAAGATGTAATTGATTGGATTTTTAAATGTTCTAATGAATTAAAAGATAAAATTCAATTCTACTCTCTTGAGCGACATCAATCAATTCCAGAAGTCGAAGTAACAGATTACAAGAAAGGTTATGTGCCATACCAATGGCAAGACAAATATCCTACTCTTAGTAGTCTAATTTGGAGCGATAATATCCAAGAAAGATATTGGGTAAATGAATGTATTATTGCTCTACAAGAAAAAGGGTTGTATGATGATCCTAGATATCTTGAGAGATTGGAAGAGGAAGCAAGAGTAAAGAGAGTTATAGGCGAGAAATTAGGTACTTGTATGTTCGCATATCCTAATACTCTAAAGCACTATGTTGATTTGTTTTGGGAGTGCGGAAGTACGGTTGGCGCGGGTCGAGGTTCGGCTTGTGCCGCCTTAAATCATTATCTTTTAGGTATAACTCAACTTGACCCGATACAATGGAGCTTGCCATTTTGGCGCTATTTGAATGATGAGAGAACCGAACTTGGTGATATAGATCTCGATCTAGCTCCCTCTAAGATTCAAAAAATCTTCACTGAAATACGAAAAGAGCGAGGAGAGTTAGGACTTGTTCAAGTTTGTACTTTCGGAACAGAGGGAACTAAGTCAGCTATCTTGACTGCTTGTCGGGGATATCGTTCAGAAGAATATCCTGATGGAATAGATGTTGATACTGCACAATATATGAGTTCTCTCATCCCTCAAGAAAGAGGATTCTTATGGCCCATAGAAGATGTTGTTAATGGTAATCCATCAAAAGACAGAAAACCCGTCAAAGCCTTTATTGCCGCAGTCAATCAATATCCAGGACTTCTTGATATTATTACAAGAATCCAAGGTCTTGTGAATAAGCGTTCAAGTCACGCTTCTGGAGTTATTCTATTTGATGAAAATATCTTCGATACTGCCGCGGTTATGAAAACGCCGAAAGGCGCTTTAATTACTCAATGGGACTTACATGATCAAGAAGCCGCAGGAGCGGTTAAATACGACTTTCTTCTTACTGCTGTGCAGGATATTATCATAAAGACGATAGAGCTTTTGCAAGAAGATGGAGCTATAGAACAAGATTTAACGCTCAGAGAAGTTTATAATAAATATCTTCATCCATCCGTTATACCTCAAGATGATAAGAAAATGTGGGATGCCCTTGCGAGCGGTGATGTTCTTGGTTGTTTCCAATTTGACTCGAATGTAGGAGCTCAAGCAGCGAAAAAGATAAGGCCACAAAACCCGCTCGAAATGTCCGATGCGAATGGATTAATGCGCCTAATGACCTCGGAGAAAGGTGCCGAAACCCCTATGGAAAAGTATGTTAGATTCAAGAATAATATCTCTCTTTGGTATAAAGAGATGGATAGCCAAGGTCTAACAAAAGAAGAACAGAAGATTCTTGAACCACACTTCTTGAGGTCTTATGGTGTACCACCTAGCCAAGAACAGATGATGACAATGCTACAAGACCCCAATATTTGCGGATTCACGCTTTCTGAGGCTAACACCGCAAGAAAGATAGTGGGTAAAAAGCAGATGGATAAGATTCCAGAGTTAAGAGAAAAAGTTCTTAAATCTGCAAAATCTCCTGCGCTTGGACATTATGTATGGACGTATGGTATCGGGCCGTAGATGGGGTATAGCTTCTCGGTGATTCATGCTCTCGCTTACAGTTTTATCGGTATGCAAACTCTCTATCTGGCCACTCACTTCAATCCCATTTATTGGAATACGTCTTACTTAATAGTAAACAGTGGAGCTATTGATGAAGAAGAAGGAGAACAGTCTGATTATACTAAACTTGCTAAGGCGATAGGAGAAATTCGTGGAGCCGGAATCAAGATGTCTCTTGTTGATATAAACCATTCAAGTCTTGGTTTTAAACCTGATGTAGAGAATAACCAAATTCTCTTTGGCTTAAAAGGTGTAGCAAATATCAATAACGATTTAATAAAAGAGATAATTGCTAACCGTCCTTACGAGTCCATTCAAGACTTTATGAATAAAGTCCACGCGAATCGAACTCAAATGCTTATGCTCATAAAAGGTGGAGCGTTCGATTCCTTTATGCCGAGATATGATGCTATGATTACTTATCTTTGGGTAAGCTGTGACAAGAAGAAGAGAGTTACGATACAGAATATTCCTGGACTTATTAAGTATGGTCTTATTCCAGAGCAAGAAAACTTTACTTTTGCAAGACGAGTTTTTGAGTTTAATAGATATTTAAAGAATGTTTGTAAGTTTGATACCACATATTATAGGCTCAATGAACGGGCATTGAAATTCTTGGTAGAGATAGAAAAAGAGAGTTTAATTCTGAGCACAGATAAGAATGATCAATACTTCATGAGAGTCTTAGAGTGGGATAAAAAGGTTTACCAGCCTACTATGGACATTTTCAGAACATGGATTCAGGGGGATAAAGAACAGATACTTGATGAACTAAACAATAGGATTTTCCTTGAAGACTGGAATAAGTACGCTCAGGGGAATCTCTCTTCTTGGGAAATGGAATCTCTCTGTTTTTACTACCATGAGCATGAACTCGCGCATGTTAATATGCGGAAATATGGTCTTAGTAATTTTAATGAGCTTGCGGAAGTGCCCCCTGTGGAGAAATTTTTCAAGCGAAATGGCGTTTCAATTCCTATTTATAAGCTCTTTACAATATGCGGCACGTGCATAGCAAAGAACAAGACAAAGAGTACGGTTTATGTTCTTACTACAGAGGGTCAAGTTGTTCCGGTAAAATTCCGTCAAGAATACTTCTCTTTATTTGACCGTCAGACCTTTAAGAGGAATCCTGATGGAACTAAGACAGTAATTGAAAAGTCTTGGTTTAATAGAGGTAATATGATTATGGTACAGGGCATAAGGCGCGGGGATGAATTCGTGGCGAAGAAGTATGCAAGCTCGAACAAGCACCAACTCTACCATATAGATTCTATAGATGAAAATGGCGAGCTTGAATTGAGAAGCGAGAGAAAACAAGGAGACGAAGAAGTCGATGAAGTATAAAATAATTGCTCTTATGGGCAAGGCTGGTAGCGGTAAGGACACGGTCCTCCGCAAGCTCATGGAATTATATCCTGATAAACTACATGAAATAGTAAGCTGTACAACTCGCCCTCCTCGTGAGGGCGAAAAGAACGGCATTAACTATTTTTTCCTTACCCCAAAAGAGTTTGCGGATAAAATTCTAAATGGCGATATGGTAGAAGCTACGATGTTTAATGATTGGCATTATGGGACGATGAAGCAGGCTCTTGATAGTGAGAAGTGGAATATTGGAGTCTTTAATCCAGATGGTATTAGATGTTTGCAAGAAGATCCAGAAATAGAGCTTGTTACCTATTGGATTTGTGCGTCGAATAAGATTAGGTTAATTAGACAACTTGAAAGAGAAGCAGACCCGGATGTATATGAGATTATTAGAAGGTTTGAGACAGATGAAGAAGATTTTAGTCCATGGCAAATAGAGGATATAGAAATCCGTAGGGCGTTTGTAAATGAGGTTCCTGAAAACTTGGAACAAACTCATATGCTCTTGGTCGGTTTAGTTTAATTTATTTAAGATAAAACGCAATATATAGTATCCCCTAAAGGGGTATAAATAATTTAGGAGGTATTTATATATATGTTACAAATAAGGAAGCGTAATGGCATACTTGTTCCTTTTGATAAACAACGTATTATAGATGCTATAAATAAAGCATTTATAGAGGTAGATGGATAGTTATATGAAGACGATACGGCTAAAGACATAGCAGATGAAATTAATTATAAAGTAAAATTATCGGATAAAATAGTTTCCGTTGAAGATATTCAAGACTGGGTAGAGCAAGAACTTATGGAATCTGATAGAAAAGATGTGGCTAAAGCCTATGTTAGATATAGATATAAGCGTGAAGTAGCTAGAAACAATAGCGACGATTTTATAAAAGAGGTTTCCAAGAAGATTAACGCCACCGATATAGAAAACGCTAACGCAAATGTGGATGAAATGTCTTTTGGCGGAAGAGTAGGCGCAGCTTCTGATTTACTTCAAAAGAAATATGCACTAGATTATATTATTTCTGCTAAGTCGCGAGCCAATCACGAGAATAATAGAATCTATATTCATGACTTAAACGCATATGCAACGGGCCAACATAATTGCTTGTCCATTCCGTTTGACGATCTCTTAGCTAAAGGTTTTAATACAAGACAAACCGATGTACGACCTGCGGGTTCTATAAATACAGCTTTTCAGCTTGTAGCGGTTATTTTCTAGATACAAAGTCTCCAACAGTTTGGCGGAGTGAGCGCAACTCATCTTGACTGGACAATGGTGCCATATGTGAGAAAGAGCTTTTATAAACACTGGAAAGATGGATGTAAATATATCGGAAAGTCTTTACATGGAATTGATTTTGGGTATGATGTTTTTGACCCAAATAAGTCTATTACTGATTATCCTGATTGTGATGATTATGCTGAAATTTATCAATATGCAATGGATATGACCGAAAAAGAGTGCCATTAGGCAGCGGAAGGCTTGTTCCATAACCTCAATACATTACAATCGCGATCGGGCAATCAGCTTCCCTTCACGAGCATAAACTTTGGTACATGTACCTTACCAGAGGGACGTATGGTAATTAAAGCCTTGTTAGATGTATCTATAGAAGGTCTTGGTCGCATCCACAGAACAAGCATCTTTCCCTGCTCTATTTTCCAGCTTGGCAAAGGAATAAATAGAGAACCGGGCGATCCGAATTATGACCTCTTTAGACTCGCGCTTAAATCAACAGCATTAAGACTTTATCCCAACTACGCCAATATTGATTGGAGCGGTAACGCAGGATATGATAAGAATGACCCCAAGACTTATTTTAGCACCATGGGATGCCGCACCGCGAATGGATTCGACATTAATGGTCTTGGGCAACAAAAAGATGGGCGCGGGAACATCTGCCCTGTGAGCATCATAATGCCCACTCTAGCGATGGAAGCAAGAGAGAAAGATGGGGATATAGTAGCAAACTTTATGGAAATATTAGATACTGCTATAAGCGATGCAAAGGATATGTTAATTGAGCGTTTTGAATATATTTGTTCTCAACCTGCGGATTCCGCCAAATTCATGTATGAGAATGGCCTAATGGCGGGATATGATGGTATTAGTACACGAAGCGCATTGCAGCATGGAACCTTGACGATTGGTCAATTAGGACTTGCTGAAACGCTTCAAATACTGCTTGGCTGCGACCATACTACACCGAGAGGAATGGAAGTAGCAAAGAAAATAGAGAGTCTCTTTAAACAGAGATGCGCAGAGTATAAAGAAAAGTATCATCTCAACTTTGGAGTATATTACACGCCTGCTGAATCCCTTTGCTATACCGCTATGAGCAAGTTTAAAAATAAATATGGAGAGATTCCTAACGTAAGTGACCATGAATATTTTACTAATAGTATGCACGTTCCAGTTTGGGTGCAATTATCTCCTTTCGATAAGATAGATGTTGAGTCACAACTTACTGGATATTCTAGCGCAGGCTGTATAACTTATGTCGAGCTTGACAGCTCTGTAAAGAATAATATAGATGCTCTTGAAACCTTGGTTAATTACGCCATGGATAAAGATATCCCGTACTTCGCAATTAATGTACCTAATGACACATGTCTTGATTGTGGGTATACTGGAGAATTCAACAATAAATGTCCTACTTGTGGAAGTGAAAATATTCAATAGCTTCGTAGAGTAACTGGCTATCTTACTGGCAACTACAAGACTGCTTTTAATGCTGGAAAAGTTGCTGAAACAGAAGAAAGAGTAAAGCACGTAGGATATATAGAGGAATAAAAAATAACATCCCATTTGGACAACTTATGACAATCTCTTTAAAACAAAATTTATTATATAATGAAAGAATTTTAGCAAAGGAGATTAATAACAAATGGGATGTATATATAAAATTACAAATAAGATAAATGGCAAAATATACATAGGAAAAACTTCTAGAACTCCTCAAATACGTTGGAGTGAACATAAGTAGTATAGCCATTTAACAGATAGATATAATACTCCTTTATATCATGCCATGAGAAAATATGGAATAGATAATTTTGATTTTATTGTTATTGAAGATAATATCAACAACGTGGCAGAATTAAATGAAAGAGAAAAATATTATATAGAGTTTTATAATTCAACCTCTCATGAGGATGGATATAATGTAGTATTAGGCGGCGATGGAGGGCGCACTTCTTCTAAGTTGACTTTATAGCAAGTGGAGGAAATTAGATAGATACTATCTGATACTGATAATATCTAGTCTTTTTCTGAAATTGGAGAATTATTTAATATTTCTGGTTCAGTGATATCAAGAATTAATATTGGAGGAAGCTGGTATGATAGTAATATAGACTATCCAATTAGAAAATACGACTCAACAGGATTGACACTCACTCGGAAATAGTATGCTCAGATTGTCAATGAAATTCAACATTCTAATAAAACACTAAAAGACATCCGATTAGGATTTAATCTTTCAGAAGAACAAATAACATCTATTAATTAGGGATATTATTGTTATAGTAAAGATAATCAATATTATAAGGGTATTTATGATGGAACTTTTCCAATTCGTAAAGATTCTAGGCATTTTATGACAAAAGAAGAATTTACTCCAATATTATTTGAAATTCTTTTTACTAAAGATTCTATGGCCACTATTGGAGGGAAATATGGAGTGCAGGGTAACACTTTACAATACATTTCTAATGGTAAAAGACGTAAAGAACTAACGGAAAATTTTATTTTACCGCTAAGAAAAAATTTAGAAGAAAATCAACAAATCTTTTTAACGCTATATCCAGCGTATGGAGGTGATGCCTAAAATGCGTTATGCAGGAATTATTTATAATGATTTCGCAGCAGCCCCAGGAGTATGCCTTTCTTTCTTCACTCAGGGGTGTACTTAACTAGGCACTGTCCCGGATGCCATAACCAAGAGACATGGAACTTTAATGGAGGGCATGAATTCACTGACGAGACTCTCCGTCATATTATAAATGGTTTAACTAAAAATGGGATTCATAGAACTCTTTGTATAATGGGTGGAGAACCTCTTCACCCAAATAACCTCTTCCTAACGCAACTCATAATCTCTAGCGTTAAACAAGAGCTTCCAGAAACAAAGATATATATATGGACAGGCTATACTATTGAGGAATTGCGGAAATCGAGCTCTAAGGCGCTTCAATACATACTGTCAACCGCCGACGTATTGATTGACGGTCCATATATAGAAGCTGAACGAGATATAACCTTGCCTATGCGCGGCTCCCGCAATCAGCGCATCATACCGCTTAAATAAATTATGCTATTTATTAAAAGTATTTTAGGCGGGGCAATGATAGCTATAGCTACAAAAATATTTCTCATGGTGGGTGGAGGAGTTTTGGGAGCACTCCTCTTCTCCATTGGGCTATTAGTTATCTTAAATATGGAATTTAAACTATTTACTGGTACTATAGGATATATTAGAACGATAGACGACTTCTTTGATAACGTCATAATCCTCTTTGGAAATATCTTAGGAGCTTGCCTGCTCGTCGCTTTAAGCCCCGTTTCCGCGGTTTCAATACTAATTGAGAAAGTATCGGTTTCTTTACTCCTTGCTTTTGTTAGAGCGATTGTTTGCGGGGGCTTGATATATAGCGCAGTGCATTGTCATAAATAGGGAAAAGATTATATGGTAGTGGCGTGCGTAATGGGCTTTATTTTGTGCGGAGCGGAGCACTGTATTGCTGATTTATGTTTTGCTATTGCTACTGGTGTTATGTCTTTTGAGATTCTTCTATTTCTTATTGTTGTAACTCTAGGAAATTCTCTTGGAGCTATTATACTTGACAGAATTACTTAGAAATAGTATAATAAATAAGAAAAAGGAGGATATTGAATGACGCTATATGAACTTAACTAGGCTGGTTATTCTAGTCTGCCTGATATGACTTATGCAGATATATTAAATAATATTAAAGAAATTAGTAAATACTTGGATAAACATCCTTCAAAGTATTATGCACTTTTAAACAATGACCTAAGATACTATACCCTATTCGCAATTGTTTCTAATCCATCAGACTTACTGTCTGAAATTATTAGTGTTGTTACTTCTCTTGGCAAAATTAAATCAATAGAAGCAACAGATTCAATGGTTGAATTTTGGATAGAGTATAAAGGTGAGTGTCATATGTTTGCTTTCTTTGACTATGATAATGGAGTGGTGGAAATATGATAATTATACATTACTGTCCTTTTGATGTAAATAGTAATGTCACTGTAGTTCAAGATGGTAAATATTTGCATGAAAGTATTCCGTCTAATACAGAAGATTTTCCAGAAGCAGTTTATCGACTTACACAAAGCCATAAAGATAATGAAGTTAAGATTTATGGCCCAAAAGATATTATGCAGGAGACAAGTCTTTATATAAAAAGTAAATATAATAGTCAAGATATAAAAATTGAGGTTATTGAAGCATGAATTATTTACTCAAGGTTACAAACGTTTACCGCGTGCCGACAGTAGCAGATGCTCTGGCTCTTAGAGAAGAACTTTCTCATATTGATTGCGGCACCCTGACCTCGTTCAGCTATACAACAAAGTATATAAAAGAAAAGAGCGAGATAGTGGGCGAATATCAGGTATGTAAAGCGACAATAGAGTTCACTCCTGAGAAAGAACCTGAGCTTAAAGTAGAAGCTACTTATAGTGTGTAAAAGGAGAAGACAATGAGCGTTTATTTTGAAAAAGTTTCCCGTTTTAGCGACGTAGATCTTCCTATCCCGACACCATCGACCTCGGGTTCCGCAGGCTATGATTTCGTCGTCGCAGAAGATATAGTGATACCTCCTATGGACTTCCTAATGGATAAGCTCCGCGACAAGCTCTTTGATAATAATCCAGATAAAGACTACTGGGGTTTTATAGATCCAGTTACTCTTGATGAAGTAGCCAGTATGACTAAGGAGCTTAAAGCTAAGATTCCTCTTGTTTCTACTGGTATGAAGTGTCATCTAGACCCAGGTCAATATCTAGAGCTAAGCATGAGAAGTTCTACTCCGCTTAAACATTGGCTTATTCTAGGTAATTCGATCGGTAAACAAAAAATTTCCTAAACTTGGGCGACTTCTTTTTATTTATATCAAATAATTTTCATATAATAGTGAAAGGAATGATATAATGAAAAGAATAGATTTTGGTGACGATAAAACTTTTATTGAGAACTATGAGAGATTAAAAAGCTCTCGTAAAATGGGTGAGCTGTATGGTTGTGATAAGAAAACAGTAACATCTCACGCGAAGAAAATTGGATATGATTATTCTAAATTCAAGGTAAGAAAAATAACAGCAATTCCTATAGAAGAAGTTATAGCAGCTTACGAAGAGTTGCAAAATTTAGATAAAGTTGGCGAGCGCTATGACTGTAGTGGAACTGCGGTAGGCAACTATCTTAAAAAGAATGGATATGAACCTCATAATAGCTAGGCTAAATTAAGCAGAGTAACTCCCGAAGAATTTATCGCTACTTACAGAGAACTTAAAAATACGGAACAAGTAAGCGAAAAGTATGATTGCAGCCCTACTGCTATTAGAGAATACGCAAAGAAAATTGGCTACGACATTAATGAAGTTAAAGATTATAAATTATCAGAAGAAGATAAATAGTATATCTTAAATTCATATTATACTAAAACTTCTAATGAGCTAGCTGATGAATTAAATATATCTCGTGGCATGATTACTAAACTATGGTTTGACAATGGCTTACAGGGTAAAGAAGTCAGCGATTGGAAAACTACAGAAATAGATTTAACAGGTTAGCGTTTTGGTAGATGGACCGTTCTCTCAAAGTCAAATAAAAGAAATGCTGGCGGAGCAATTTACTGGCATTGCCGCTGTGACTGTGGAGTAGAAAAAGATGTGCTAGGAACCTCACTAAGATAGGGAACAAGTCTAAGTTGCGGAGCGCATAGCAATATCTCTAAAGGCAATGAAAAGATAAAGAGTATATTAACGGAAGCTAATATTCCTTTTGAAATAGAAGTTAAGTATCCAACTTGTAAGGACGTTAAAGAATTACCGTTTGATTTCAGAATAAACAATAGATACTTAATTGAGTATGATGGAATACAACATTTCTAGCCAACAATGTTTGACTATGAATATACTCATAATCACGATATAATAAAGTCTCAGTGGTGCAAAGAAAATCATATACCATTAATTCGTATACCATATTATCATTTTGATAATCTCTGTGTAGAAGATTTATTGTTAGAAACATCCAAGTTTATAGAGAAATAATGCCGATCTAAAACTGAGCAAAATCGGTGAAACCCTCCTGTTATATAGGGCAATACCGAGGTAAGTAGCTAGATTACGAAAGGCTAGCTACCACCGTAGAGCGTAGAGAGTGAATAAATATAATCTCTCCAAGAGTGCTCGGCCTCTTAACCAAGAGGAAAATGTACGCCGAACTTGCGCAATGGTAAAGCGCAAGAACTAGAGGATAAAAAGCCTCTAGGGTAACATAATTGATAATCGACTCTGACTACTATAATAATCCAGATAATGAGGGCGAGATCTTTGCGCAAATAATTAATCTCTTGCCCTTTTCTGTCCAGCTTAAACGCGGAGATAGATTAGTCCAAGGTATCGTACATAACTATGGGGTAGCCGAAGGAGAAGCTAGCACAAACGAGCGTGTAGGCGGCTTCGGCAGTACGGGTAATTAATGGAATGTATTCTTGCTCTTGATTAGTCGTCGCATATAACTGGCTATGCGGTTTTTAAAGATAGAGCATTAGTAGATTACGGGAAACTTGACTTACAAAATCCTAATATAGATGTACGTTTAGTCTAGCTTCGATAGTTTCTTATTGAGTTAATAGAGATGTATAAAATAGACTATGTAATCTATGAGGATATCCAGCAATAGAACAATATCGCAAATAATATATAGACTTTTAAGACTTTATCAGAAGTCTATGGAGTTGTTTCGGAATTATTAGAAGAACTTAAAATCCCCCATTCTTCTGTCCTCTCCGCTCAATGGAAGTCTACTTTAGGAATAAAAGGTAAGAATAGAAGCGAACAAAAGCGAAATGCGCAATAGTACGTACAAGATAATTACGGCATTAAACCTACTTAGGATGAAGCAGACTCTATTTGTATTGGACTTCACCACTTAAAAAAGAACACAAATGATTGGACAGATTAAAATAATCCTCCTTTCTTATTTTTGATATATATAGAGGAACTAAGAAAGGAGGATTCTATGTGGGCTTTTATTGTTGAGCATACAGTAGAAATTATTTTTGGGCTTATTTCTGCTGGCGCTCTAGCCTTTTGTAGATACTTATATAAGTAGCTAAAGGCTTATAAGCAACTCCTTAATGATAAGAAGTATGAAGATTTAGACGACAGAATTGATGAAAAATTAAAGCCAATACTAGATGATATAGAAGAAATCCGAGGCTATATCAGAAAAGCAGAGAGCAAAGAGAAGCGAGACTTAGAGTTAATTATTGCTTCGTATCGTTTTAGACTAGTTCAATTATGTAAATTATACATAAAGAAGGGCTATATGACACAGGATGAATACGATCAATTAACAGAGTTCTTCAAACTATATAGCTCTTTAGGCGGTAATGGCTAGGCAAAAGAATATTATGAAAAAACTGTAAAGCTAGAAATTCGCGCAGAATAAAAAAAATAGGGAATCCCTTAATGGGATTCCCTTTAATCTTTAGTCAAGCGTTTAAATATTGAGTTAGTCATATTAATAATTTCTTGACCATAGGTAGCTATTAAGTCAGCTAATAGTTCCTCTTGTTCTATGCACAAATCTACTTTATAGCTAAACATAGCAGCATGAGTTAATTCATGGCATAAAACTTTTTTCATAAGCTAAGGATTTAGCTCTTCACTGATATAAATTGCTTTAGTATTATTGTCACAAGCGCCTATGGTCATAGAACCATCACTCCGCATTAGCATAGGATGAGTAGAAGATGTTAAAAATAATCTCCACTCTTCTCCATTAATGTTGAGCATTTACTTGCTGAATTTTAGTGGAAAGAGCTGCAACTTTTTTCTCTAGAAGTTGTCTTTCTTCGGGAGTTGCATCAGAAATCATTTCAACAATATCTTCGCTTAATTCCTTCATATATTGTTCTAGCTCTTTTAGTTTTGTAGTTTTATCTTTATGAAGTTCTTTAGATTCCATATACAGGCGACGTGTTATGGGGCTGCGTCCTTCCCTTTCATCGCGAAGCCCGATAGGTACTTCTCTCTCATGATATGGGTCGGGAAATTCGATATAATTGCGGCGGCCGCCTCCGTCGCGCATACCATCTCGGCCTTCGGGTAAATATCTTCCTTGAGAATCTCTCATACGAGGATAATACATTCTACCCCATTCATCTCTATCTATATCTCGTTCTGGTATATAATAATGATGCTCGACTTTCTTTTCTTCTTCTTTTTCTTCCATTGCTTTTGTTATAGAACAATAATAAATAGCTTCCTCAAGGTCTTTAATCATATCAATAACTTCGCCGAGTTCATGGGTATCAACTTCTGATAAATTGCTCATTTGATTTTCTACTTGAGCCACAAGAGCTTCTTTCATATGTTTAAGTCTATGCACATCAAGCCACCCTTTCTATAGTTAAATTTGCGTTCTATACATCTATAGCTATTGTAGAGGTGTTTTTTACAGAAACTTCAAAGCAGCATCCACGTGGCACATCAATAAATACAGAGCTAGATACATTATTATAATCACCTGCGGCAGACGGAGTAGATATCATAGTAGTAGAAGCAATAGCTTCACCATTTACAGCAATAGCGAGAGATATTGGTTCTAAAGTACCACCTGCGGGAATGGCTATATTACCGCTAAACGTAGCTCTGTAACGCGCCCTACATTGTGTTGTAGTATTACCTTTTAATGTTACAAGGCCACTACCTGTTCGGTGTAATAGGCTGTTGGAACAACCGACAACAGTATCAGTAAATAAAATATTTTGTCCACTCTGGACGGTCTATACAGCATTTGCAATAATTTCCAAAATAATTCCTCCTTGCGCAAGCGCTAAAGGGGAATTACTTACTCCCCTTTAGACATTTGCTCTTTTTTCATTTGTTTAAATTCTAAATACTATTGCATAGTGTTATTCTTTTTGCCATATATTTTATGAAATTCTTCATGATATTCCTTATCTATTACTACCCACTCAACCGAATTATGAAGCCTTATTACTTCTGCTTCGAGCTTTTTTCTATCTTCTTCTGAGTATTCTGAAGCATGATTTAGGAGTGGTATGCCAGTGTTTTCTGAAGCTATGTCTACTAATTCGCGGAAATTGATGCTAGCATGATGGACAACAAGATTAGAGGAATTTTTACCACTAATATCGCAAACATAATTGGCTTTTGCTAAACATTCTCTTTTCCAAGGCTTTATAACATGCCTTAACATATCTAGAGTTTCTTGGTGTCCTCCACCATTCCAATTCCAGTGATTTGACCCACTATTTTCTAAATCAGCGCATTTCTTACAACCGCGTCCACTGAAAATATACTCAGAAAAATATAAATCAAATTCATGGCCTTTAGAACATCTACATCTTACGGGATGAGAGCCAGTATTATACGGGCCAATCATGGTATATCCACTATGCTCTTTAATATAATCTCGAACATAATTTTCGGAATATAATTTCATTTTAGAACCTCGTAGCTATCCACATTTAGGACAACAAAAATAAGAGGCGGCTTTAACATTACTAAAACTTCTCTTAAAGGTATTTCCGCATACATTGCATTTAAAGTTTAAAAATTCTCTACTGTTTTTATATTCAGTAGATAACAAAGTACATTCATGCTCAGTATCATTCTCTTTGAGATATCTAATTACATTCTCTATTGTGTCTTTATAGCGAGCACCGCCGCTATATTTTCTACCACATTTTGGACAACAATAATAAATTTTAACCTATTTCAACGCGTCAAAACTTCTTTCAAAGTTTTCTCCACAAATATTACAGCGGAATAACATTTTAGTTTTTGAATTAAAATACTCGGTCGATAGAAGCTCACATTCATGTTGAGTATCATTCTCAAGAAGAAATTCTCTAACACTTTCAATAGTATAGTTTTGTCTACCCATAGGTAAAACACCTCCAATAAAATAATTATTACATTAATATATAAAAATTTTATTGGAGGATTTAAATAATTCAGTCCATGCTTATTTTAAATTAAGCACAACTGCATCCGTAATTCATGCCGTAGTTCCCGTAGCAGCAATTTGGATTCGGCACTAAATAGCTGGGCTGAGGGCAATCGCGTCCGAGTCTGCGAATAAGTTCAGCTTGATTGGCATCCATGGCAGCCATAAGGACAGCATTTTGATTACTCTGAGAAGCCGCTAAACGTAAAGCTTGATTCTCGTTCTAAAGATCAGAAATTTTCTCCTGGCAGAGATAATCGAGAATAGCACGAGTTCCAGCATTTTGGTTATCAATAATATCGCGAGTATTATTGGCCATACTAGTCTGAATAGCGCTGGTATTAGTGGCCATATTATAATTAATACCGTCTATACTTCTCTAGACATCGCAGCAGCAATCAGAAATCTAACGAGACAGAGCATTTTGTCCAGTTATATTATCAAAATTAGCTTGTTGAATAGCACTTCTAGTATCGCAGCAGCAATTAGCTAGTTGAGTAGCTAGAGCATTCTGTCCTTGCATCAAAGCGACATTAGTGGCGTTAAAGCCTTGCTGAGTTTGATAGCCGAGTTGGCAAATAGCATTATCGACTCCATGGAATCCATTAGTCATAGTGTTGTTTAGGCTATATGTGCTGTCACAAATACCATTCTGAATAGCGCTTATGCCGTTCTGTAAATTTTGAAGGGCAAATCCTTCGTTGATATCGGCGCGAGTTGCCCAGCCTTGTCCGGATAGAGAACCAAGTCCTTCATTTCCTCCAAAGCCATAGCCAAATCCGCCTCTTCCCCAGCCGTAGCCGCCGCCAAGGAATAGGATGAAGAGCAGGATGGGCCACCAACCATCGCCCCACATGCCGTAACCGTTTCCAGTGCTGCAACAATGGGAATTAGCCCCGTTGGTTACTGCGGCTATATCGGCCAGAGAATAACCTGTGTTAGAATTGAACATTTAAGTTCCTCCTTTAAGATTATAGTTAAAGACCAAGCATATTCTTAAAGTTGGTAAACTCCTTATCAAAATCTAATCCTTTTGATTCAGCAATATTTCGAGCTATCTGTTCTATGCCTGCTGTGTTGTTGTCTTTGGCCAGTTTTAGCAAATTAGCATCGAATGGGTTAGTTTGTGCCTATTGTTCCAAGATAGATAGCATAATTTGTTGAGGATTCTATCCATTCCTAACCATTTGCATTAAGTTCATTGGGTTCATAGCATTATCTCCTTATTTAGAAATCTAATTTGGGCTTATTATTACTCTAAGGCGCTGCCGCACTCCCCTGCGGTGGCGCCATTTCTTGTTTTAACTAAGAAAGAGCTAACTCGAATTCTTCTTTTGTTACATACTAAGGCATCTAATTTGCTCCATTATTTTCTAAGCTATAAATATTTATTGAGGATGTTCCATCTAAGTTTATCTACTTTGTATAAATTTTCTAGTTAGCTAGGTCTGGAAAGAAGAAAACTGAACCGTCAAAGTCAATGCTCATTGCCTTAACTTCTTCAAGCGAAGAAACCGGCCTGCCTTTAATTCCGATATAGGGCTACTCCACATAAGGGATCCTCATCTGCGGGGATTGCGATTGCTACCCCATATAAGGATACTAGACTTGTGGAGAATAGTATGGATATGTAGCCATGAATTATTACCTCCTAATAAAAATATTCTTGGTCTTTCATTATTATATAATTTTTATCTATGCCTATTTTAACAGCTTTGCCAAAAATTTTGGCAAATTTTTCAGAAAAAGATAAAGCGAGATTATACACTCGCTTTATTCTTATTAACGCTAGACTCAATAAGGGTAGTTAAGTATACTGTAATATCGCCAAACGCTTCCTTTATATATTCTTTAGCGTCATCAGTTAGAATAGATAGAACTGCATCAAGAGTTTTTTGAAACGCGACTTTCTGCGCTTCCGCATCAAAAGCTCCTTGAGCCTTCAAGGCTTCTACATAGGTTTGGTTAGTTGCTATAACGCAATCAGTTACAGTATTAAATATCATGTTGTTATACTTAATTGCGGTTTCATTGTCTACTGTTTGATTAATCTCTTGACGTTTAGCGTTTAAGAAGTCTATTAGATACTTAGTTAGGATACCTAATAGCGGTATAATACATACTTGGAAAATCTGTATTAATAGTTCCATAATATCATCCTCCTATTATCTTATGAAAAAACAATAGGAGGGATTAATCAAATTAGACCATTTTGTTTTTCAAGAATTCTTAATTTTTAAGTGCTGAGATCTATCGATCTACATTTTGATCGCACGTACTTACTCGCGCATAACATACTTAATTCCTCACTGAGGATTTCTCCCTCTGTTATACTATGAAAATTATTAGGATAGGATTGTTGCGGTTTGCCCAAAATTTTACCAAAATTTTTGATTATTCATAAAGAGAAGAGAGAGATTAATAGATAGGAACTCCTGATAGTGTATTACTCCGGTATACGTGTTTTTCTGTACTAATATATTCGCGCCCGCGCCATAGCGCTTGGACAGCTGGCACATATAGCCGTCGCGGCGCATCACCATACGCGCTGTACGCTTCCACTTCAAAGAATTATAATCGAACACGTCTAATCTCCACCGCTGTCGTAATCTCGCTTCCGCTCCCACCAACAACCGGGTTATGTATCATTCCGCCACACCGCCTTTCGCCATTGTGACGGTCAGGAGGTCAGAACGCCCCCCCCGTTGTCGGATTATGGTTATTGTGCATGTTTCCGTTTCCAACCTTTCCTTGTTAATTCCCTCTATACGCGAAATAACGTGCCGACCAGCCATCGGGTAGCTCCTCATAGCCTCCAATTTGTATTAGGAGAATAGTACTGCCCTCCTCAGAAGAAAAATGAATTCCGTAATTGCCAACCGATATGTTACAGGACATGTAGCCGGACGGAAGATCAATTTCTCCGTTTGAGGAACCGAAGCTGAAATAAGAAGTTAGTGGTAGAAATATGCAGGGTTCACTATAAGTCGAACTCGGATATATCGCCACTACAACGCTGTATCCACTACTATACATTAAATAATGTTCTGTCTCTTCCTTCTGTATTTCAAAAAACGGTGTCGTATTTTCTCCGCCGCCGGAGCCACTACTACTCGGATTAATAACCATTAAACTCCCTGCCCTTCCTAAATCCTAATATCCACACTAACATTGCTCGTCGGTACTTCACCTAACGCAGTAAAAACTAACTAATTCGCACTAGTAGAAGCTGAAATAAAAAGCTACGCAGAAGCTAGCGCAGTATAACTATCCTAATCGTGCGCGCCCCAGTCAATTATCTAGCCAGTACTATTCGCATTAACTCCCTAAACAGTTACTGTCTAGCTATTGCTTGACCAGCCCGAAGAAGAAAGAGTTACGGTCCTACCAATAGGAAGCTTAGAATCCACATAACTCTCTGTCGCCGCGCTAGCTAGGATCTAATTAAAATCGCTTTCTGAGCCAGTATAACCTCCTTCTACCGCAGCCTAATAAGCACTCTTACCATCTGCGCCTGGAGCTCCAATACCAGCTACTTTCTTTCCATTTACTAATATTGCCAAGAATATCACTCCTTTAACCTAAAGCGATATATTTAAAAACTCTACCTGAAGCGCCCAGATGCTCCCCTCTGATAAAGCTGAGAGTATCACCAGTTTCATTTAATGATATATCAATTTCAGCACCTATAACGTCAGGATCTGAATATGTATCATTTGGGGTCAACATAAGGAACCCAGGTAAAAAAATACTATCATCAATCTAGCTAATTCTTAAAACCTGCATTAATATGAAAGAAGCTGGAGAGGGAAGAGAAACGCTCATTGAGCCCGAAATATCATCAGAAACAACTTCTCCACTAGTAATTATACTTAATCCTCCACCACTTCTAAAAACCCGGGCCTCTTCTTCCTCTGTAAACTCAATATTATTAATCCCCTCTACCTAAAGTGAACTAGCAAGAGTCGTAGTAGCTCCATTCGTCATCTAAATATACTTACCATTCGCTTCATCTTCACTTATTCTATCGCTATAGAACTCTGTTCTAGATGAACTATTGTCTAGATAGATTTTTCCGCTCTCGGTAGCAAATAATAAAGAGCCATCTTCAAGAGCAGGCTAGGTTGCGCTACTAACTGTAGCACCTCGTTTAAATTTTATATTAGCCAAAGCAAAACCTCCTAATTAGAATTAATCTGGGAATATGGGATTACTACTAACAATAAGATGAGAGCCCTACATTGTAACATACTGATCGCTAGAGCTAAAATAGTCATATGGCATATACAATTCACAATAGTTATTATAAATTCTAATTTGGCAATTGTAGGTATCTCTCTAGCCGTTTATCACAATACTGTCTCCAAAATTCATTCCACAATTAAAAAACAACCAGTCATTAGAGCCAGAGGCATACCGAAGATCAATTACAAAAGCCCAGCCTACAGCTAGCCATTCTCCAGTAGGAGATGAAGGCAATGAGGGGTATGAGATTCTCATTATTGCACTGCTACCGCTAGAACTTGAATAAGTTAAAGGTCGATCTCCTAGGTCAATAAGATAAACTTCATTACCACTACTACTAGATTCTCCCGTATAAGTCCCCGTTACCCCAAAAATGTTAACGCCAGACTTTATATTAGAAGCCACAAGGTCAGAATCCCCAGCGACATAGATATTCCCCGTTGTATATCTCCCGGACGAACAAGCGGTCTGCTGGTATGTGCTGGGGGTTATTGTCTTTCCGGCCTGAGTGGTGAGCTGATATGTGTTGCTCTTTGTCCCGCTCGAAACATATCCTGCCGACTACGTGGCGGACGCTGTAATGAGACCATTGCTGGAAACAGAGATGGAAGGTGTGGCCTGGGTCACTGTCGAGATAGACTTGCTGACCTGACTGGGGTAGTAGCCGGACGCAACCGTTACTGTCCGCCCGTTCGCCGTGACATTACTACTACTTCTTGTTGGTATTGTACCAGTTATCTTTGAGCCTCTCGCGTAGGCTGTCTCACCAGACAAAATATCTGCTGCTGTAGCTGTAGCATCTGAAGTATCTATGCCTCCACCACCTGTTGGTATAGCTAATATTCTATCTGCAAAATCTGATGCCACAATGGGCGCACTTGTCCCATCTTTAGTACGTATTGCGTTAGCAATTTCGGTTAAATTAGTTTCTTGTATACTCAATAGCTCGCCTCCCAGCTGTCTAAAATTGCACTCTATATAGAAGTGTCTACATAAGCCTTTGTCGCAGCTTGTAAATTAGTAGTAGGCTCTCCGCTTAAAGTTAATGAGCCAGTTAATGTTCCTCCAGCAAGAGGTAAATACTTTCCATCTGCTTGAGTCTCCGTCATTGCACCAACTTCTTCCGCAGTTGGTGTCCATGTGTTCGGTCTAGCTCCTATCTCTTCCGCAGTAGGTAACCAAGTATCGCTCCTTGCACCTACGTCGTTTGCGGTTAAACTAATATCTGAACTAAGCGCTTGCCCATTAATAGTTCTAGTTGTAGGGACTGCGCTAACGTCTTCTGCGCTTAAAGTAATATTGCTAGAGAGAGCTTCGCCGTTGATGGTCCGAGTTAAGGGAACATACTTAGCGTCCGCTTCTGCTTCTGTTATGCCGCCACTAGGAGTATCTCCCTCTTCTTCCTCGTTGAAAGTAATGGTATAAGGTCCTGCACCGATAGATTCGCCAACAATAGCCAAGCCTCCACTATCAATGCGTATATATCTGCCGTCCGCTAATTCTTGTGTAAAAGTAGAACGACCTTGCCCACTCAAAATACACTTCGGCATTCTAAAACTCCTTTCGATTTAAAAAGTACACTTTTTTTTAGAGGGAAATACTTTTTAGCTAGATATTAAAAAATTGGGAAAAGAATAAAGATTCTTTTCCCAAAAGTGAGTATCTTTACTCTTTTCACCAATATATAAAAAAGACTCTGATTAAATTAATCAGAGTTGACCAAAATTTTATTTAAGTATGGATTATAATTGCAATCGGGACAGTTATCCTAGATGATTATCTAAGATATTGAAAAACCACATTACAAGTTAATATAATAAAAAATTGGGAGAGTCTTTATTGACTCTCCCTTTATTTTTTTACTTTACATCCATTATAATAATACCTATATCACTTTCTGGCTGTGTAGCAGCAGTAAACATTATACCAACTCCCGGAGTAGCTTCAGCGCTATCTATCTAGCTATACTCATCAAGATTAGAAGTATAAGATATGATAGGTGAAACTGTTCCACTAGCGCCGCAAGTCAGTGCATTATTACTATAGGTATAAGTATAATTATCTCCACTCGATACCCAACCATCAGCATTTAAAGTAGTAGTATACTAGACGGTAGTAGCATTACTTACTGCTGCATCAGATTCGGTCTTACTATAAACATCTAGATTACTTCTAGCGGTAGCTGCATTATCTGCGCCAGTGCCACCAACAGAAATAGGAGCTACTCCAAATTGCGGAGCCCCGCTTACTGCCGCATATAAAACGCCTGTACCGAGTAATGAATCAAGACCATTAGCCCCATCACCAATAACGACTCCGCCATCATCGAGACTTATCATCTTTATAGCATCTGTGCCATTGCCAACCAGAACTGCATTAACAGTTAAAGTATTTTGCCCAGTGCCACCCTGCGCAACGGTGGCAGTCATATTGCGGAGAAAGATATCATCTATATCAATTTCTGTTATCTCATTCTTTAGCACTTGAGCTGCATACGCATTTACCTATACTCTATCTCCCGGATTATTACCAATATCAATATATAAATTGCATTCATCCTCGGTAAAATATGCGTATCCTTCATGAAGTGGGACGGAAGTCAGGTTGGCCTCCGGCCCTTTGAATATTTTAAAAAGCGCCATAAAACGCCCTCCTTTATACTCTCTAAATATAAATTAAGGAATTAAATCATCAAAACTTCCCCACGACAACAGCTCTTCTATTTGTGTTGCAGAATAAGTAGTTAAGTTTTTATTTTTACTCGCCGTATCTCCACCTATCAAGGTATTGATATAATTTATGCTATATGTCTTATTTGTTTCAGGCCCATCCGCTTCATCATCATAGACGCTTTCTATTAGACCAGAAATTCCGCTTGTTAGCTAGACTCTGCCCCAAGTTCCATCTGCCATCTAGTAGTACCAGTAGGCTATCTAGCTACTATCTTCTAGAGTTATCCAGGTTACAGCAAAGATATCCTAATCACTAATCTCGCCAACATAATTCTGCTCAATATAACTTACGCCATTAGCAAGAGTATTAGGTAGTTCCTCTGTCTCATTAATAGTATAAGACGCAACTATATGAAGTGCATCTCCAGCAGGCCCCTAAATAGTTCCTTCCTACTGTATCCAAATATTTGCGGAATTGAGCTTGAAGAGGTAGCCTGTTGAGGTGTTTAGATATACATCGCCAGGCTCAGCCCCATCAATAGTGACCTATGAAATGCCATTGATCTCGGTTCCCGCAAACAATTTAGCGCCACGAGGAATAGTAAATGCTATCTAAACTTCGCTAGTCGAAATCTCACCTGTCTCAACATTACCCTGCTCATCTACTCCAACAAAAGTAAAGATAGAAGAGAAAGTAGGAGCTTGCGGGAGCGCGAAGTCTAGTGACCACGCAGTTCCCTCATTGTTAGTCAGTTCTCTTGTTACAACAGGGTCATTAGGCACATAATCTCCACTAGATTCCTAATAAGGAGTTATTGGAGTTGTAGTTACTTCGGGCAATGGCTGTTGGATACTGGCCACGTAATGGAATGTACAAGTATTACGGTCTTTCGCAGTCACTTGGTAAATGAATCCCGTAGCTTCATTTATATAATAATCGCCTACGCTAAAGTTTCCAAAACTCTCATCAGTTAGAGTATAATCCTCTTCTACTCTTTCTCCTAACAGATCTCCATAAAAGAATTCTACTGCTTGTGGCAGAGTAAACGTAATTTTAGGACTATTAATATTAGTCTCGTCATAAGAAATCGCGGGCGGGAGGTTAGGTGCGCCTATAATCAAGTCTGGTTCCGCCATAATCTATGATTGCGGCAAACTAAAGCTTATTACAGGCTCATTTATATTACTTGAATCAATTTCAAAACTAGGATTTTCATTAGCATTTAATACTTCTGTATTTCCTTGCTAAATTTGCTAAGCTACAGGTAACTAGAACTCTAATATTGGTTGATTAATATTAGAAGTATCCATAGTTACAGAAGGATTTTGATCTGCGTCGATAGGGGTAGTGGTTGCTTGTGTTATAACCTAGCTTTGTGGTAAGCTAAAGCTAATAATAGCATCATCTGGATTAGTATTATCTATATCTACATCTGGCGGCTAATCCGCATTTAGGACCGTTATCGGCTTTTCTATAGAAATTCTCGGCGTATTGCCAGTAAGCGAAGATATAAGCTAATAACTAAGTCCGCTTGCGCTCATTTCGCTATCTTCATTATAAATCTTCTACCATAACGTAGAGTTATACGCAACTCCATAATCATCTATGTCCTAATCTCGATAGGTGGCATAATTTTCATCACTGGGCAAGCCGTAAGAAATCATAACATAGCTCGCTACCGGGATAGGGGAAGTCCAACCTTTCGCTAAATCTTCTTCCATTGCGCCTCGGGTCTCGAAAACCGCAACTATACTAAAGTCTTGCCCCTTACGACCGCCATAGAAAGAATACATGGTTTGCCACCTCCTTAATCAAAAACAAAGTCTACTATCACGTTATATAAATCCTAGAAGTTCTCATCTGCTTCAGGGTCGCTTGGGTTTGGAAGTACATAAACTCCATTAACACCCTAGTTATATAAGTTAAGAGCTTCCTCGTAAGCGGTTATATAAGTTGTCTGAATCGCGTTGTACGCATCCCAGTATTCCTAATAATTATCGTCTCCCTAAGAAGGCTAAGTAGGATATTGAGCTTCGAACTGTTCTAGAGCTTGCGCGCGGGCGCTATCAGCCGCAGTCATTCCTGCCGTGCCTTGCGCTAGAGCTTGCTAAGTAGCATATTCATCCTTAACATATTTCCGCGGTCTAACAAAATATAACGAGGTAATGGTTATGTTGTCATCTAACTCATATATACCTGTTCGACCTATCATAATCGTTCTTGTCTCATTCATCACTACTCTTGTTCCAGAAGGAGCCTAGATGCCAACTTTAGTTACCTCAGTAGCGCCATAAGCGGTTATGATATTACTAAAAATATCTATGCCGCTAGATATGTATTCGCCACTGCTAGTATCTAAGACGTTATAATATACTTGTCCTATTGATGGCATATCTCATTTTCCTCCTTTATATTCTAGTTAGAACCTAGGTAGCAGTTATACTCATAGTCCCATTATAGGTTAATGGCAGAGTAAATTGCGTTATCTAGTAGTTCCCATTTATGTTGCTCTTCCTATCTTCTATATGTATAATGTTATTAGGCTCCATATAATACTTTGGTAAGCATGTTATACTTATTGTAGTATTATAATTAAGATTCTAATAAAGCATTTCACGTATTTTATCAAAACAGCTAGTACCAGTAGAACTTGCGATGAAAAGATCTTGATATTCGCTAGTTAGAATAAAGAACTTCTATCCCATCATCGTATAATGTTCTAGCTCTTCCTAGTTATATCCATCTATAAAGATTATATCAGGAGGTGACTAATTATATATAGAAGTATAATTGTCGCTGCTCTCTATCATGGTTCTACGCCCTATTTCTCCAATAGAATATCTGCCCATCTCTGAGCCAGTATCTATAAAGTCTAGCCAATAGTTAATATTCTCTGGATTATTAAAGACATCTGGATTCCAATGACCGTAGCTATTCCAATTTTCATTCATTGGGTCATAAAGCCTACGCCATTCCGCAATTAATTCAGAATCATAATAGTTATCATAAACACTATTAGTAACTTGCGCATTCATGGCTCTGCGATACAATTCTTCTCGCCACTCATCACATGGAATTCCAACTAATTCCACTTCATAGCCCGCGACCGCGTAATCACTACTGATCTAGTTAAAATCATAACGGATCAGAAGTCCTGTTTCACTATCTCTAACTGCCCACATATACTATCCAGCCATCTCAATATCTGGTTTAGTATCAATAGCAAGATGGTAGCGGATATCCACTTCTACATCGTTAGAAGTAATACGCTTGCCCCACACGTAGAAATCATTCTTTATATTATCAAAGTTGGGATTGCGTGTTATTGCGGTTGTAGTATCTAGATCAGTTAGCGAATACATAAACTTGGCATTATTATAGCTCTTGGTATAGTCTTCTTCACTTAACTCATCTAGCGGGCTTCCGGTATTAAGATAGTTCTTTATCTCTTGAAATACAAATCTTCCATCTAGATCATAGAAGTATTCGTAATTACCAAGAACAGTAGTTATCTTATCCAGTAAATCAGTAACTGTATCTCCAGCATCTAGAATTAATTCTCCTGGATAGGTAAAGTCTACTAATCTATATCCAGCATCTTCGCCGTAACTAACCATATTAGATTCTGGAAAATCTGCGCTAGGAGTAAAATCGAAGCTAGTATAGTCGTTATTAAAATAAATGGGCTTGCCACCTATATACTTAACAAGAAGTCTAACTGTCTCTTCAAGATCGGAGATTATAATATTTTCCATTGCCTCTCCGCCCCAGTGATTAACTGCTTCGTAGATTATTTGGAAGATAGTTGGGTTTACTATTGTAAGATTCCCATCGTTATCATATATATAACTCTCATGAAAGGTAACAGAAGCAGGAAAAGTTCCTCCTACTGTTCCATCGAGTAAGCACATTTTATCTTTACCGCTAATAGATATGGTCCATCCACTGGTGGAGCGAGATATATTTGCGCTAGATAGAACATACATACCGCACTTAAACCATATTATATCTCCATACTAGGCATAGCTCTTTAGAGGATTTTTATACCCAACATAGACCCTAACTTTCTTATTTATAGAAATCTCATTATCTATATTCTCTAAGTCACTATTAGTCTCGTCTGCTAACATAGTAAGATTAATTGTGCGGCGGACGCTCGATGAACCATTAACGCTCAAATTTCCGCCCGTTATATTGCCCTATATTTCTCTGATAGGCTTTTCATCAAAAGAAAGAAGAACTATCTTGGCATAATGGGATTTAATTCTTAACTTATCGAGTGCAGTTAAGAAGTCCATATCATTCATATATTCAAACATATCGCGCTCACCCCACAGTCATTTGGTTAGTTAAGCACTTATAATTAATAACGCAGAATTGCGAAGTGGCAAGCGCAATATACCTTATTAGATTCTCCGATGGGTCGAGTGTATAGCGGCCAGTAGGCCCAATCCGCACTATCGTTGCGTCAGAACCATCACCATTCTATCCAATATACAAAACCGTACCCTCATCTGCCTCGATATCAAAAGAGATAATATCATCAAATAGGTAATAAATACGACCATCCGTTAAATACTCTCCCTCTTGTTCAGTAAACTTGGTGTCATATATTAACTCCACCTATCTCTAGGCATCCTACTTAATAACATCATAGATATTTATCGTACTATACACATTATAGGTAGTGTTATCAACCAGTACATTACCCTACGCGTCATAAATAACAGTAGAATCTGGCTCAGGATTATAGATACGATAAGTTGGACTTGCCGCGTAATTATAATCATATGTCTCAAGGACTTCAGCGGTACCAGTAAATATTCCAGCAACTTGATTCCAAATTCTAGAAGTCGAGATAGAAGTAATAACTCCCTCGGTAGAGCTCTCCTGTATGCGCAAACCGCAAACATAATTTACGATAACGGGAGCTGTAGAGCCCATAGCAAGAGAAGTAATAGGCTCTTCAAGATGGTATACCATATTCTATGAGACAAGTACATTAGTACCATTCACAACAATAGTAAGAGTTGATGGAGGAGAAACAAGAGCCTCAGCTAGGGCTTCATAAGTAGCTATTTGCTAGTCTATTTCTGTCGTATCTTCACCTGCGGCGGCCGCTATGTTGCGCTGCGCATATAGCTCTAAGAGTTCAGCGGTAAAGGTTAATTGCGGATAGTGCTCTACTGAAATCTCTGTTATGCTATCTAGGACTAGGCTATAACCTTCGCCCAAATCTCTCTCCTAATCTTGCCTTATGAGACTATAGAGGTCCGTCCCCGCGTTTATCAAACCCCGGATCTAACCAAACGAGGTTTCAAGCTCCATCATAGAAGCTATACTGGAATATTCACCTATATTAATAATTCCATACTCGTTAAGATTTTCTAATGTATTCTCTAGTACTTCATAAGCTGTAGCACTAAAGCTATAAATCATTCTATTAACAGTATTATTAGGGGTTAGAGATACGTTAAGTAATCCAACTACAATATTACCCTCTGTAGGAGAGCGATAAAGCAGATAGTCAAAAGAATTTAAGAACTCTTCCGCTTTCTCTCTAAATGCTCTCTCAAGATAGATATTGTTATTAGAAAGCTAAGTATCTATATAAAGCTCTGTTTCGGTAAAAGTATCACGAGCTATCTCGCCAATATTTAACTTATCTGCGGGAACAGCTAGCTCATCGCGGTAGTATAGACCGTCATCTCGCAGCGTGAAGAAAGTCTCATACTCATCCATATGGACAGATATTAAGCCACTAAGGGGAAACTCTGCGTAGTATGCGTTACCGTTCTCCACTAAATGCGGAAGCCGGTCCCCTAGCGTATCGAGCTTACTTCGGAGAGTTGTGTGTTTAAAACTTGAAACGCCTTGATTTAAGGATAGTCGCAACTAAACACCATCTCTATATAGATAACTATATTGAAAATCTACGCTATAGCCTTGGTCACCCGCGCTATAGACCGGGGACGTCCGCAAGCCTGCCGCATTCTCCTACTAGAAAGCGTATCTATACCTAACGCCACTCTCTATAGTAAAGTCTCTATAAAGTAGCGTTTCGTTTAGCTCTTGTTGGGCAAGTGGGAGATAGACTAAGTCTTCCCATATAGTATAGCCGCTATCTTCTGAACTCCTAGTTATGACATAGTTACCAGTAAGCTCTTGTGTTCCAGTGGCGTAAATCGAAATGCAACCATTCTCTCTCTCAAATTCCTCGTCACAGATAACTTCTATTGTTACCCCTTCTATCTAGCCTAAGTAAGACTAAGTAGCTAGGAAAGTATAAAAACTAGAAGCTTGCTCATAGCCATTAACAGTTCTTATAGTATACACTACAGTATAGTATTCATTATTGGCAAGGACCGTCTTAAAACGCCATTCATCAAGCGTATTAACTACTTCATTGTGCTATTGCCAATCAGAAGATTCTATTAAAGTAGTTGCGTCTCTTCCACTATAGAGGTCAAATTTAAAAGTATCTTCTGACTCTGCACTTGCAGTAGAAATCTCATATCCTCCACTAAAGAGAGGCGTAAGAGTCGATTCCACTTGTTCAAGCTCAACTACATCTTCCGTAATAGCTTCTGCATTCTTTATATAAACAGTTGGCCGATCTATCGCTTTAATAACCATAACAGTAGACCACTCAGAAAATGCTCCCTAATCTATTTGCTATTGTTTCCAAGTGGCAAAATTCTCAAGCGAGGTATACATCGCATTACTGCCGAACCGCATCTATATTTTATATAAATATCCAGCCTGCCATTTCTCTGCTAGAACTCCGCTATTTATATCAACATAGTATCTGCTTCCTTCTGCTGTCGGAGGTGGCTAATAGATAACACCATCTGGATACTAGTTGGTATCTACTATGCTCTTGTTGTTAGATTGGCGAACTATACGAATCTAAACATGTCCGATATCGCTATACGAAGTTACAGACTAAAGAGTAAAGTAGATGCGATATGGATTCGTACTAACTAGAAAAGCTGTTTGTGTACTCTATAGGATAGGCGGATAAATACTTATTGGCATATTAGCGCCTCCTTTTTCTCATCTAAATTATTTAAAAAAAGTATTAAAAAGTATAAGGTCGTTTGACCAAATATAAATAAAAAGAACGAGGAAGCTTTATGCTTCCTCGATCATAGGTAGTAATACATTCATTAGTTCAAGGGATAGCTCCATATCTCCTAAGTCTTGAATAGAGAATTTGCGAAGCTCAATTTCATTCTCTATACTATCTAAGTCGGAGGTTTCTTTCCAATAGGGGCTATCTTGCGGAGGAAGTTGGAACTTACCCTCTTCTCCTTCGATTGGCTTACAATACTTCTCTATTGCTTGATTTTTCGCTACTAAGTAATCTTGAAGAATATCCCATATTTTTTTCTCATTCTGAGCTATTATAAAAGAAACTTTAGCGGGGAAAGAAGCATTTTTTTGCTCTATTAGCGTATTGTAGAGTCCCATTAAGTCAAGATTCGTAAATTTCATATATCTCCATTTTCTCCTTTTAATAAAGCTTTAAGCTCTGTAACTTCTTGTTCTAGAATATTTATTTTCTTGTATGCTTCTTGGAGCATATAGGTATTGAGGGTAGTTATCGAGTTGTAGTCGAGAGAGTAGTAGAGTTCGCCATTCTTTTGAGGGAAATTCTATCGTATAATTGCTTTTTTATTACCTAATAATTCTAAAACATCTTGAGCAATAAATCCTAAAGTCTTGGTTGTTTGATCTTTTTCTTTATTAAAAACAAACTCAACGGGTTTTAAAGCAAAAAAGAGATTAGAATATTCAAATAGCTTTTCATACAAAATATCGTGTTTTAGGCGGCGGTCTGAGCCAGAGTCATTCAAAGTTCCAGTTACAGTCATATCTCCTTCTACATACACATAATCTCCTGGATGTATAGTAATTAATCCGCTGCCAAAAACGTCTATTCTACTAGAGCCAGGTCCATTTTCTATGCCAGCCGTAGTTCCGTCTATATATATTTTCCCTCTGTTTCCCCTACCCATGTATACACTGTTGGTATCATCAGGAGACTATATCCAACGATTAATCCATGAAAGAGCATCTACTCCATCTTGAGCGTCTGCTGCTGCTGCGGCGGCTGCCTCAGAAGCCGATTGGGCAAGAGATGCGGCCCAGGTTGCATCTGACGCAATACTATTCGCCTAACCAGCCAACGCTTGCGCATATGACACATTTTGCAAAAGAGTAGTTACAACGTTATTTAAAGAATAAGAAGACCTAGTTGCATTATTCGATCTGATCTAACTTCCGTCCCAGTAATAATTTAGATAAGAGAAAACATTGCTCCCGCTTGTAGGATAAAGCGTAACTCCACCATAGAAATATCCAGTTCTAGCCGTTAAACTTCCATTTGAGGAAACGCTAAAGTTACTACCTACTTGCATTGAACCATTATTTCTCAAATATACCGTGTTAGAACTGTTTCTAAAGCCATTAGAATCAATAATCCAACCACCAATAGTACCATTAGTACAGCTAAATGAATCCGCAGTTATGTCCCCTTTTATTATTGCATTTCTAGCATACAAAACTCCTGTTTTAGTTACTGCAAAAGAGTTTTGCGAAGCTGAATATCCGTCTGTACGTCCAGCCCACATAGCATAATAGGCATTATCAGAAGAATTAGAGCTATACTACGAATTCAACGCAACATAACTAGTACCGACAGAAGTATTGCTATGTAAATCATCTTTCCCAATAATCCAACCGCCAATATGCCCGTTATCACAATTCAAAGTGCTAGCTGTTATATTACCTGTTATATTGGCATTATTAGCATTAAGATACCCGCCATAAGTAACATAAAAGTTACCATTACCTATCCTAATAGCTTGAGTATCAGAGCTACCACTGGTATTATTTAGCGTAATCGTCATGCCAGAAGCGCTATTACCACCGCCTCCGCCAGAAATAGTGGCTTCACCCGTTGTTCCATCAATTATAATCTACCCATTACCAACACCAAAATACGCCTTACCAGTAGCCTAGAGTCCAAAAGTATTAGTTCCTGCGTTATAACCATAAAGACCAATAACCTCGTTCCTACCTTCTTCTGGGCTACTATTCTAGCCCATTACAATGCCGGTAAAACGATTCATGCTGTCTTTTGTTCCAGCGCCTATCTATGGCGCAAGAATATACTCGCCATTCTCTTCATCAACAGCAAGTCTCTACCCATCCCAACCGTTAATAGTCTCATTACCATAGGTATCAAGATACACAACAATAGGATGGAGAACATAGTTGGTACTATCCGCGGAAGCGGCACATCGGAGCATAGGTATCTAGGTATCTTCGAATATAAAGCTCGATGCAGGATTTAAATATATAAGTCCATCGTTATTCTCAAGCTCTAATATATTAGTATTTAATGAAGTTATATATTGCGAATAGCTTACTCCATCGTAAATAAATTCTATATTATTACTATAGAACTGCGGATTTGTACCTCCGCTAGTATACTTAATATAAGAGGGTATAGAACTTATATCTATAGTGTCGATCTCGTTACCGGTATAGTTTACCGCTACATCAAGCGGATAGTAGGCATATACTGTAGTTGTACGGTCATTTATAGAGTCATTTATTTCTACTTCTACCGTAACATATGGAGCAATAGGAGTAGTAATAATAGAATCTATGCCAGTAGCTATTTGCCTATCTTCCATTCCTTCTGCTTCTGAAGTTAGTAGAACGTTATATGGAGTCCAGGTATATTCAAGCGTAAAGTTAGAGTTATTATTAATTAACTCTCCATCTTTATATACATAACATCTAAGTGGTAAATTCCCACTCCATGCTTGGTCATAATAAACAAGAGGATTGAAGCCTGCTAACTTAACTCCATTAACGTCGCAAGGTCTTACTGCAACAACATATGTAGTACCATTAGTGCCCTAGTCACCATCTTTCAAGAATAATATCTCTTTTAAGAAAGAATACTCGTTCCCATCAATAGTGACAATGCGGACAGTAAAGGTATTATTAGTATAATTTACCTTATACTTCTACTTAATATGATAATGTAAAATATTGTTATTGTCAATCGAAATTTCTTCCATCATGGACTCAGACGGATTATAAGGTTGACTAGTTAATTCTTGGCCATCCGGCCCAATCCATTCAACAGTATACGAAGTAGCAACGCCATTTCTCCAAGCAAGAGTAACCTAAAGGGTTCGCTCGCGCTCAGCATCTTCAATAGCTATATCTCCATTTGCGTCATAGCGGAACGTATCATCGCCCACATAAGAAATAGTAATATCATCTGCGGAATCTGACGCAGTAATGGTATGCGGGAGCGTAGCTATGTAGCGCGTTTGAGCTTCATCATATACTCCACAATAGAAGGTTACAGAAGAATAGTTTAAGAAATCATTCGCCACTATCTCATTCTGTTTTTCCGCGATAAGCTAATAATTTCCATCTGGATATAAAGCATACCAGTCGCCAACTAAATCGCTATCATTTATATAAATAACTAAATCTTCGCCTCTAGTATCTTGGACTAAAGTCAAGTTATATCCTACAGTTAAATTCTAGGCTTCCTCTGTAGTAGTTAAAATAGTAGAATTATTATATACTGTAACAAGCTTATACTCGCTAAGATACGGGACATCAGACAGCTAAAGAGTTAATATATTAAAATCGTTTGTTGTAACCGGTTTCCATCCTACTCCCGCATCTTTATCATACTCCTCATCCCCTACCATAACGCTTACATCTCGTTCAAACCATCTGCAAGTGCAGTTACTCTCACTCATAATGTTTTGTTCTTCGTGTACGAGTCTGCCAACGAGATTAATAGTCGTGGTAGTGGTAGTCAGAAAACGACCCTGTGGAGCCATAATATCTAAACGATAAGGAGCGCCTAGTGTGTCTACCGCTTTTACAAATCCTAATTCTATATTTGATACAAAAATATTAGCATTTGTTGTATTCTCTCTATCTGTAACTAAGCCATTTTCAACATATCTGTCATAGACAAAGTTTTCTTCAAATAAAGTAATTGATTGAAGACCTGTCAGATAACCCGTTGGCACCTATATAATAATTGTTTGCGGCGAGTAGACTGTATAGGAATAGGGATTTCCTAAGAAGGAACTTACATCAAGTCTAAAGACAACTGGGTCTCCTTTAGTGAAGAATCTTATCTCTAGACCATAATTCCCCTAGGTATGTTCCATGTGGAATCGCGTTAAAAACGAGGCTCGAATTCTAATTAGCTCATTGGTTAGCGCATATTGCGCGAATAGGTTATGTGGGGTGTCATCGCTTGCTTCAAAAATAATAAACTTGCTGTTAGGATCCTCAGAGGGCGCTCCCGCAATTACTCCATATTCACTCTCATCGCTATATCCATACATATTATTAAAGGTAGGACTAGATTCTACAACCTAACTATTCAGCTCATTAATTTCAGAATAGCTAAGAGAAGAACTTCTAATCACTCCTGTTATCATCTTCTTATTATCAAAATCCCCTTCTGGTACAGTTACATAAACATTGTCTCCGACGGAAAAGGATTTAGTAGTATCTTGCGCGAATGCCGAGAACACGTTGCCAGCATACTTGACCTGATACTCTCCAGTATCTAAATCTACAATGCTATAAATCTCAGCTTGAATCGTTTTATCAAATCTAAGCTACCCCATCCTTTTATCTACCAAAAGGTCAATAGCTTGAAGTAGAGATTCGCTTGCGCTATTCACTATAATTCCTCCTTTTTCTCTCTAAGGAGGGGATTAACCCCTCCTTAGCTTTTTCTCCTACTAGCCCATTGGGCCGCATCATTAACCAAGCTCGCGAACGCATCCTAAATCTCATCAGAAGAAGTAACATTCGGGAACTCAACTCGTTCTATTGTAACACTTTGTTCTATTGTGTCATGCGTTGACGCAATAGAAGTGTTTCCACTAATCTTATCAGCTAATGCACCTATTAACATTACAACATTATTATTTAGTGTACTCTCTATAGAGCGCATTAATTCAGGAGTAAACGAGCGTACGAGCTCGACCGCCGCGAGTATATTTTTAGTATCCTCTTGATTAAGTACTAATTCCTTCTCATGGAGTATTGCTAGACGCCCATTATCAAACTCTCCTGTATAGCCGCCAGACGCATATCCAGAGATGCCTAACATATGGAGCCTATTATCCCAAAGAGTCTTATTGCCCCATACGCCATATCCACCATCTTGAGTCAACCCAGCGAAGTATTCTTCGGCCTCTTGCCCCTCAATTATAACGTAGTCATGGCCAAGATTTTCTCCTTTTATCTTGGCTTCACGTTGGGCATTTAGCTATCTATATTCAGAACTACCATAAGTTAGCCAGCCCTATCTAATACCATCGCTAATTAGCTAGTTATAGTCTGTATTTGGGTCATACCCAAGGCCACTCTCATCTTCCGCAGAACTACTAGGCGCCCTATTAGCTTCACTGGAAATCGTATTTGCTATTGCGTTAGCTAAGTCTCTCTGCGCATTAATATTCTAGTAAACCAGATCTAACATTTGCGCATATTGATTGCATAGTTGCATAATAGCATCTATCTGTTGCCACATCATATCTGTAGCATTCTGTCCAGCCGTAGCTAGATTACCAGTAGAATCGGATACCTAATTAAGATATCCATCTAGATCACCAAGACTAGTACCAGTATCATTAGCAACATTAGCTACAGTATCGCGGTAGTTATTAAAGTTACCTTCTGCCTAGTTAAGCAGGTCCTCTAAGTAAGCTTCAAAATTTACAGTGTTACTAGTCATATTAGATAGCGCATCAGCGTAAGTATTGTCAAATAGATTAACAACTTCTGAATTCTGCCCAAAGATGTCAATCATGGTCTATTGGTCTTTTAGCAAGAGGTCATTGATATTCATACCAGCCTGCTCAACAATAGCCTATAGTTCCTCAGAAGTCATCTGTGTAATGTCGCTTAAATCTGCGCCGGTTGATGCCGCAGAGTGGATTAATGATTGATTACCAGCTTCGTTCATATCGCTTATGGCAACTTGTTTCTCGTTTTCTAGATCTTGGATCTTCTGAGAATAATAGTTATAAATCTCTTCTGCGCGAGCGGCTCTTTCCTCATCGGATAGAGTCATATCACTATAGACCTATTCAATCTAATCTTTACATTCTTGCCATGTGGTGATTATCTCGCTAGTAACATCTGTAACCTAATCCTTAGCTATATTATACCATTCATTTTCTGCATCTAGCAAGTCTTGTTGCGCATTAGCAACCTATTCGGCGTCCGCGGTATACTGGTAGTTCCAGTTACCTTGGCTATCGCGGACAAGCCTTAATTGATTACGATTATTCTGCGCCTCTTCTAGTGCCATTTGCGCCTAGAGAACTTGGTACTTAGCTTCAAGAATATCTAAATCGTATTCGCTTAGTGTATTGTTCTCTCTACGAATATCTATCTCTTCTTGAAGAGCTTCTAGTCTATCTCGCATAGCAGAATCAGTAGTATCGTCAATATCGGCCTAAAGTCTATTATACCAAGACGCAACCTCGTAAGCTTCATTAACCTTATCTAAATAACGCTCTTCTGTATCTATGAAGTGGTCATATTGTGTTTGTAGGAAGTCTAACCCGTATCCATCAGAAAGCAAATTATCAAAATCATTAAGAGCTTTTTCTAGCGCCCGAGTATACATTTCCTACGCGGCTTCCATAGCCGCGGCGGCGCTTTCTAGCATGGCTTCCTGCGCACTGTTGTACTCTTCTAGGAGCGCGTCACGCTGATTCCGCAAATAATCATACTGCGCATCCGTCTCCGATACTCCAACAAGAGCTGCTTCAGCTTGAGCTAATCTGTCTCTTGCTTCCTCGAACCATTGACGCTGGAGTTGGGCTTGCGCGACTTGAGCATCGAGACGCTCTTGGGTTGCTGACTAGAGTCTATTAAACCCTTCTTCTGTTTCTATAGTTACGCCCTACAGTGCATAAAGTTCTTCTATTGCCGAAGCGATAGTGTCGTTATGCTCTAGCTAGTTAATAAACTAATCAAAGCGTTCTCTCGCGTCATCTATTGCATTAGGAACAACCTACTCAAGCTCTTCTATCCATGCAAGAAGATCTTCCGCGGTTCCTATAACCTAATCTTGAAGGTCTTGCAGATTGCTAATTATCTAATCTACATCGGTATATTCGTCTGCGTTAGCTAGCTCTCCAAGGTACTCATTATAAGTCTATTGATACTCACTAAGAAGCCCCATATTGGCTTGAGTGTCTTCCCAACCAAGTCTTGTAGACTCTATTCCATGAGTAAGAAGATCTCCAAATGATTCTGCGATTTCTCGCGTCAAATCACGAACTGCATCGCGCGCTTCATGGACGTCTATTACGACTTCAAGCCTATGCTCTATCTGCGCAAGGCGGGCGTTCGCAATCGCTCTCTAAGTTTCCTCTATGTTATCGCGGACTTCTTGAATCGTATCAAGCGTATCCTCATACTACGCGAGCGCGGCTTGGCGCCTATCAAAGAGATCCTGTGCAGTTTGAAGTTGCTGTTGCCAACTATCATATTCAGCTTGTCTTGCCTCTTGTTCAGACTTAGAAAGAGCGTTAAATTGTTGAATAAAGGCATTATAATTCGCTAAAAACGCATTATAATCATCAACCATCATCTGCTCAATAGCACGGTACCCTAAAATTTCTCCATTTTCATCAAAGGAGACCATACCACTAAAGAGACTATTAAGATCTGCCTTATCAGAAGTTAAATACCCTTCTGCTTCTGCTAGTTTATCATTATAGTTATCTAGCTATCCATTAAGCTCTTGTATCTATTGATCGTACCCCGCTAGACGACGAGTTCCGTAAGCTCGATCTGTTGCATTATCTATATCGTCTAAGAGGTCTGCCTGACGTTCTATCTGACGATTTATCTCATGATAACGATCCTCTATATCTTCTAAGGCTTTTGGCTCTTCGAGGTCATATTGTTGGGCGTCTCCGCCGCCTCCACCTCCGCCGCCGCCAGTACCTCGAGTATCATAAAATTCATCTGGAATATCATCAGGATTAAGTAGCGGACTATTGGGATAGGTAGGGAAGTTACCCTGAGTCGGATTCTCATTATCGCTCTATGTATATTGGTCCCAAGGAGTATTACCTAACATTCCTCCCACTATATCTGCATATTGTTGGCCATTATTGGCTATATCTTCTCCGGCAGAAACAAGTGCGTCTAATCCACTCTACATGCCCTCTCCAGCGGTTCCGGTAATTTTATATTCAAAACTAGGTAATTTAATACCATTTTTACCACCAGATAAAGCCCATTTAGCCAAATTAAATTCGCCCTATTCTGTCGTTTGGCCTTCCATGGTGATAGTGTAATCTAAATTAGATATTATTTGACCAATAGCAGACATAATAGTACCAATAGTAGTTAATAGATTTCCCATAGTGGTTTCAGTCTATCCCTACATATCGGTGATGAAGGCCCCAAAATTATTCAAGTTGTCCGCCGCGGATTGAGTTATTTCTCCAGCAGTATGATTTCCCGTAGCTTCTACTTGGAATCCATAAGACTATAAAGTTGCAATAGCTTGCTAATAAGCTGCATCGTCAGTCGCATATAAACTATTTAATCTAGCTGACACCCGATTTCCGAAGGCATCAAGCATATCATTTACTTCTTGTTCATTTTCAATACTAGCTTCTGCATATAAATCTAGCTATAGAGTTCCATCTATAGTAGCAGCAGAAAATAAATCTGCGTAGTCATCAACAAAATTAACAAAGAACTATTGAGAAGAAGCTTCCTGTAGTTCTTGATAAGCTGTAGTTAATCTGTCAACAGCAGCTACCTAATCATCCGTCAAGCTCTCTCTGTCTTTAAACATCTCGCTAGTAATTTTGCCAGCTTCATAATCTTCTTGCTAAGCTTCAGTTAAATCTTCCAGGCTTTTAATAAAGCCAACAGTACCATCACTAGCTATCTCTAATCCATTATAATAATCCTAGTAGACATCTATTAAAGCCCTAGAACCTTCAATAATACCATCAAAATATGATTGATAATCTATCTATCCAGCTTCAAAAGCTTTTCGTGTATCTTCTATGCCTGTAGAAATCTATGTAGTCAGTACAGTAAAAACTTCTCCCATGAAATCATTGTACTAACCCATAGCTCCTTCGCCACTAATTCCAGCGCCCTAAGCTGCTGAAAGATATTGGCCAAATGAATCTACTTCATCACGTAACTAAGAGAAATATTCGGCTCCACTTATTGAATTACTCTAATAGGCTTCGGTTAAAGATTCTATATTGTCTATTGCTGTGCTAAAAGTTTCGGCAGAACCACTAACAGCGCCACCCGATTCTTCTATCATAGTCTAGAACTATTCTTGAATCTATTGCCAAGTATTAAGATATCCAGTTAAATAACTTGGATCTGGAATAAGTTCTGCCATATTCTCTTGTAGCTACTAATTGAGAGCTTGTTCTTCTGCTCTAGCCATGTTCTAATAGGCACTTAAAGCATCTTCCGTTAATCCATATTGGCCATTGCCAAGAGCCTAAATAAAAGCAGAATACTCTGGATTGTCTGCAATTAAATCTTGAACATCATTTATATTTAAGAAGCCTTGTTCTCTATAAGTTTCTAAAGCCGAACGCAGCGGATCTTGAGCGTTATTAATCTAATTTAATAAATCCTAAGCAGTTTTAATATTTCCTTCATCAAATAATTCTATTGGGGCCTATTCATGAGCATAGGCTAGCACTTCATAAATGCTGTCTATATCTTCTGGTAAATTATCCCAATTAAGAGTTAATAAAGCTTCCCAATCTTCTGCGGTCAGATTATTTACAAAATCTTCTGAATAACCTTCTAACTCGGCCATTCCTTCAACCGCAGCATCAACCCCGGCGTTAAGAACATCACCAAATTCTTCTGCCGACACTCCAGAGGCCATTAAGAAACGCTATGCTTCTTCAGTTAAAGCGGGGAAGATAGCTTCTCCACTTCCACTGGCTAAAGCCTAATAAAATTGTTCGCTTAGATTTGATAATTTACTAGAGTCTAATAAAGGAGCAACAAAGGAAGAAAAATAATCTCCTTCGTCGGGAACCATCAGATCTCGCCATTCTCTAATGCTATTTACATATTCCTCAAACTCTCCATTGGTCCAATTTTCAGGATTAGTTAAATAGTCTTGTGCGAGAATTGCAAAGCTTTCCTCTGCCTAAGCATATAGCTCCTAATTATTAATTATCTCTTCTTGTACCGCATCTCTCCAATTTTGAGCTATCTGCCTTATATCCTCTATCTAAACTTCTGATAAACCTGGTAAAGCAAGGGCTGCTTCTTCGTAGGTGTCAGGATTATATACTCCATTAGGAACATATGTATTTCCTGACATTTCTGTTTCCCAAGGAGTGTTAAAACTAGGAAGCCCATAGGCGGTGCTCCAATTATTTCTAATGGTATCAATTTCTTCTTGCTACGCTATTTCCGCTAACCGCTCCTATATTTCTACCTACTAAGATAATAAAGTATTTTGTCGTTCTAGCTATGCTAATTCATTTCTATCGGTTAAGCTAATTCTATCTTGGCTGTTAATTTCTTCAATTCTATCTTTTGTAGTTTGTAGTTCAGAATTCAAGGAGCTAAGTTCGTTTTGCGCTTCATCATAGGCTGCCCCTGCGTCCTAGATAGATTGCGCTGCTTCCTCCTAGGTAACAACTAGTTCTTGAATTATTGGTACTAAAACTCCACCAATAACGGAAATAATTAGTCCAGCAATAGGCAAAAGAGTATGAATAGCAGTAGAAAGAGTCATAACTCCGCCCGCAGCAGTTGTAGCAGCACTACCAAATCCTAAAGTAGATATTGCTGTTGCGAGATTAGCTCTATTCTGAGCATTAAATACACTAGTTAACTGCGGCATCAGCATTGTCAAGCTCGTTAATAGACCGGTTATATCAGAAAGACTGCCTTCTCCACTAGCCCATCCAGAAAATATATTTCCAATATTCTATAAGCTTTGAAGAGACATTGCGGTTTGAGCCATTACGTTGGCGCTCTGCATAACGACATCTGCCCAGTCTCTTTGCCTATATGCAGCGTTCTAAATAGCTTGGCTCTAACGATTTAAGGACTCAGTGCCTCTATCTACACTGCCTCTTAACTATTCATTAGCAATAGTACTATCTCTATACCCCTGAGTTAAACGGGCTAAGAAATTATCTACATTAGATTCAGTGAACTGGCCAGACTCTATTAATAGAGCTCTAAGAGCTTCTCTGTATCTCGTGACAGTATTATTGGCATTATTCATCTCTGTCACAAAAGAACCAGTTTCGCTCATATAGTTTCTAACCGCACTAGTACTATTAAGCTGTGCCTCTGTTTGTAGATTCAGTGAGCGAACAAACGCGGCAACAGAATCAGTTACGGTATTATTACTATTAACTACTCTAGTATTAGCGGCGGCATATCTAGTCTAAATATCCACCGCGGTCTTATAATTCTCAATTAACTAATCAAATGCTTTGCCGGTATCACTTATATCAGAAGCCCCAATTAAAGTCTAATAAGCTCTAGCTCTATTTAGATTAGTAGTGCCATCCTCATTAATAATAGATGTAGGAAGGCTTGATCTAAGCTGCTACTCATTAGCTCTTACAATATTGTTAGCTTCAGTCGCGGCCTAGGCATACAAATCAACTTGCCTCTACAGATTATCAATATTGCGCATATCGTTCTGTAGCTATTGTTGTTGTATTTCAGTAAGGCCCTGAGCTTCTCTGCGGGCCCTAGCCCTTAGTTCAACAACCTATCTCTAGAATTCTAGATTTTGATATTCTGGACTACTAGCATCCTACCCAGCCATCTAATAGGCCATATTATTAGCCATAGTAGCGGCTTCGGTTCTAAGCCTTTCGGCCTCGCTGCCTTGATTGCGGTTACGGAAATAGTTAATATTATAAACCATGTCCCTTAGAGACTGCGCAATCTTGTCTCCAAAAGCTCTATTCATACCCGTCGCAACAAGAGCAAGAATACCCGGAAGTCCGCCTAGAGCATCTGCTATATCTGCAATGGTATTTAAGACTGGCGTTAGCGCATTATCTAGATCTATAAATAACTGGTCATTAATAACACTATCATATATATTCTCTGCCGCGGCAGTCACTCTATCGCGCGCAGCTTCCCAAGATTCCGCATAAATATCAGCTTGTACTTGGAGAGAACCTTCCGCTCCATAAGAAGCCGCAAGATTTTGCTGAAAGAAATCCCAGTTATCCATTAAAGCGACAAGACGAGTATACTGACGTACACCAGCGACTGTTTGCGCGAGTGCGACCTACTGTGCGCTACTGAGAGTTTCCCAGACGCTACCAAGATCGGTCAAGATATCATCCATATCGCGTAAATCGCCATTTACATCAAGGACTTGTATTCCTACTTGCTCAAGAGCTCGGGAGTATTTATTAAGGTCAACGCCGTCTTCCAAGGTCTCACCTAATTGTAGACCCTAGAATCTAGCGAATAATGTTCTAAGAGCAGTGCCGACGGTATTAGCACTTTCTCTTGTTGTAGCAGTAATAGTTGCAAGCGCGGAGGCTGCATACTCGTAGCTTAGACCAACCGCATCAGCGACAGAAGCGAACTGTTGTAGTCCCTCAGAGATCTCTTCTGAGCTAGAAGCGGTATCGGCGCCTAGACGCACGAGAACGTCTGCATAGTATTCTAGAGACTGACTACCATTATAGAAGTTATTCCATATAGCAGTTAGTTCTTCTGACGCCTCTTGAGTAGAAATTCCTGCCGCTTGAGCAAGGCGAATAGTTGTCTCTGTTCTACTCTAGACTTCTTCTTCTGATAAGCCCTATTGATAATAAATAAGAGCTGCATCAGTATAGTCTGTAGTAGTTGTGCTGAGACGTTGCGCAGATTCATTGGCATATTGAGCAAATTCGCGCATCTATTCAGTGGAATATTCTGTAACTATACGAATGTTAGTAAGAGATTCATTTAAATCCTGCGCATATCTATACGCCTCAGATATAGCTCCAGTAAAACCCTGCAATGCACTTGCTGTGATTTGCCATCTAACCGTATTGCGCATAGTAGTCCATAAATCGGACATTAATTTATTGGTTCTAACTAGCGGTTCATCAGCCTGCTAAATAGCTCTTGCCAGATTCATAAATGTTTCTTGTCCGCTTGGGCCAAGAGAACTTAATAGAGCCTAATAATCAGCTAATGTGCGACCGCTGGCTCGTAAATTACTATTAAAAGCTTCGAGATTAAGATTGCCAGTGTCAGGATTAATCGCAGCGCGCAGATTCTGCTACAAATCTAAAGCTGCTCTGGCTGCCGCTTGCACATTGGAGGCTATATAGTCAGTATTACTGCTAGTGGTACCAATCCGTTGCAAATCCTGCATTAAAGATTCAATATTAGCTTTAGCCTGTGTAGTATCAGCATTTATACCAATATTGTAATTTATGTTTCTGCTAGGCACTTTAATCTTCCTCCTTTATCTCCAAATAACAAAATAAGGCTCCCGAGAATTAATATCTCAGAAGCCTCTTTAATCCTCTATTTAATTTAGAAAATTGGTTAAATAAAATTAATCTTTTTTACCCTCATTCTTAATCATATCCAGTAGCTCAAGCCCTTCTTTACTTTGAACTTTCTATATAATATCGCTAAGCTGCTTATCCAGACTGCCGGAACTATCTGCCATACTCTGAACGATACCTGCCGCGGACGAGTTATATCTTGCTACATCAGCTACGGTTTCTTCTGCTAAATCGCGCATAAAATTGATCTCATCATAAGGCACATAATCAATAATAGTTTGTATTACCTTATTTACCTCTAGCGCATCATAAACATCACTAATCTTCGCCATATCTTCATCGGAGAAATCTATTCTGCCATACCAATGGCACATAGCAATAGAGAAATAGATCTCCATTCGTATAGGACTTGCGCAGCCGGTCTTAGGATCAATTACGTTATTTACAATGAATTGAAGCATCTCGGTTTTATTCTTCATTGGAAGATAAGTTAAGACATTAAGTTTCTTGCCTCCCGCGACTTCTACTTCAACTTCTTTAATTTCTATATTTAATCCTAGGTCACTGTAGTTCATAACCTATTCACTCCTTTATCTCTATTTATTATATTATAGCATAGTTATTTAACTAAATCAAGTAATATACTAAGTTAATATATTAGTATTAAGCGTTGCAGCAATAGTGAGAGTATTAATAACCCTATTGATCGCATTACTGCGGGCTTGGGCTAGATATGCGTTAGGTCTTCCCTACTAGCCTCTCCATTGATTCTAAACTCCCTCAATACCACTTATTGAAAATGCTCTTGACCTACCGGTACTTAATAGCTCTTCACAAATTCTTCTTATTATCGTCAAGACAGGATAAACCTTATCATTAAACATGATAAATTGCGCATTTAAAGTAGAGTTATTGCTAAAAGTATCCATAAAAAAGCTCGCGGCAGTAGAAGCCTGAAGAGCATTCCATTCTGCGTCAAAACTTAGTCTGTGAGTTAAGATATTCGCACCTCGCACGTCAAGATATGGGCTAAGCGGCGCTCCGCTCGTCCTCTCTAAGAAATTAACTTTTGAGTCTGTGCTTGCGCCTCTTATCCATTTAACATTAGAATTTACAGAAAGACCAATATTAAAATTCTAATCTCCTTCTGTAACTGTTACATCAAAAGTGCTAGAGTTAAAGAGACGCTAATTGCGGCCGGCGCTAGTAGGCTTGCTGATTGGAGCGAACTAGAGAGTCATATTGACATCTCTTGCGGCATGATTTACCATAGTTTGCTCTATGTCCGCGATTCCAGCTTGAATACCTTTGGCAAGTAGGCTTTGAGATAATGGTTGGCGCAAAGCTTGAGAAAAGATATTAGTAATGGTAGTGGCAAAACTACTGGGAGAAAGTCTCCCGCCACGCCTAAGCTTATTGGCGGCGTTATCCAAGTATGTAATAACTCTTTCTGCTACTTGCGCATCTTGGGGACTTAGTTCTACTACCGTAACTCTATTATACCACTCTCTAGGTATCGCAAAATCTGGATTATTAGTTAGATTTTGCCCGATATTAGTTAGCTAATCTAAAGTTGTAGCGTCTATTTGCGCAGCAAGCCCCATGCCCTAGATAATTAAATCAAAGAACTCGTTAACCGCTTGGGGGCTCATAGATCCGCTGTTCATAGCTCTAGAAAATGAGCGCGCCTAGTTTTGAATCTCATCATAACTTAGATTGGTTATCTAGCGAGTCGCAGTCTCAATACCTTGATTAATAGATTGAGCTATTTGATTCAAAATATCATCTAATGTAGTTCCACTAGTCAAGCTGCTAAGCACGTTAAGGCTGGCCGCCGCATTTCCGCTCTTTGCTCTTGTTGAGCTTATTATAGAGTTATAATAGTCAGCTAATCCATTACTAGTAATCTAGCGCATAATATTATTAAATCTAGTTGTAGCTTCATCCATAACCTCATCCGGATAGCCTATCGCATCTACATGCTCTGGGTGGTAGAGAATATAATCAACATAGTCGTCTATATAAATATCCATATATTCACCAACTTAAAAAGAAAAAGGGAGGATTAAATCCTCCCTTTTATTATTATTCAAATGTCACTGTGTGATTAATAGTGATTGTGAACTTAGGCTCAGCGGCGTCCTTCTCCGTAACAGTGATCTCAACCGGGGTATAAGTCTCGGCCAGAACGATCTGGTAAGGCTCTTGATAGAAAATAGAACCCGCATACTCCTTAGTCTTGGTATCGTCAGGGAATTGATCAGGATAAAGGACTGCGAAACCAGGATTGTGCTGAGTTATAGTATAGTTTTTACCTTCTTCTACGGGAAGAGTCAGGTCTATTTCAACAGCATCGACCGGGAGATCGCCAAAGGTCTCGACCTTATAATTGTCCCCATCTGCTGTAGCAGTGCCAGTTACAGTCAGCTCAATAGCCTTATCAGTGCCTCCAGTGGCTATATTAAGCCCCGTATTACCATAACTGGCAGTCTTAAAACCCTGTGTGCAAGGTTCACGAGTCTCATCTTCGCTATCGCCCTCTTCATCATCAATGATCTGGATAGCAGCGAAGACTTTCTCGGTCGGGTCAAACTTAGTATAGTCAGGGAAGGCGTCAACGGTGAATGTAAAGACACTTGGATCACCATTTGCAGCCATTGTAAACGTGAAGTTACTCTGTACTTTACCATTCGGAATGATAAATTCAGCAGGCATATCGACGCCGTCGGACTGACGACGGAACAGAGTAGAAGCTTCAATATAGAAGTTGCCGCTGAAGCTCTCGGCGGTAATGGTAAGCTGCTTAGCACCAGCAGTACGTAGGACATAGTAGTCAACAAGAACAACATCGCCCTCCGGGAGATTGCCTTCGTGAGAATAGCAAGTTATAGTAGTTTGTCCTTGTTCAGGAACGTTATGCTCTACCTTCGCAGGGATGCAGGGCTCAGCATCAACTTCTCCATTATTATTAAGAACCATAACAAAAATGTCAGCAGCGGGATTAGTATACTTCTCTCCAGCCGGAGTGGTAATAGTCTTATTCCAGCAGGCTAAGGCAGGAAGAACGATAGTATTGGCCTTAGGACCTACCTGGACCTGAGAAGTCTGATGGACATACATGGCTTCGTCTTCAGAAGCTTCAACAAGACCAGCACCAGAAAGAATAGAGAAGCTCTCAGGGCTGAGTAGCGCGTCTTCCATGGTGAAGGTTATAGTTTTTTCTCCGTCCCAGGAAATTAATCTAGCATAGCCACGTCCGCCTTGAGCATACACGGTTGTGCTAGCGCCTTCGAGGGTGGAGGTTCTCAGTGTGTCAAAATAAATAACAGGCTCATTTCTATAGAACGTGCGGCTTCCTAAAGTCATCTTGGACTTAGCGCGGAAGACGACATCACATATTTCTCTTCATACATAATGTATGGACTATCTCTTACTATTAGTCTAGCTAATAGTACACCCATTTCAAACTGCGTGTTAATAGCAGTCTTACCTAGCTGATTAAAGCTATTAGTCTCTACACCGCCCTCATAAAGAGGATGGCACGGGATTCTTTCGTTCCCCGTTAGCCCTTATGGACCCCTGTAACGAGCAGGATAGGGTGTATTAGCGCGAGAGGTTCACGCCAAATCTCATGTAAGTTTTCCTCCTTAATTAGTAAAACTTTTCTCTCTTGCGTAGCAAGAATAATTCTGGATCATTCTGATATATATACTCGCCTATCTTGAGAGTATCTTTTTTACCAAACTTCAAAGAATCACAAGAATCATCATAAGAGCCGCCAACAACTCCAGCTTTTTCTCTCAATATCTTGTGTATCTGCTCTAAAAAGCTCCGGTTCCCGCAAGTAAATGCACTATTTAACCTATTGTTCTTTAGTCGCATTATACTTCCATCTCCATCAAAATAACCCCTGATGAAGTCGGGTAAGAACTCTTCTGGCACATCGGGGAATTCTAACGTTAGACTTTTTCTCTCTGTGCCACCTAAAGCGATTATATCATTATATATAACTACACAGCTAAAGTTTAACCGAGCCGCCTATCTATCTACATAGTCGTATAAAGGCCCTTCGTAGTTTAGCTTTTCAGCTATTCGTTTAAGAACATATTTGTCTTTAGCGTGTAATGTTATATCAAACATTTTACCACTATAGATACAACCATCTGCAAACCATAAGCCAAGAATATAAGCCATATCTCTAGACCATGTTTTAAAGTAGTCTTGATTAATATGGTATTTTCTGGCATTTTGCGATTGTATCATGCTCTTGGTGGTTTTATCTAACTTCTTTGGCTTTCTCTTATTATGATAGATAAAATTTGATATAGTTTTCTTATCATATTGTCCGCCAAAGTAGTCAACCCATTCTGGCAAGGTTTTACTCTCGCTCTGAGTCAAGAGAATCTCCTTGTGTTCCGGCAATATAGGCATTTTATTGCTCTTCCTCCTTAATTATCGTTGTACAAATCTTTCATCCAGTTATCAACCGGTTTATCAGGCTTGCCTCCAGCGAGCCTTACTCGTAGGTCAATATCCCAAGTAACAAATGCCTCATATCTTTCCATGAGGTCAAACAGTTGAAACATGTTTAGATTTAAACAATCTTCTAAGCTCATGCTCTAAAGACCAACTACAAGAATGGAAATATACCTTAAAAAGATACTACTTCCACCCTGTTTAGCTTTTATCTCAGCTACTCGCTATCTACCTTTCATAATCTTCTCAGCAATAGCTTTAGCCTTTTTACCTTTTGGATTATACACAATATTCTTACCCTAAAATAAATTATTAACACAAAGCATTTGCCTTAAAGCATCTTGCAATATCTCGAAATTGTTTTCATCTACTAAGATTGGCTATGTTGTAGTATCTCCCGGTATGGTAAAAATTATTGAGTTGCTGGTCATAACAGCACGATACTTAGGAAATATCATATTGAGCAAAGTAATAATAGAAGTCTTTTTACTCCTATCTTCTGACTGCTCTAATACTTTCATTAATACCTAAAAATTAGTTAAAACCGATAAAAGTGATTCGTCCTATATTAATTGTTCTTTATTTAAACAAATATATTGAACTGCTTTAAAAAACTCTTCTTCTCCCATAAAAGCGATTTCTTTTATGGTTGGAGAATGCGCTACAAGAGATAGCTCGGGGATAGGGACCTCGATTCCCGCAAGTAAAGATAACCTATAGTCATTCAAGCGGGTCCACCTTGTCCTCGTTACCTCTGATTGCTAGATACATCAAGGTAACTCCTGCGAATTCTTCATCATAAATATATGGAGTGCAAGAGACAAACTCAAGCTCTCCTATACCTGTTAAATGAGTTTTGTCTAGCATAGAATCTATCTCTCCAGCTATCCTATACGGTCTTAAATCAAAGTTACCTAAATCCCAATTATCATAGTGGCATATAATATCAATAGAGAAGGTATTGTCTCTAAATTCTGGATTCGTAGCATTTCTAGTCATTGTTCCATAAATAAGTCTTAAATAAGTCTTTTCATGCTTGTCTATACGAATCTTAGGAACCGCACTAATCTACTCTGTATCAAACATCTCTTTAACTTTATCGCTTGATACAGGCGGCTACGACTCCCAATCCCGCACGCCATAAGCTAATAGCTTCAAGACCCTCTAATTAGATAGAATCCTCTGCATAATCAGCGCAGCGTCTTTCGGCATACCTAATAGGGCAGACTTCGGAAACTCGTAAGTATTCTTTTTCATTCTTTCCACCTGCCTTAAAAGAGCGATTCAACAACAATAACTTTTTCGTGCGTCTCTGCTCCGCTACTCCAAACAAGAGTAAACTGACCACTGGTCATCTTCTTCCAAGTAACTTGGACGCTCTTGCTATCAAGAGGCTCAAGAAGCACCGGCACATTATTCTCTCTAACGCACCATGTTCCGCCATCTATATCTACGTTATATATTTCTGGAATTGCGGGCTTGATGAATGTTTCGCCGACTATCTCGCTGTTAGGAGTCGGTTCTTCGGGTTCAAAAACGAGACCGTCCTTAATTTCATTTACTTCATCGTCTGTTACCTCGTTAATATAGTCCTCTTGTGCGTTTATTTCAAGAACACCCTATCTGTCTATTGCCATACTAATTGGATCTACAGCTTTAACTTTCCAGCAGCGCCCGTCTAATATGAACTCTCTATACCGATCAAAAGCTTTGGTAGTAACTTCATTTCTAGGTAATAAAATATTGAGGCTCAAATTAGGTTTATCTATTCTTTCCTGATTCTTCTGAATAGATTCTATCTAAGTCTCAACAGGTCCTCTGACAGCCGCGTATGTATAACATACGTTGCCATCTTCATCTTTAAATTTTATTTTATACCTACAACGCCTTATCTCACCTCGGAAATAAGCATCTTCGGTTAACTATTGTAAATAGATAATCCAATGTGTTTCAGTATTCTTCCACTCAAATACATCGCCGGGCTTAAACCCATTAATATAATCTACAGAAAGAATCTTGTCATCATAGTCTTGCTTATTCTTATCTGGATTTATAAGTGCTCTAACAATAGGATACTCGGGTTCCGCACCCTCAAATAAAACTTCTTGCTGTGCTTGCGCGAGTGCGATATCGCACGCCTAGTAAGAGTACTTCAAAGTTCTTAATAGCGTGCGCCATTTATCCTTTATCATGCGATCTTCCTATGCAATGCCACCTTGCCATTCTAAACGTTTCCGCATCATCTCAAAATTACTCATCTTTAATCACCTTGCCTAACAGGTCAATACACTTAAAGACTGTTTTGCGGTAAATCATAAAATCAGCGCATACTTCTGAAGTCAAGCCTTCTAACTTTGATAGCAGGATCAATCCTTCTACTTTATCCTTATAAATTTCTACTAAACCGCTGATTTCCTCTATAACTATCTAAAGGTGATTCACCCAGTCTTCTTCATGTTCGCGCATGGGGATTAACTTCCACAGCTAATTTACAAGACGAACAAAGTCTTGCTCTCTTGTTTCAGCCGGGAAATTAATCCCATACTTATCAGTCATCTAAGGCCGTATTCTCTATTAGAGTAGACCAGTTAGACTTGATAGAGCCTTTATTATCTATGAGCTTTCTGCGTTTATAAAGACGTTGCATATGGTGGTCTTGGCGCTCAGCTTCCTACTTTAGACCCGTAAGTCTAAGTAAGTGCGAAGCTTGACTAGTCATTTTGAAATCCGTGCCAGTATATTTCTGGCGGATATTCTCAACTGAAGCAATTTGGCGCTGAAGCCACGTATTATACATTAGAATAGCTAGAATATTGATTTCTTCTGAGGTGAGATGGCAATTATATGTTTCCGCGTCTGCGTCATAGTCATAGAGCGGAAATCTAGGAAACTCAAATCCAGGAATGGCATCCAGTAAGATATTTTTTACATCTTTTTGCGTATCCTCTGGCGTCCATTCAAAATACATATCATCTGTAATCTTTCCAAAAAATCTATCATAGATTTCTGAAAAAGGAGTAGGGGCTCCCTGAATCGGGTACTCATTCATTCTTTACTCCCCCTTTATTCAGGCTTTGCTACTACTCTCCGCTGCGTTCCCGCGGTTTCGGTATGAGTTACGCGTCTCTCCGCGGGTTTGGCTACCTTAATAGGTTCGCCATCCTCTCCGCTATTTTCTATCGCTTGAGTTACATTAAACCCTAACTGAGCAAATATGGCTTGTCTTTTTGCAAAGTCATTAAGCGGGAGGGAAACAGCGTATTTCTTAATAAGGTCTTTAATACCCTCTGGTGCGAAATCAAGAGCATCTTTAAATTCATCAAGAGAACAAGTGTTCATCCACCCTGGAATCTTATCTTCTGTTAGCCAATACTCAGGCTCAATAGGATGGTTTACTAGATGCTGTATTGTGTCTGCGTCTTGAATACTTAGATAATTATATATAAGCTTGCGGCCGCCAGGTTGCTGGGACAATTTCTCAAGCTCTGAGAGGGGGATTTCCTTGGTTTCCTTATTATAGAACTCACGACGGATTTTATCTTCGGGTATATTGTAAATAACTCTTCCGCCACTCCGATTCGTTACTTTACACATCTTGTTGTCCATTTTATTATCTCCTTTTTCTCACTTTAATAAATAAAAGAGATAGGGATAGACCCTATCCCTTAAATAGATAGTATTATATTAGCCACCAGTGAACTCGTTATCAAGCTGGCCTTGAAGAGAGGTGTCAACATAAGAGAAGATATTGTTGGTCATCATAACGCCAACGCCAACCTTGCGGTAGACCTGGATGTCTCTGGACCAATCTTCATTCTCGCGTTCACGCATATGAGTAGTTCCCTCAAAGGCAACCTTTACGGGGCGAGTATCGTTTCCATTGGGGATAATCCATACATAACCGGGGTCAATTACCTTGCGGCTATTAGTTTCATCCTCTAGAGACTGAGGAAGGATAATTACAGGGGTTCCCTTATAATTGGCTAGATAACCATTGTTCCAACGCTCGTCACGCATATTATCAGAAATCCAGCCAGTATCAGGAATCATCTTTACAGCAAATTCACGAGTGCAGTAAATAACGGGTGAGCCATAAGCAGAAGCAGTGTTGACAAGGTAATCCATTCCGCCCTCGTCAAATCCAGCGGTGCTAACCTTATTAGCCGCAGGAAGCTGATTGACAGCGGCCATAAGGGAAGCCGCGATTTCTCTATAGATAAGCTCAGACATGCCCTCCATGATAATAGCAGTCATCTCAGCAAAATCGGCACGCCCATCAAGGAATTCCTCAAAGCCAATACGAGCGGCAGCGCCCATCGCGTTGGTTGTTACCTCGAAGCTCTCAGAACCGAGCTTAAAGGTCTCATAGACGCCCGCCAGTCCAGCGTGGGTTACGAACTGCTTAGCACGAGTACGGCCAGTTCTGCGAACAAAAACGGGCTTCTCGCTCTGGGCATACTGTCTAATCTCAGCGAATTGTCCATAAGCGTTCTCTAGGCTTCTAGGAACAATCTCATCAAGAGTCTCTTCAACAAGAGAGAAGACTTGACGCTTATCAGTCTTATAGAGCTCATTTAGCTCATCACGAAGCGTCTTTTGAAGAGCATCATAGCTATAATTCTCGCCCTTGAAGCTATAATTGCTGGAGGGACCAGTGTTAGCTACAGCTTTCAGCAAACTAAGCAGATTTTCTCTATCTAACATTCTATATCTCTCCTTTCATTAAGCTACACGCTGAATCTTCACGCCAGGCTGAAGATCGGGCATGGTATAAACTTTAACAACAGCAAACTTGGGATCGAGGTCTCCACCAGCAGCAGTGCTGCCAGTATCCTCGGTCAGATAACCGTCGGCAGGGTCAATCTTGAGCATATCGCCAACGGCAAGACTACCAGCATCAGCTTTAATGGTATTGGTAGTCCAGATATCGCCAACATTGATCTTAATAACGCGTGGAACCATAACAGTGCCGGAAGGCATAGCCTCAGGATAGTTAAAGGTTTCATAATTCATCTTATAGGCAACATCGCTGCCTTCTCTCTTAGCAGTACCGGTATAGTCGGCAATGGTAGCAAGAGTAGAAGAGTTCTGACCAACCGGACTATAGACAGAAGCACTATAATTGCTCTTAATCATAGCAAAGTCAGCGTCAGTCTCGCGCTCATCATAGACCTTAACTTCATTAAAGACCATCATCCAAGCGCCGGAACTTGCTTTGGTGCTAAAGTCGCAAACCTTATTTACATAGTCATATTTTACGAATTGTCCATTTTCGAGTAGGTTAATAGTACTTGCGGCGGGCAGTTGGGCATAGATCTGGCCTGTGCGGACAGCAGAGAGATGGTTCGCCTCAACCTGGCCATACCCATATTGCACGAAAGTAGCCTTACCTAAACGAGTAGCACTCTTAGCCATTCTTTAATCCTCCTTATTATCTCTCATTGGCCTTGACGGCTTTCAGCCACTCAGGCACACCGTCATCCACTATTTGATTTAAACTAAATAGACCTTGAGGCGCGGTAACAGCAGGAGTTTCCTCATGCTTCTCTTCCTCGACTTCAAAGTTTACTTTATTCCTTACGCAGATAACAGACAGTTTAGCTTCAATATCATCAAGCGAATATTCATCAATATGCTCAACAACATCTTTCTTATCTTCATCAGTGAGCATATAGAAGCTATCTATCATTCTCTGCTTGTTCTCGCGCTCTGCATTGAGCTTAAACTCTCTCAGAGCTTCAACTTCTGAGGTTAAATCTGTATTAGCTTGCTGGAGAGCCTCGTAGTTCTGCTCAAGCTCGCTATATTTACCCAGAAGCTCTTGATATTCTTTTATCTCATCGAGATTATAAGAATTTACTACAGTCTCTTCGGCGGGTTGTTCCACAACCTTATTCTCTTCCATAGGAATCTAAGAGCCTCCTTTTTGTAATTCTTCTATCATAGAAAACATTTGTGTCCTGAACTCTTGGAATGTGGGGTCATCTTCAAGAGAATAGATTTGCGCCCCCTCGAAACATGGCTCGTAATTTTCTCCAAGAATACACAATTTTTCTATTATCGCTTCATTATAAATAAAAATTCTAGCATTGGTTTTAGTGTCGTTTGTCCAAAAACCTGAAGAATTTTTTATTTCCATAGATTGGTTGTTGCCTTGTTCAAAGATACGCTGCGTTTCAGGGTAAGCCCCCGTCCAGATATACACATCGGTAACGAGATATTCATGCTCGACACCATCATCTTCAAACTTCTCAAACCAAACATTAGCATTAGTTGGAACGAAACCATAGGGTCTGGTTAGTTCAACAATTTCCCATTCGCCATTTTCAAGAACTATCTCTCTTTCATGGCCCATAAAATCATTATCTTCTTTGCTAAAGTAACCAACTACCGGACTTCCTGGGAGTTTACGCCCCATCTCTATGGCCACTTCTTTAGTGATCACGGTTCCGTTGCGATTAGGTTCTTGACCTACATAGCAAACCTTACAAATTCCTTTGCTTATCAAAGGAGAAATCTCCGTATTTTGTATATACTCCATTGTATCAGCAACAGGAATACTTATATGTCTCAAGAAAATCCCTCCTTATGACTCACTTTCGTTATTCGCAATAGTCTTATCAGACTTATTTTCGTCTTTTAGTGCAGGACGGCCTCCACCATCTCCACTAGAGCTTCCGCTACTGCTAACTGTATTAGAACTTTGAGGCGGAATCATTATATCAGCAAGAGACAATACCTGATTCTCAAAGTAAAGAGAAGCTAATATACTAGACTGAGATTGTCCAAGAGCTATTTGCGGAAGCAGCTTTGAATAGCCCAGAGAAGCTTGCTCTTTGTAGGCAGTAGCCATGTCTTGATAGTTAAATTGAGTGGTTTCGAGAATTGTTAACTTGAAAGTAAATTCTCTTGGCCGATTAAATTTAGAAATAATCTTGTTTAAAACCGCCTACATAGTAAGCGGAATAACTCTCATTCTAGCTTCATCAACTTTTATAGAGTTATTAGTAGCAGTATTACCATCTGCGTTAAACAAATTATGGGAGACACCAGAATTATTATAGACCGTTCTCTCTACCTTCTCTAAGTCGTCTGTAGTAGTCGCAGAATTTGAGTCTTTAGTGTTTACAGCCTCGATGTCCGCAAATGTAGTTAAAACATCTACGCCAACCGCACGTTTCAACATCGCAACCGCATTATTATGAATATCTCTTGCCTCATCTACATCAAAGATTAAATCGCCATTCTTATCAAGAGGAAGCTTCTAGATAATTATCTTTAAAAGCTATTGCATAGTTTTCTGTCTATCTAGCTCCTGCGCTTGGTCTAAGTCAATTATGGACGGAATAACTCCAGCAAGAGGAGGAAACTCATCACCATTCAGACTTAACTTTATCGTAAATGCGGGATCCAGTGCTACCCAGCAACTTGTATCTCCCGGATAGTCGCCTTTAAGCTTACCCTATTTATATAAGACATATGCTCTTTGGACTTCTTGCGGGAACGTCTTGAGAATCCTAGCTTTATATGCGGGATTCGCAAAGTAGGCGTCAAAGAACGAGAGATTAAGTTCTACGATAGGGTCTGCGCCGGAGAAATAGCGATTGCGGCAGTAGTCCGGTGGCAACTTTTGGATAGCGAACTTGTCGCCAAAATCCATGATGATGCCGTAGTATACACCATCCCGTATCATGTCCAGAGAGAGGTCGCCGCAAACTTTTCGCACATTAGAATTATCAAGATAGCTAAGGACTTGGGCAAAATTGTTTAAAATGCGATTCTCTGTTCCCGCGTTATTCTTTATAATGTATGGAACAACATACCAATCAAACCTATATAGCGTCGCAAGATACTGACATAACTGATGGTACATTCCGCTACTTTCATAGAAGAACTAAGAAATTTCTCTTAACGTTTTGTAATCTCTTCTATTGATGGCTCTAAGTACGAAGTTTTTATCTCCATATCTAGGGTTTGTTTTCTTGTACGTCCCCAGATTAATTAGCGCGTTGTCTATCGTCTTAATCCCCGACTAAAGCTTCGAGAAGTCTTGGTCTTCGACTCTAGGGGGCTCGGTTCCCGCAATTCGGAATCCCTTTTCTCTAATTTCTTCCTGACGGCGTTTTAGCAAGGCTTTCACCTCCTTAATAGCCAGCTCGTTTCATTATATAATCATAGGTTACTTTTGCTTCATCGGTATAGGGTATCTCTATTAAAGTGATACCCTTGATTGCACAATAGCGCCTTTTAAGATTATCGTTGTACTTTTGTTGGTATAGCCCTCTTGCGCCACCGAACTTACTTACGGCTTGATAGTGTTGTTTTCCTTGGTATTCAATCAAGAAGTCTAGCTCTCCGTCATCATCAAAGATGGCGAAGTCAAAGCGGAGCGGTTTTCCACTAGGGGCCTTGAGATTAGGAAACTCATACTCTTCTTTAAAGTTAACTCCATTCATCTCCAAAATCTCGTGTATCTTGATTTCTCCTCTACTAGCTTTCGTTACGGCCACCTCCTATCAAGTCATAAACATATAATCTGCAAATTTGCGGCTCTTTTTCTTCTTGCTATCTTCTAATTGTTTTATATAGTAGAGTCCATATTCAAAGGCAGAAAACTTATCTTTGGTTATTGAGCGGTTAGCTTGCTTTAAGATTATATTAATACCCATATTTTCTTCTCTTAAATTCATCCAATTATATTAACTCTTATTATTTCTAATAAGTTTAGACTATATCTTCACCCTATTTAAATAGGGGCTTCCCATTTCGACCCATAGGGCCTACGGCTTACGCCTAGTCGTTGAACTTTCCTCTTGCTAGAGGCTTAGCTGCGGATTGTCCAATCTTCAAATCTTTTTACTCTACCTTGAGCGCTACCTCTTGCCCTTATCTATATTACTATGATAAGTTAGTAACTTGAAGCTCTAAGGAGTTCCCCGCAATTAGAGAAGTTTTTAACTATAGATTACTCTATAGGGAAACAATGAATATATTTATTTCCTCTTTTAATATGGAAGTTAATGTGAATGGTTTTAAGTATTCTGCCCTTTCTTCTGGAGTCATTTTTTTACCTTTTTGTAGACCTAATAGTTTTGTGCGCGCAACACGGTCATCAATAAGGAATCTTATCTTGCCTGCACGCAACTAGGTTTGGACGTTACTATGCGCCTCGGTGTTTATTGGCGCATTAGCCTTTATAATATAAAGCGAATCCAACTCAGTATCAGGCGTTCTAAAGCGTCTATATTCTCCATCTGGATCATTGATAACGCCAAAGTCTGGCAAGAAATCGCCCGTACTATCGTCTATTTGAGACTTTACCATAAAGTCTACAAGTCCTGCGCCAAGACCATTACCATCAATTACTATTGCTCTTGCTTTATATTTATAATATAATTTCTTTATAGTGATAGCTTGATCTTGGAAGTGCTCATCATGAATAACGTATATATTAACAAGAGACTTGATAGCTGGGCCCTATGATTGCGGATTGACCTTTATGGCGCATATAACCGTGTCGCATTCTCTACGACCCACGTCTACAGAAATAATATAGTATGCTCTATCGGACGAACGACCCGAATACTCCCATTCTGGTTGTTGAAGTCTGCGGGCGCGGTCAAACAGCTCGCCGTTAAAGAACGCATCTTCAACTGTACCGCTCCACTTAGACTCGTACTCGCGTTCAAATGCAGCATCATTATAAGTTCCGTCACGCTTTAGTTCATCCACGAAATTATGGGATTGAAGTCCTACTAGGACCGGAATACGCCAAGTCCCGCCCATAATCATGGCTTTGCCAGGTTCAAGGACCATACGAATTAGTAGTGTAATGAGTTTTTGGTAGGGGAATGTGTTTTTATAGCCAGCGGTTGTACATTTGTGTTCCATAAGGTTCGCTACGCCTTATGCGCTTTCGCTGCTGCATATTCCTATGCAGATCAGACTATATCTTCGTCCCATAGGGACGCCCGCCGCTTCCACAACCAATAGCTTGTTGTGTACTCTCTCCCGAGATAGTCGTTGAACGTTCCTCTTTGCTTGAGGCTTCGCTGCTGATTACCCGTTCTGGGCTTCCCAGCAATTCAGCGGGTTTTTCTTCTATTGATCGCTCAATAGTGTCGCTATTATTAACGAAAATCTAACTTTTATTTAAGGCCTCTTCCTCATGGACACTTCCATCTAAGCATCGTCGGTCTATGTTCATTAGAGGAATCAAAACTTGATTTAGTATATCGCCGTCCACGCCTACGCACTCCTCGATAAGTCCCATTTGTTATCCTAAAAGCTTTTGATCCTTTAGCTCTTGCGGTTTCCCGCAAGTTCAGCATATCTTTTCTTCTATTGCTAGAAGTCCCGGCCTCGTGGGGAGATTATATCTTTTCACTCCCTATGCGTTGCCCCTGACTTAACTTAGTTAAGCCTTCGGTTCGGATTAGCGTGGCTTATAGCTTTAGCCTTTCCGCTTAGTTCCGGGATTTAACCACGGCAAACTTATGTGGGATACCGTGGCGCCTCTTACCTCTCGAGCTCTCTTTCGCCGCAACGTTATCAAAATAGGAGCCATTCTTAAAGATGTAAATACAGTAGTCCTTACTTTCCTGCGTCTTACCTCTTCGTCGGTCTATTTCTCTATCAAAAGCAGGAACAAGAGTACAAATCTCTGCAACCTTTTCTTTAATAATACTCGCAGCCTGTTCTTTACCACCGGACGTAACGAATAGCTTTGCTCCGGGATAGAGTATGCAGCGTATCATTAAGACCATAACGGATAGGAAGCTCTTTGAATACGCACGTGGAAACACCATATACACATACTTGTATCTCATTGCTGCGCGCAAGAAACATCGCTAATAGTAGTATAGGTTCAAGCTTTTCTTTCTATTAGGGTCGCCTCCGGTAGAAAGAAAATCTATAAATAAGTCGGGGTATTCTCGCCAAAACGCAACATATTGGCGTAAAGCCGGTAAGACTGCGCGAATACGCTCTTCGGAGATTCCAACCTTGCGTCCTTTCTCGGAAAGGTTAAGTATATCTGCTAATGCCATTAGAAATCATACTCCTCTCCGAAGATATCTTCATCGGAACGCTAGTCTTCCTCTATAGCTTTACTAAACTCTTCTTGGTCATCAAGAGTAAGAGTAGGTGGATTCTCATAGTCAAAGAGTTGAGATTCTTCGTCTTGGGCTTCTCCACTATCGTCGACATCTATGTGCGCTTCGCGCTCTCTATCAAGAGCAATATCCCTTATGGCCGCATTAACTAGATTTTCTAGATTAGTTTCTTCTTTAACTAGCGTTCTCGTATATTGTTCTAGATCTTGGAGAGTCCTATCTATCTTATCTTGCGGGCCGTCGGTATAGTAGCGTGGAATGAAGCCTTCACGCTCACACATAGCGACTAATTCTCCGACTGAATCCACGTATTCACTATTCTATTCTTTATTCTGTGCCGCCTGGAATTTCCCGCTTTTCATCAGCGAGTCGTATGCTCTCTGCATCTTTTGGAAGCCGTCTATCATTCTATCTTGCGAGGGTTCGCTACACCCTCTCTCTAGCTTTCACTAGAGTTGAGACTATATCTTCTTCCTTAAAAAAGGAAGCTCTCCGCTTCGGAAACGCTTGTTTCCTACTCCCTTACGGGATAGTCGTTGGACGTTCCTCTGTTCGAGGTTTCGCTGCTGATTGCCCAATCTCTATCTTTCTCAAACCATCACGCTTAATCTTATTTCATATTTACGTTGTGGTAGTAGAGCTCTAAGGGGTTTCCAGCAATTCAAAGAGTTTAAGGAGACATAGAAACTTTATCTCCCGCATCGAGCAAGTCATTTGCGCGAATACTTGTTTTACAAAGCATAATAAGTGTATCTTTATGCCCTGCGGTCTAAATATCATACGACTTCATCATATCATTATAAAGCTGTTCCATACGAACCCATTGTTCTGCGGTATAGCCCTTGCCCCATTTTAAACGAAGCATTAGCTTGTCTGCTTCGGTTAGCTAGTCGGCAAATTCGTCTTCATCTGGCTCAAAGCCCGCAAGAGCGGGATCCGCGGGTCCAGTTGGTGCGGAGCCGTCAGGCGGAGCACCAACAAGAGAAGAGTCAATGTCTGTTTGCGGGAATGGAGGTTCGGGGCGCGGTGGACCTTTCTCTTCGGCTAAAGCTTCCTCGATTTCTTCGGGAGTGAAGCCTTGCGTCTACATTGCCGTTATCTTTGCTTCTTTCTCCTTCTCAGCGAGCACCTCCGTGTCCGCCCACCGCATACGCTTGTACTAACTTAATTTCATAGAAGAGAGATAGCGGCCTATCGTCCCTTTTCCCGTAACGCTAGACGCGCTACCCTTTTTAGCTATCTCTTTCTCTATAATCTTGTCCCACGCACTCTTTATGTATGGGACATCGGCTTCTTCTAAAATCCATAGAAAAGTATCTGGATCCCATGGGTCAACGTGCATAGAGATACAGTCTTTACACTCGTTGAGTTTTCCATCTTGATACTTCTCTAAGTTATTGGACGTATAGAATTGTTTCTCGTCCAACATCTTACCGCATTTAGTGCAGTACCTAGTCATTAGTTATCTCACCACGTTTCTTATTCCTACATTTCTTACATATAGAATACCATCCATCTTTAGACGTGGAGTTTTTAGAAAAGAATTGATTATGCGCGGGTTTGGTCTCTTTGCACTTGGTGCAAGTTTTCATAGGATAGCCTTTCTGCTTATACTACCATGTTAAAAAGCTCTCGAGGGCGGCTTCCGCGATCATCTTAGGGATTTTATTACGCCAAAGACTAGATATATATTCTATACTATAGGTAGAGCCAAATTCTTCCTTTAGAATTCGCTAGATTTCTATGTTCTGCTCTTTATCTATCTTGAGTTCTAGAACTCGCTAGTAGCTAGGATAATCGGCTAGCGCCTTATCACAGAGTTCTTCAAAAGCTAGAAGAAGATACCAAACGTCTCCTTCAAACTGATCGTAGCTATCTTCTTTAAGTTTTGAGTAGTTGCAGAGGATAGCGGAGCAGACCTTCGGGTCCATTAGGGAGATTCCCTAGATAACGACTTGGGATCCATGTAGATAACTGGTATCTTCTAAAGGAAGATAGAAATTTGAGGAATAGTTTATTTTAATTGGTACTATTGGGCGCTGGTAGGATTGCTTTATGAGGTATTGCTCCTTCCTCATTTCTATGAGGGCGCGCTTAATAGTAAAGGCTTGTTTTGTCCCCTAGACACGCTTTAAGGCAGCTTCCCAAGAGTTTATAGTTTCTCGGAGCTGCCGCAGGCATGGTATTGTATCTAAATCTCGCTTGGAGATAGATATTTTGGGCTGGAAGATTATGTTCTTATCGTTGGTTATTATGTTGTAAATTCCATCTTCTCCATGCTCCATCTAGGAGGCAAGACCTTCAAAGGAGGTTTCGCGCTTATTTACTGTAGCCATTCGGTTATCGGTTAGGATTTTCTTTTCTTTCTTCTCTTGTTTCTCCATACAGAGAACTAAGTAGTCGGCTAGTATTTCTAGATAGGCAGGAGAAGGATCTGGGGTTTCTTCTAGAATCTTCTCTACTAATGCCTTGCGTTCTTCGGGAGACTCAATCGAATAGTCAAGTTTTATCAATTTATCATCTCCACGAGTCTGAGCTGCGAAGCAGCTCAGAATTTTATTTTCTCTATCTCTGATCCGCTTCGCGTCTCAGAAGTTTTACTTTCTATCTATATACTAACAAAATTATGGAGGTTTGTCAAATTTATTTTGGCCAAAATTTAAAAATTTTTTAGCTTCGAGGCGCGAAGCGCCGAAGAAGCAATAGAAGAGGAGTTGACACAAAATAGGAGTTATGGTAAAATATAGTTATAAATAAAGCGTGGCGAAGCCGCGCAAGAAAGAAGAGTGATAAAGCGTGATACGCTATGAAAATATAAAGATAACTTTAATCGCAGTAAATGAGGAAATATTGCTTGAAGTTTGCGGGGACCCATGCTGTGAGGCGGTTTGGTACTTGGATAAGGCGGAGTAGGGAGAGGTGTGGTGTATTTATAATGGGGCCTTTTTGGATGGTGATGATTTAGTGTTTGAGTTGGAAGTGGTACCAGGTGCTATTTTATAGATAGATGATGATGGAAGTATAAGTTGGTGGGAGTAGAATTTTGTCGCTTAAAGGCTCCGAAGTTCTTAGGGGAGAAGTAGGCGTTTGTGGATAGTGATTCCGTATTGGGATTATTAATCTCAATATGTTAATTTAAAACAAATATTTGGTGGGTGGAATGATGTGACGAAACCTCAAACCCCAAAAAAGTTCGGATTTTTCCCAAAACCACCCGCCCCATTAACCATTCGGCGAAAATCCGCAGTACAAGTTTGACCTCTCTCAACCCTTGGTGGTTAAGCTCAAACAGCGCCCCGCCGCAACGGCCGCCATGAAAGACGTGTCTCTTCAACGCTTCAGCGAACTAAACAGTAAAAGTATGAAACTCAAGTTACTATTCTTGTATGTGTAACTTGAGTTTCTTTTATTATTTATATGTAAACGCGTGCGCGCATGGATGTACGCGCACAAAAGCGCTCCGCCGCAAACAAAGAAGTTCCCTTATCTCTTGCTATTTGTTCAGAAATTTATCAAGCCTTTGTACCTCTTGTTTCTAACTATTTTGAGATGGTTTTAATCTCAATCTCGGCAAGGCTTTATGCAAGAACCACAAAACATATGATAAAAAAAGAAGCCTGTTCTGTGCAAAATACACAAGGCGAGACGCAAAAAAATTTTTCATTTTTTTTTTGAAAGTTGTCCATTTTGAGGTGGAATTCGGTTTTCAATCCTGCTATTCTATGGGTGTCAAGAGAACAAAGCTCTTGAACAAAAGAAAGACAAGGAGAGGAAACAATGACTACTACCATCAACGTCGAGCTCGCCCGCAAGCTCAACCGTATTAACAAGCTGTCTAATGATATAGACAGCATGAAACATGAACTTGACGAGCTGAAAGCCGAAGTCATGGAATACATGGCCGCAAACGGCCTTACAAGGCTTGAGAGTGGCGGCAAGATTGCCACTCTCGTGGAAAGTGTCCGCGTTACCGTGGACACGAAAACGCTTAAAGAGCGCTACGCGGATATTGCCGCGGAGTGCTCCAAAACAAGCGTAGTTAAGTATATCCGGGTTAAGTAACACCCGGATATACAAAGAATCTAATAAGCTGTGCTATCGGCTATACGGGCAGGAAGGATTGGTAAATAATGTATAATATCTATAATGGGTATGTTATCCGCGTTAATGGGCTTGATATTAGCCTCGCCGTCGGCATAGCCGACAAAAACCAGGCCATAGGCCAAGCGGAAACGCTTAGCCTCATGCGGCCTAACCGCGAGCACTACATCATCGACGCGACTAGCGGCGAAGTAGTTGCTTGCGTAGTTAACCGCAAAATGTCAAAACCGGTTTACCTGGTAGTTAATGGTAATACCGGTTGCAATCTCACGAAAAAGAGTTCGCGCGCTGCCGCCGAAAATGCGGCTATGCGTTGGCGGCAAACATTGCGGGCGCTGGATATTCCAGTGTACGTGATGAATAGCTTGACGGGCGAGATAGTTTATGAGGCGCTTTAATTAGCGCCTCAAGAATAAAAGTAAAATACTAGGAGGTCTATGTAAAATGTATAGGAGCACATACACTGATAAAGCTGGCCGTACCCGCAAAGCTCAGGGTTATTATACCCTGAATAAAGCCAACAGCAAGAAATATAAAGATTTCGTGCTCGTCCAGGCGCGCGACAAGGTGAGCGCCGCAAACAAGATACAGAAACAGTATGGGATTCCTGTTACTGCCAGTAACTTGCGGGAATTGCCTCTCAAAACTGGTAAGATGTTGCAAGATGCATAAAGATTCATTAGGGCTGGATATCCAGCCCTTTTGCATATTTATTCAAACCATAATGAATTAGCGCAATCGTTTGGCCGGCCCGTGCGCGTGCGGCGCGGGCCGATTTTTCTTTTTCTATAGGTTCTGCCAAATATTTCCAGCAAAGTCTCTATAAGGCGAGATTACCATAGATTCCCAGAATTTTTGTGCAAGTTGACGAAAAAATTTTTCTTGACTTCTTGCCACCGTTATGATATACTATATACAGAAAGCAAGAGAGCTTTCAATTAGCAAAAGGAAAAGGATGGTTACAAAAATGGAAAACAACGTCATTTACACCGCGTGGGATGAAATTGAGGAATGCCCCATTTGCGCGAGTGAAGATTACGACCGCTTTGCAGAATACTGCTCCAACTATGTAAAGAAGCAAGAGGAAGCGAACAGTTATGATAGTTGGGATTATCTTTGCAGTCGCTACAAGATGACGCCCGAAGAACTTCATGCCGTTGTTACGGATGATATCTATCATAAGTTCTGGCATGATATTGGTGTCAAGATTAATGAGTATCCGCTTATAGACGAGAGGGCTTAACGCCCTCTCGGCAACAAAAGGAAAGGAGATTCAAGATAATGGAACTAACAGATAATGAACGTGAAGTGCTCAAGAAAATAATTGAAGAAATGCGGAAGTGCGGTCTGTTCGCCGGTAAGTTTGACGCAAAGAATGGAAATGTTAACTTTATGTATGGTATAGAGACTGTAATGGAATATCTTACCATGTTAATCAGTGATGAATATCATGACGAATATGAGAAAGAGTTTATAAATAACTTTGAAAGGAGTTTGAGGGCGGAATAAAAGCCGCCCTTTTTTATAATTGACAAAAGAAAAATTTTTGTGTATAATATGATTAGAAAATTAAAGAAGGAGGGAACTGGATGCTCCTGGATGTGCTAAAGGCTCTGGCAGTCATTCTTGAATTTTGTTAGAATCAAGATTCTTGTAAGACTTGCCCCATGCGCAACTTCTGTGGCAAAATGCCTTGCGAGTGGTAAGCCTTGAAATTTTCCGTCTAAGACGGCGACTCAAGTGTCGAGTCGTTTTTCCGCGCACATCAAGGTTAGCAGATTTTTTAAGCGAAATGCAAGCAACCAACTTCTCACGGAAATTAGACACTTCCGGCCGAATTATGATTCCCTCTAAACTCCGTGAACAATTAGGAATGGAAATCGGAAAAGAATACGATTTCTATCTTGCGACAGCGTACAAGCATCGCTTCATTTGTATTGACTGTGGGACAGTAGACAAACAATTTGATTTACAAGACTTAGAGGAACTGGCCGAAGCGAAGGGGCTGAAATTAGTACCAAAAAATGAGGACTAATTTCAGTTCTTTTTGTCTATTTTGCCAATTAACATTTATTCCTAACTCTTTTTTATAATTTTATCCTATAGATTCCTTGCGGGCGGCGCGCTGACGAGCGTGGCGCGCCGAGTTTTCTTTTTCTGGTAGTCTCGCCAATTTTTTCCAGAAACTTTGTATAATGCGCCGAATATCTCGGTTCCCGCAATCAAATATTTGTGCAATTTGCCCTATTGACATTTGGCTCTTGTTTTAGTATACTAAAATCACAAAAGGAAAGGAGTTAGGCCCAATGAAAAGCACAACAACTTATCTGGAAGAAATTCGCAAGGACATTGAGAATGTCCAGACGCAGGAGGAGCTGGACGCCAAATATATCCAGTGGTGTCAAAATTTAGGACGTGATGTGGTAACATTCTTTCCAGACCTTACCACCAACGAGGAAGGGCAAAAATGGTTATGTATAATAAGCGAAAACTTTGCAGAAGTTTTCAACACGCAAGCCGAAAAGATTTCAAAAAAGACTTGACAAGCGATTAAAAGTATGATATAATAAAGATACAGTAAAGGAAAGGAGAACAAAAGAAATGAAAAAAGGTTATGTCGCGCTTGAGGATTACGGAGTAATAGCTGCTGGAGTGGATGAAGAAGCCGTTAAGGCTTGGGTTTTTGACTTCGTCTTGAAGGACTATGACCTGACCGAAATAGACGAAATTCTGGAAGAACTTGACTATCAGAGTCTGGATGACCTCCGTATGGACATGGTCTATAGAGGATTTACTGACCTCTGGGAATACCTGGGAATTGAGTTCAAGGAAGCGGCCATAATTGGGGCGGACTAATCCGCCCCATGGGAAAAAACTCTTGACAAATAGAATCAAATATGATATAGTAAAGATACAAAAAGGAAAGGAGAAAGCGATTGAAAGCAATATGTTTTGACTTAGACGGAACTCTTGCTGACCTCTATGGCGTTCCCAATTGGCTCGAGAAGCTTAGGAGTGAAAATCCCGAGCCTTATATCGTAGCGGTCCCTATGTGGGATATGATACGCCTCGGAGCGGCCCTCCGCAAACTTCAAAAACAGGGCTGGCAAGTTCGCGTTATAAGTTGGTTGGCAAAAGATTCGAGCGAAAGTTATAAGGAAGCTGTTAGGGCGGCAAAAAGATGGTGGTTAGAACACTATGACTTTCCTCTTGATGGAGTTCATCTGGTGGAATATGGAACTACTAAGGCGAATTGTGTCAGAAGATATTGGGATAGCGAGCCAATGATTTTGATTGATGATAATGAAAAAATAAGAGATGGCTGGCATCTCGGAGAAGCAATAAATCCGCAGGAAGTAGATATAGTAGAGTATTTGGAAAAGCTGGCGGGAGATTAAATTCTCCCGCCGGAAAGAAAGGAGATTAAAAGTGAAAATTGTGAATCGGCCAAAGATTATACTTACCACTAAAGAAGCCGCAGCCTTTAGGGATACTATTAGACTACTGGAAAGTATCGGCACAAGTTCAGAAATTCTAAATGCCGACTTAATGGATTGGGTCAGTGAGGCTTATACCCTTTTGGAAAACATTTGGGAAGCCGATAGCATAGATGTCGAGTAGTTAAAAGGTTCTGGAAGGTTTTCCTAAAGCCTTCCTCCAATACCACTCTATTCCAATCCTTTCCTTTTCTTTTGTGGGAGCGAGAGGAAAAATAAAAATCCTCTCGCTTTCCGCGAAAAGGGCTTGACAAGAGAATAAAAGCATGATATAATATACTTGTAAACAAAAGAAAGGAAGTTTTGAAATGAAAGACATTTATTTTAGTGACCTAACTATGGAAGAACTGGAGACTCTTTGTCGAGACGCTAATAATGAACTTATAAGGCGGAAAAAACAAGAGCAAAAAGAGGATTGGGAAAAGGTAGTTACCGCTCTAAAAGCTTATATTAAGAAGTATGGAGAAATAGAAATTGATTGTGGCTATGATGACCTTATCTTGGATGAAGAAGCTGACTTCCCTAAAACTGGAATCATCCATCCTTCACTTTACAATTATTAAGCTGGGATTTATTCCCAGCTTTTATTTCTTCCAGAATTTTCCAGATGAACTTCCAATATCTTCCTTTGGGCGGCCCGGCTGCGAGCGCGCTGGGCCGAGTTTTTTATTTATTGGTAGTTCCAAGAATTTTATACCAAAAATGGTTATAGGCAAATTGCACAAGCTGTCCCGAAACTTTTGTGCAACTTGCACTATTGACTTTTGAAGTCTCTTATGGTATCATGTATACAACAAGAGGAAAGGAGAATAAAAACAAAATGACTGGACTTGAAGGATTTGTTTGCGGCGTCCTGGTTGTAGTTGCTATATGGCTCATAGACAGTGGTCTTAAAGACCATAATTCATCTTTGATGAATTTAATATTGCGGATTGTCAATTTTTGGGCAAAACTGAAAGGAGAAACACAAAATGATTAATCTAAATCCTAACAATACCATTTATCAAGTATTTCTATGTAAAGAAGATGGCTCTCTCCGATTTGTTTGTTGATATATAAGGAGGTCTAAAATGTACTTTAGAATGACCAATAATCATGGTATCAGCTATATGTCCAGCTTGCGGAAATGCGTTGACACGATTCTAACCAGCTCACCGCATGAGATTCTTCTGAAAGATAACAGAACTATCACTCTTGATGGAAAGAGCTGGAATGAAAGCTCTCGCGCGATTAAGAGAGCCTTTTCCGCAAACAAAAATAAGATTGCAATCAGCACGGATAATGGAATCTATTTTATAGAAGGGATGGAATAATTATGCACGAAGAAATTGACCCGGAAGTTTGCCCGTATTGCGGAAAGTCTAATACAAGATTTGTCGAAGCATGGGTGGCGGATTATAATCTCTTTACTGAAGAATACTGCTGTGAAGACTGTGACAAATACTACCACGTCGACTATGATTTTGCTAACCCGCGCTATCAAGAGAAATAAAAAATTGTGCAAGCTGCCTTATTGACAAAATGGGGCACTTGCGATATAATATACTTGTAAACAAAAGAGACGCGAAGCGTCTCAAGAGAAAAGGAAGTTAGAAATGAAGATTGATAAACGCCACCACTATGTACTCGTAGTAGACACTGAAACCGCAAATACACACCAGACAACAAGAGAAGATGGAACTGTTAGTCTTGACATGAGCGATGTACTTGTTTATGATTGCGGATGGGCGGTCGTAGACACGAGAGGCAATCTTTACGAAACGGCAAGCTATGTGAATAGAGACATTTTCTATTCTGATTGTCTAATGAAAAGCGCTTACTATGCAGACAAAATTCCCCGGTATCTGGAAGATATCCAGAACGGCTCGCGCATTGTAAAGAATACTTTTGAGATTCGTAAAGCTATGCTTGATACTCTTGATAAATGGGGAATTAAGGAAGTCGCCGCACACAATGCGCGTTTTGACTACAATGCTTTGAATTCTACTTTGCGCTATGTTTCTGGCTCACGTTCTCGTTACTGGTTTCCTTATGGGACAGAGATATGGTGTACAATGCGCATGAGCGCAGACGTAATTTGCCAGATGCCTACTTATATTAAATTCTGCAACGAGAATGGCTACAACCTAAAAAATGGTAAACCGCGCAAAACGGCAGAAATTCTTTTCCGCTTCATTTCTAAAGACCCTACTTTTGATGAAAGTCACACGGGGCTGGAAGATGTTCTGATTGAACATCAAATTATGCACTATTGCTACAGACAGAAAAAGAAAATGCGGAAACGGCTCTTTGAAGCGCCGAAATACATACCTACAGACTTCCAGAGGGCACTTTCCACGAATATGAAAAGATTTCCAATAATAAATATGGGGAAAGCCTAAAACTTTCCCCAAAAGAGGTAAACAAGTTGCTAAAAGTATGGTACAATATACTTGTAAGGAGGTAAAGAACATGGTTACAAAGAAAATTGATGTTACATTCTTTAATGAAGAAGATTTTTACTCAGTGACGGAAGTACTTTTCCGCATGGGGTGGTGCTTTGATTACCATGACTTTGATAGAGAAATTGTGGTAAACGTGCCTATTGATGATGAAGAGCTGTTTGATTTTCTCGACATTTATATTTTTAATTAAGGAGGTATAATAAAAATGAACTACGACCAGATGACTTTATCCGAGATGGAAGAAATTTACCGCAGGCTCAGAGAGGAAATTGACAAACGCAGAAATGCAGAAGGGAGAGAAGATTGGAGGAAGTTGATAGATCAAATTCGACTTTTCATTGAGCGTCACGGACCTATTGACATACAAGACAAAGAAGGTAAATTGTTCTACATTGATTCAGCCACGGATTTCGCGAATTTGGTGTGATTTATTTGCCCAGGTATTGAGGTGGAAGTAATTTCCACCTCTTTTTTTATCCCAAAATAGATAGGTATTTTCTATTGCTGCCAAGATCTACGAGGCCGGGCCGCAGCTGAGCGTGGCGGCCCGAATTTTCCTAATCTCTACCATCTCGCAAAATTTTCCACCATATTTGGTTTGTGCAACTTGCACCATATTCTCCTAAAACTTTGTGCATTTTGACGAAGAAAAAACACTTGACTTTTGCCACTTGCGGTGCTATACTTGTATCAGAAAGAAAGAGAACGAACGGCGGACAGCGACAGCGAATCTCAAAAAACTTTCTAAAAGGTCTTGACAAACTCTCTACACTATGCTACAATATAGATACAAAAAGAGAGTGCCAAGAAATTGAGCGAAAAGAAAATAAAAAAAAGTCTTGACAAGCTCGAAAGAATGTGCTATAATAAAAGCACAAAGAGGAAAACAAAAAGCTCCTCGAAAAAATTTCTCGGTAATTACATAAAAGGGCTTGACAAAAACTCCGATATGTGTTACAATATAAATGAATTAAGGGTGGCGACCAACGCCAGGAAGGAAGTAAAGATTATGGCTAACAACATTCGCATCACTAAGAAGAATCGCTTTGAGGACGTCATTGCTCTTGTTCAGGGGCAGGAGCCGACTTTCGGCACCACCGTCGAGGATGCTGTCGATTTCCTCTCTCATGAGATTGAGCTTCTTTCCCGCAAGTCCAGTAGCGGTGAAAAGAAAATGACTGATGCTCAGAAGCAGAATCAGGAGTATAAGGAGATGATTGTGGAGTTTCTCGCCAGTGCTGGTGAAGATGGCGCAACTTGTGATGCCGTTCGTAAGAGCATCCCTGCTCTTTACGACTATACTCCGCAGAAGGTTTCTAGCCTCCTTACCAGCCTTAAGAATGACGGCCGCGTTTCTGTCAAGAAGGTAAAGGGCACTTCCACGTTCTTCCTGAATTGAGGGGACTAATGTCCCCTCTAAGGGAAACGAGGTGATACCTTGCCGAGAGTATCAGATAAAGACCGGATAGCGCGTTATAAGTCTCTCCATTTGTCAGAACAAGAGGAAAAAGACTTGTGTGAGTATGATAAAGCGGTGGATTCTGGTAAGTCTACAGACTACGACTTGACGCCAGAGCAGCAGAAAATAGCGCAGTTTTATACGCGGACTGGAACTCGAAAAACCCCAACGGTTTATAATTTCAGTAAGCGGGAACGCAAAGAAAACGTAACGAAAGCCGCCCTAATAAGTGAGTTTGATAGTTTTCTCCGGCATGGAAGCAATTTTGAAGTTAGTGAGGTAAATGTTACGAATAAGGAACGTCAGATTTCGTTCAGAATAGGTAACGATAACTTTGAACTAACTTTAGTGCAGAAAAGGAAGAAGGGAAGTTAATCTTCCCTTCTCTTGAAAAGAGGGCGTATGGCAACAAGAGAAAAAGAGTTTCTTTATGTCGGACATTATATCGACCAGGACGGCAACTATATCCTTAAAATAGGAACGACAAATGACCTACAGCGCCGCGCCGCAGAGCATACCCGCAACTATCACAAAGCCAAGGAGCATAAAATGCCGGCGGGCGATAAGTTTCAATATGATTGGCATATTAAACTTTCTAAGTATAATACGCTGAGATTTGAAGATAAGAATCGCCAGCGGTGGCAAGATATGGAGATAGGAGAATTCATGCGGAATGATAGATTTGTCTGTCGGAAGCGGCCAGAAAAAGTCACGGTAACTATTAGAAAGACATATGAAATAAGGCTGGAATAAGTTTCCAGCCTTTCTTAAAACAGGAGCCAAAATGGAAATTGTAACAAGACTTTCAGAACAAAATTATAAATACATATGCCACTCTTTAACTCAAAAGAAAATTCCTTATATCTCTCTATCTCACTTCAAAGAGGACTATCAAGAGCAAAGAGTTTATATACTGGAAGAATGCGGAAAACCTGTTGCAATGTGTTCTTCAGTCTGGAGCGATAAACACCAGAATTTTGCTATTAAACGTCTAATCTGCTTTAGAAAAAGAAACGCGGGAAGAGGTTATGCAGGTTTTTAATCTCGCATATACCACTACCGAAGGGCGTTTCAATATGTTGTACTCCATGGGCAGACAATCTATCTATGCGCCATTTATTGGAGAAAAACGGCTTTCTGTTTAAGTATATGTTTTCTGAATATTGGTGCTTTTATGAGAAGCTAACTAAATGAAGTTAGCTTCTTTTTTTATGTTTAATTCTAGGTCGGGCGGGCCGCGCTGGGGCGCTTCAGCCCGTTTTACCACATATTTCCATATTTAGCAAATTTTTCTTCCATAACGCAATAGCGCTAACTCATTTGGGTTTTCCCAAAATAGCTAGTTAGTTATAACTAACTTTGTAACTCTTTTGAGTTACCGCATACCGCGATTTGAACAAGAGCAAATTGAACCCATAACGCATAACACTTGCGGGAATGGCGCTATAACGCGCCTTAAATTGCTCCATAACGCGATTCAAATCTAGGTACTCGGCTCTTCATACCTCGCTTCCCGCGAGTCTTTTTTTTACTATTATAACATATTTTAATAACTTACCCATTTTCCCAAGATCAAATTTCCTTATCTGAATACTAACTCTATTTTCCTAATTTTCCATAGCTACAGCTAACTACATCTTAACAATACTCTGAATAAAACCTTGGAAGTAAGCCTATTTTTCTTTAAATTCTCCTACTGCCTAGACCATAACGATCCGTTCCGCTGGCTAATCCGCCCGCCGCAATCACTACTTCTTTTGTTTGCGGAATTCGAGCCTTCTTCTTCTTTTATCTTGCGCTTCGCGCTTTATATCTTCAAGAAAAAATTTTTTCTAAAAATTTGGACAAACAATTTTATTTTATCTTTTATAAAAATTATATATAGTAAATTAAGAAATATTTATATAATTATAATTTATATTATTATTATTATTATATATATATATAATAATAATATATATAATAATAATATATATAATAATATATATAATAATATATATAATAATAATATATATAATAATATATATAATAATAATATATATAATAATATATATAATAATAATATAATATATAATAATATAATATATAATAATATAATATATAATAATAT
>ERZ1643251.203-NODE-203-length-101680-cov-10.850647_pt1 | contig 101680 bp, 87 predicted proteins | sample MGYA00579261_ERZ1643251 | MGnify/ENA primary metagenome ERZ1643251 (study PRJEB29033, sample SAMEA4952267) | chicken gut metagenome | biome: Broiler Chicken; feature: Gastrointestinal Tract; material: Caecum | place: Ireland | collected 2018 | study: Broiler... | reverse complement strand
GCTTGATTTATTTCTTCAAAAATATTGTCTAACTTTTTGGGGGCACTTCAAAAATACGGTAGAGTACTGGTTTTTGATCCCAGCAGTCTACGCATATACGCTGCTGCCGTAAATTCGCAAAATTGAAGCAAATATTATTTGGTAGAAATATACAACATTACTATATGGAGGACTTTTATGCCTAACAATACGACTAAGATTCACTTCGACAGCTCGCACACATCCATGAAACTGCTTGCCAAACTTTTGGCGCGGCAGCTTGCAGCATGTTGGATGCGTGATCCTCACACTGCATTTATCACGACGCTTTAACAACAAACCGTGTGCTCCCTTCTTATGTTCAATGAGAAGGGAGCACCTCACATTCGATGCGAAGGAGGCCGGATATCTATGGCTAAATCTCAACTGAGAGCTGCGGCCTACTGCCGCGTATCTACGAACAAAGCGGAACAACTCGACAGCTATTCCGCACAGCAGGATTTTTTCAAAGAATACTGCCAACGCCATGAGTTTCAGCTGCTGCGTATTTATGGTGACGAAGGCAAATCTGGCACGAAGATGAAAAACAGAAAACAACTGCTTGAGCTCCTTGCCGATGCAGAACGAGGGCTTTACGATATCGTGCTGATCAAAGATCCCAGCCGCCTTGCACGCAATACCGTAGACTTTCTCACTTCTGTTCGCAAACTCAAAGCCTGCGGTGTGCAAGTAACCTTCGTAAACTATGACCTTTCCAGTTCAGAAAGCAGTGAATTCATGCTTACGATGTTATCTGCCATTGCTCAGGAAGAAAGTGCCAACATGTCCCGGAGAGTAAAATTCGGAAAGCGGATCAACGCAGAAAAAGGACGTGTTCCCAATCTTGTTTACGGATATGACAAAACCAAGGGAGATTATTTTCATCTTACCATCAACGAAGAAGAAGCACAAGTGGTTCGTGAAATCTTTGAACTTTATTCAAGTAAAATCATGGGTGCTACTTTGATTGCGCGCGAATTAAATCGCCGCGGACTAAAAACCAAAAGGGGCTGTAATTTTAATTCCAAGAGCATTGTGACAATCATAAAGAATCCCATCTATATTGGGAAGATTGTGAACGGACGTCAGCGGGTAGACGATTTTTTGACCGGCTCTCGGGTGGATGTGGCTCCTGATGAATGGATTGTTACAGAAAACCCCGGCTTACGAATTATTTCTGACGAACTTTTTTTACATGCACAACAGACGTATGCAGATACACGCAAACAGTATCCGCACCCACATACCCATCAAGTGGGGGCCTATCAGTTTTCAGGACTGATTCGCTGCAAATGCTGCGGATACCATTTTACGCGCTACCAACGTACTTACAAAAACACTTATGTACGCTGGTGCTGTGCAAACAAAAATCTTCCCGGAGGACAGGCGTGTCCCAATCGTACCCGCCTAAAGGAAGAGGAGCTTGAGCAGGGCATCTGCAATTATCTTTCCGTACTTCTTTCTGAACAAAAAGAGCTGCAGCAAATTATGGCAGAGGAATTTGAACGGGTGATCCAACAAAACAGCACCGGGCCATATACCCTTAACGCCATTGAAAAAGAGCTTGCAAAACGAAATCGGGAAAAGAACAAATTGATTGAATTATTCAGCCATGATATTATTTCATTGGAGGAAATGAAGACACGCGTCAGCAGTATTAACTCCGAAATCGCAGAATGGGAGCACAGAAAACAAGCCTATTCTACGGTTTTTGATCCAGATAAACTGCATCAGCAAATCACTTCTCTATTCGCGGATATTCGGTCTGTTCTCCTCAATAATCGTTTCGACAACAAACTGCTGAAACATCTGATTGAAGAAATTACCGTAGACGAAAAAGGAAGGGTCGAAATAAAATTTCAAGCTTTAAAGGAGCTTCCTCCTTTTTCTTTATCCCTTTATGAACCGGCTTGTTAGCCGGTTCTCAGTTTGTCGAAAAAGCTTCGCTTTTTCACAAACTGTGCCCTATCTCAAATGGAAAAGAGGGCTCAGCCCCCTTTTCCAAGCCTTTTTCCCCTTGCCACCTCGCTTCTTTTGAATCAAGCGGCAGTTTCTCGACAGTCTCTGAATCGGCTTCTTAGCCGGTTCTTTTTTACATCGTCTCAGAAAACCGATCGACTGCTTATCGAAATACTCGTGAGTTTATCCTTACAAAATCAATGAAAAATCACCTGCAATCTTCGGAACATCCTTCCATAAAGATACCACTGAGCGTTTAAAAAAACAAAACGCGATTTTGTACGCGCAGGTGCAGCAGGTGCTCAGCGTGAACAAAGCGCAGCGACATCTGCGCGGGGGAATGGCAACGCGCCACAAATACCACCCCGAACGATAAAAACAAAACCGCAAAGTGCAGCATTCCGCTTTTAAGGGCAGAACGTCACTTTGCGGTTTTATTTAACGCCTTGAGCGGACAAAACCAGCGCAAAGCACCAACAAAAAGCCGCTTTGGTTTTATGCAAAACATTATTTTCCGTTATCTGTTTTTTACAGAGTCCCGAAAAATAATTTCTCCCTTTACCAGATAGATTTTTCCTCTGCTTTGAAAGCCGGGCTTCATATTTTCCATCATGCATTCCGCCGCTTTTTTTGCCATATCGAACACATCCACAGCAACCGTCGTTAAGGGCGGCTTTGTCATGGAGGCAAAGATGTCATCATCAAAGCTGACAATGGACAAGTCCTCCGGCACACGAACGCCCTGCCGATGCAGCTCCTGCACCAGACGGTAAGCAGTTTCATCGCAATTGCAAACGAACGCCTCGGGCAGTTTTGAGGGCAGTATCATGTCAATCGGCTCGTTGTCCAACGTTCTATCGGAAAGAATCCACTCTTGTCTCAGGGGAATTTTCCATTGCAGCAGTGCTCTTTGATAGCCTAAAAAGCGGTCATTGATGCTTTGAGTCACCATAGTAGTTCCCACAAAGCCGATTTCTTTATGTCCGCATTCCAACAGATAGCACGTTGCATCGTACATATTATAAAAGTTTTCTACCAAGACACAGTCGTGGCTTTTTGTTGCATCATAATGATCCACGAAAATACGCGGTATAGGAACTTGCTGAACCATTTCAATAAAAGCGGGGTCTAAGCTGCCCAGCAAAATAACACCGTCGAAGGAGGCAGCCTCTAAAAGAACGCGCTGTACCGAATAATCCTTTTGCCGAGCCACATTGACCAAAGTTGCAATGGCGCCGCGCTCCAATAGCTCATCCGCAATACGCTGATAAATTTTCACATAAAAGTAACTGCGTGTGCTTTCATCAAAAAATTTACTGTCGCAAAAGACAACCACTTTTTTCACAGACGACGTTTTTGCAGAATCCTGCACCGAAAGTTGGTATCCGCTCGCCTGTGCTTCCCGGCGTATTTCCTCTCTTAATTTCGCACCGACACCCTCTTTTCCGTGCAGCGCTTTTGACACAGTTACCTTGCTGACACCTATTTTGTCGGCAATCTCCTGCATCGTCACCTTTTTCTTGCTCATATCTTTAAACCTCTTTATAAAATTCACCGGGCAATTTTGACCAAACGGCGGCAGAACCGCCCCCTTTCTTGTATCAGGAGCCGTCTGCCGCCGCACTTTGTATTGTCTTATCCTATCATACCATTGTCAAAATGTATAGTCACAGAAAGCGATTTTTTTGTTACAAACACTTCAAAATCATATCTCCGATGCCAACTTGGTATCCAGCCCAAGCATAGGAGCCTTTTCCGTTTTGAGCTACAATCACGAGCGGCAGCCGTGCATCTTGAATGTCAAAGGCGGCGTAATCTGCCGAAAGCTCAAACGGCGCTTTGGTAAAGAACAGCTGTGCCTTTCCGCCCAATGCCTGCACCGCTTTGGACAAGGTCGGGTCTGCTGTTTCCTCATTCTTTTGCAGCACAAACACGAGCGCCGCATCCATGGCAGTAAAGTATTCGCTCATTTGAATCATCTCATTGAGCAAATGCTCAGTGGGCTCCTGTGAAGTGCCAAGGTAGCAAAGTACGGTTTTTTCCTGCTTTGCCAGTACCTGTGCCACATCGGTGCAAGCATCCTGTACATCATAAAGAACGGTGTTTGTCAGCTCTACTTGTTTACCGGCCGCCTTTGCCTCCGGTTTACGCAGCGCCAGTTCCGCGCGTGCTCCGGCCTCAACCGTAATGAAATCCACACGCACCGGGTTGCTCTCGTCGGGCTGACGGTTTGTGACAATCACGCGGTAATGACCCGCCTGAACGGGGCATTCCAAGCAATCGTCCTTCCAAGACAAATGCCCAAACCGAAGCGTTTGATACTCGCCGTTTTCCAGCTTGCCTACCGTTACATGAGAATCATACTCCAACAGGCTTTTTGCCGGACGCTTGAGTACCAGCAGTCCGCTTGCCTCGGTATCGTCTTGTGTTCCAATGCGGTGGTATTCTCCTTGGTGGTAGTAAGACACGCTGCCGTCGCTTTTTTCAATGCGTGCGGGGATGCCCAAGCTGCGGCAGACAGCCACATAAAACACCTTCATGGATGTTTCGTTGGCCGCACCCAGCTTCCAAATACCGCCCGGCGTTTGACGTGCCTGACGGTCTTTCGGCTCGTGGTAGAGGAAAATATGGTGGTTCACCCATTGCCACAGTCTTGCCGGCTCGGTACGCATTGCCTGACGCTCGGCAGGTGTAAAGAGGGCTTCCAGCTGCTTTTTATAATCGGTCAGCACTTCCAAATGAATGCGCGGATTCATCAAATCCTGTACAAACACCTCATGCGGATAGGTACCCTGATACTCCATCGCGTGTTGGAGATGGCCATTTAACACCTGCGCAGTTGTATCCGAGAGATCCTTCTGCTCCAAGCTGGTTAAAAGTTCTTTTGCTGTTTCGCGCCATGCCATGGGCAAACCAGCCACAAAGTCAATGATTTCGGCTGCATTTCCGCGTGCTTTTTCCAAAACGGGGGCCAAATCGGCATCACCCAAGCGCTTTGCCTCGCGTTCGGCGCTTTCGCCCGCTAAGAACGATGCTTCAAACGCTTGACGTACTTGCACGGCGTGGCTGCCGCGGCGTTCCTGTTCGGCTTGCTCGGCCTCTGTCAGCGGGGCCGGAGCCGTAACTCCTCCCACCGGGGGCAGGAAGGTAAAGTCATATCCTTCGGTTTCATGGGTACATGCGTCCAGCACGAGTGTTACGGTTTCTTCGTCTGCATCGCGGCCATGGAAACAGCCTGTTGTATAAACGCCGTCTTTGGAAGCATGAAGCAGCAAATCGCCCCAGCCCGTTTTGGTGCGCACACAGCCGGTTTCATCTGTCACAAGGCTCAAAATGGGATAAAATTCGGAATAGTTCACCACCTGCATGGCCACCTTTGCACCACACACCGGTGTTCCCTGTGCATCCGTGACGCGCACACAGAGCGGACGGGTTTTGGCATAATGCTCCAAAACGTTAATCTCTTTCTGAGTACCGTCTGTGGACACGGCATTCTCCGTTTCAGCTCCCAGACCATCTGTGTTTACCTTTGTGTGAATCAGCATCGCTTTCGAGGCGGGCAGACAGAACCAGCCGCGATCCAAAAACAGCTCCGGTTCACAAGCGCCCAAGAAGTGCCAGCCATCCTCCGTGTACACTTCCACCCAAGCATGGTTGTCATCACAATGGCTCCAGCGCGGGGCATAGCATTGACGCGCCGGAATACCCACACTGCGCAGAGCTGCCACAGCCAGCGTCGATTCTTCTCCGCAGCGTCCAAACGCATTGTTTAAAACGGTAAGAGGCGAAGCGGTGCGGGCGTTTGTGCTTTGGTAGGTGGCTTTTTCCAAACACCAATAGTTCACTTCCACCGCTGCACGGTACAGTGTCATTTCCTCTTTTTCAGGGGCAAACAAGCGCTCGGAAAGAGCCTGCCAAAACTGCTTTTGATAGAAGGTGATATGCTCGTTGTTAATGCGATAGGGCAGCACATAATTGCAGAACAGCTCCTCGCTCAAGGTTTTGCCCCAGGGCGTATGGCTGCGCACATAGAGCGCCTGACGCACGACACGCAGGAAGTAGTCTTCCTCACATTCCGTCAAATCCGACAGCGGCATGTTGCGGTACAAAAAGTCTAAATACTTCAGTTCTTCCTCTGTCGCCTGCTTTTTTACATGGGGCGGAATGCAGCGCAGACGGCGCTCCATCTGAGTACGGTCGAGCACTTCCACCTTTCCGTCGTCATAAAGCAAAACGCGCTTTTCCTCCTGCGGACAGTCACAGCTCAGCACAAAGCCTTCGCTCATCACTTCGACACGCGGACAAATTGCCGGTTTTTCCGGCATTTCCAGCGCGTCCAAATCAGCGGTGAAATGGCCGTAATCGTCAAAATAGCGGTGTTCATAATAGTAAATCCGGCGCAGCTCCCACTTGATATACTCCACCGCAGGAATATCGTAAGATTCGCCGTTCTCGGTAAAGAACACAAAGCCCCAAAGCTCGGGATAATGAATATTGATTAAGCCGGTCGGCGCCCAAACCCAGTTATCCTCGGGAAATGCGCGTCCCGTTTCCGGGTTGATGCGCTTTTCATAGCGGCCTTCTTTTTGGTCTACCAGCCACTGCACACGGGAGAAATTCACGCGGTAGTAATCGCCAACGCGGGGGGTGCGGCAGTCTTGCGCCATCTCTTTTAAGGCGGCAAACGGCATGACAACCTCCACCATCCAGCAGCGGTTATCGGCGTTTGCGTCGTTGAGTGTTCCTTCAATGTGTACCGCTGTTTTCAAGCCTTTAATATCCCAGCCATTCAGCGGGCGGCCGCCGCGGTCACGGTAAGGCTTTGTTAAAAACAAATCCCACACCGTGTTTAAGGCATTCATTTCAAACTCGAAATACTGGTGTGTATCGGAGTCCGGGTCGATAAAAATTTCAAAATCGTTATCGTAAAAAATGACGCAGTCGCGCTCGGTGAGCGTTGCCCAAATTTCATCGCCGTACAATACCGCGCCAAAATACAAATTTTCATCATCCCACAGCATTTTTGCACGGGTTTCATAGCGGGGCTTGGGACGGATATCGCCCTCGATATCGACAAACAAATCAGTGAAAGGGGCATCGGCCCAAAATTCCTTATTGATGTTTCCGTCCAGATGGAAGGGCTTTGTCGCCCGTTTGCAGTAGTAGACGGGCGGCTGGAACCCGCTTTGCGGGATGGCAATTCGATAATCGTTCATATGTTTCTCCTTTGATAAAAGGCGGGCGGGCTTTTCTGCCCGCCGTCCGCTAAAACGGCCTGCTTGAGCTCCTTGCTGCAAGCTTTTCCGCTAATGATAGGGCAAAACTCCCCTCAAAGCGCCGTTTTTATTTTCACCATTAGTTATGCGTCACCACTGCGCCGCTGCCGCCGTACATTTCCACTTCGCCCTCCAGCTCCAGCTTGAGCACGGTAACGTTTTCGTGGCAGTCTTCCGGCGTCATGGCAATCCAAGTGGTTCCCGGAATGTTGAACCAAGGCACTCCGCCGTGAATGTCATAGGTCAACTCTTTTCCGCTGTGCAAAACCGTGATTTTCTTAATTTTATTGCACAAGCCTTTCAAGCAGACATGCTCTCTGGGCATATCATAAACGAACAGATAAAGCACATCGCCGCTTTTAGAAATCGTGCTGCCGCCTTGCCAATAGCGCTGCATGATACCCTCTTTTGTGCCGAAAATTGCTTCTTCGTGTGCTTTCACCCACTTGCCTAAGCCGGTCAGCACAGCCGCCTGACGCTCATCTACGGTGCCGTCCTCTTTGGGACCGATGTCCAACAGCATGTTGCCGCCCATGCTGATGCAGTCGCAGAACATGCGGATGATTTGATTCAAGGTTTTGTAGTGGTTGTCCTTGTGCTGATAACCCCAAGAGGTGTTGATCGTGGTGCAGAACTCCCACATACCTTCGGGGCGGGTAATGGGAATGCCCTGCTCGGGGGTTTTGTAATCGCCATAGCCCTGCAAACGAGAATTGATAATCAAGTCCGGGTTGAAGCTTTTCAGATAATCTTTAAACTCGGGCAGGCCCCATTGTTCGGCGCTGCGCTCCCAGTCACCATCAAACCAAAGCAAATCCACTTTGCCGTAATTGCCCAAAACCTCGGCCAGCTGGTTTCTGTCGAACTCCATAAAGCGCGCCCACTTTTCCGGGTGCTGCACGCCGTCTGTGGGAGAAGTAAAGCGGTTTACGGTTGACAAGTCTTCAGGAACTTTGCCGCCTTCATAAACACTTGCATAGTCGGGATGAGACCAGTCAATCAAGGAGTAGTACATGCCCACGCGCAAGCCCTTTTTGCGAATGGCATCGGCATATTCTTTTACAATATCTCGTTTAGCGGGCGTCTTTTTCATCACGCTCAAATCGCTGTATTTGGTATCAAACAGCGCCACACCGTCGTGATGCTTGGTCGTCAGCACTGCATAACGCGCACCCGATTTTTCAATTAAATCGGCCCAGTCATCTGCGTTGAACTTGGATGCTGTAAAACCATCCAGCTGCTTCATATAATCTTCATAGGAAATACGTCCGTTATAGAACGACCACGACTCCGCAATGCCGTCTACGGCATAGATACCGTAGTGAATAAAAATTCCCAGCTTTGCGTCTTCAAACCACTGCTGCATCATAATCCCTCACCTTTATTTGTTTTTATTCAAAGATTTCAGCATTTCATAAATTGTGCGCACCGCGACACCGGAAGGGGCATCCTGTGCATAAGGATACACCACAGGGTATTGGATAGCGGTAGCGGCAATATCTAAATGAATCCAGGGTTTGCCTTGCGTAAACTGATGAAGAAATTCGGCGGCGCTGATGGTTCCTGCGCCCGCCATATTCTTTAAATCGGCAATATCGCCTTTGACATAGCTTTCATACCGGGGGTCCAGCGGCATCCGCCAAAAGTCCTCGTTCGCCTGCTTGGCTGCACGGCAAAAATCGTCATAAAACGCTTCATCGCTTGCAAAGACCGGTGTATACAGACTGCCGAAGGTTGAGCCTGCCAAGCCTGTCAGCGTCGCCATATCTACGCAAGAGGCCGCATCTTCCTTTTCCAGCAAATAGGTAATGGCATCCGCGAGAATCATACGCCCTTCACAATCGGTGTTCAGCACTTCGACGGTCATTTGGTTCATCATGGTAATGACATCGCCGGGTTTATAGCTGTCGCCGTCAATCACGTTTTCCGCTGTGGGAATGACCGCCGTCAAATTGACTTTCAGGCCGTTTTGTGCCGCAGCCAGGACAATTGCCATCACCGTAGCCGCACCTGCCATATCACCCTTGATATAGGGCAGCGAGTCTTTGCCTTTCACGCAGTAGCCGCCGGTATCACAGGTAATGCCTTTGCCCACCAAACCGAATACGGGGGCATCCTGTGCACCGCGGTAACGCATTACGATGAGACGCGGGCCGTGGGCAGTACCGCGCCCTACGGACATCAAGCCATTCATGCCCAGCGCATCCAGCTCCTCGGGCACAAGCACTTGCACGTCGATTCCGTGCGCTTTGCCCTGCCGGGCCGCAAATGCCGCCAAAGTTTCGGGGTAAATATCGTTGGGGGCCCGCTGCACCAGCGGACGCACGGTATTGATTGCCCCGGCGACATTCAAGGCTTCCTCAAAAGCGGCTTGCACATCGGTTTTCTCGGCAAATTCCTGCTCCGAAGAAAGCCATACGTTAAGCTCTTTTTTCTCGGCGCTTTCCTTGTGATAGCCGCCAAAGGAGTAAGCCGCCAAGCAAATTCCCTGTGCGGCTGCCGCGATAAATTCAGACGCTTTTTCCGATTCGAGTTCAGGCAGCACTACCTGCACGTCACCTTTGGCATATTCTTTTGCTTTGTGCCACGCCTGCGCAAAGCAAACACGCATGGTTTGCGCTGCGCTTTTTTGGCGTTCGCCGCAGCCGACATAGACGCGGTGAGGAACCTCTTTGCAAAGGGAAGGCACCAAAAGCACTTCCTTTTCCTTTCCGCAAAATACGGCGTTTTCGCCTTGTTCGGCCGCATATTGCCCCACAATTTCCAAAGCCGGGGCGGTTGCTTTTCCCAGTTTGATTTGCATTTTATGCTCCTTGCCGCAGCACTTTTCCACCCTCAAATAAGAAGCGGTGGAAAAGTGCATTCTGCTTGTTTCAAAATCTCGATTAACGGTCTAAAGCACGGCGCAGGCAGCCGGTCAGGGTAAAGGTGGTATCCAGCCCGTACTCCCAATACATGGCGCCCAACAAGCCTTCGCGGTTGACATAGTCTGCCTTGCACTCGATGGATTCCTCATCGTCATAGCTCAGGAAGGTTTCACCATCAAACAGCCAAGGCGCTTTTGCCTCGTCATCCCAGTAACGAACAAAGCCGTTTTTATTGATGTAATTTTCTTTCAAATCACCGTAAGCCGGGCCATAGCCGCCGGTGGTGCCCGCCATTTGCATATAGCCGTGGTCGACGTCGGGCACGTTTTTCCACATGCGAGAGTAGAACGCCACGCCGATCACCATTTTTTCTTTGGGTACACCGGCCTCGTGGAAGCACTTCACTGCAAAGTCAACGCTGACGGGCAGCAAATCGGCATCTTTCGTATAAAGGTTGGTGTGATGTCCCGCATGTGTGACAAAACCGCCGCGCAGGTCATAGGTCATCAGCTGAACGTAGTCCAGATAAGCCTGTGCCTCTTTCATGTTGGTGCAGCGGGTGTAATAGCTGTCGCCGCCGGCTGCAATGGTCAACAGCAGCTTTTTATCCTGATAGGTATCGAACAAGCCGCGGATTTCCTTGAGCAGCAGAGTGAAGTTTTCCTTGTCATCGGGGCTGGAGGCAATGCCCGCCACGCCAATGCAGGGGTACTCCCAGTCGAGGTCCAAGCCATCCAAGCCGTAACGCTTGATGATCTCCAGCGCTGTTTGCGCCACAGTTTCGCGTCCTTTTTGTGTGGAAGCGGCTTCGGAAAAGCCGCCCGCGCTCCATCCGCCGACGGACAGCACAATAGCGCATTCCGGGTTCAAAGCTTTAATTTTTGCAAAATATTCCGCATTTTCGCCCGGCTCATAAACAACGGCATCATTTTGAATATGGCCGAAAGCCAAATTGATGACATCCAGCATTTTAATATCATTTTCCTGCATCATGGGCAGGTCTTTTGTGCTAACGTAGGAAATTACCTTTTTTCTTTGCACAGTGCAACACTCCTTTATTTTCAATTGGATAAAATAGGGATGTAAAAGCGGCAAATGCCGCATAACCGGTCATTGCAGTGTCTTTCCTTTGCAATTTTCCGATTATGCGGCACTCTTAAATGCTCCTCTTTACAGTGCAGACAGGCATCGACCTGTATGCTGCTGCAAAATTATCTCTTAGGAACCCATGTATCTGTCATAAGCGGTGTTCTGGATTTCCATGTATTTCTCCAGACCCATCTTATTCAAAGACTCAATGTAGGAATCCCATTCTGTCTCAATGTCACCTTGGCCGGTGCACCATTTTGCCTTCTGCTCGCTGATCACCTTGGTGAGGTCGGCGCTCAGGCTGGACAGGTCGGAAGACTCTTCCGGGGTGTAGTTCATCAAGGGGAGCGGCTCAAGCAGGTACGGACCATACAGCTCTTTGCGCTCTGCGCCCTGAATCTGCTCTTCTGTTTTCACAACATATTTCTCGGTTACTTCTTTAGAGAGGTTCGTTGCTACATAAGAACCGGGAGCCTGTGCAGGCTTGCCGCTCTCAGTGGGCAGAATCTCATACTGCTCACCGCTGGCTTGCAGATAAACACCATAGCGCAGGTTCAAAGAGGTTTCTGGCTCATAGAACGAGTCGATAAAGCGCATGGTTGCTTCGGGGTACGGGTTGGTCGTGGTGATCAAGCCACGGCCTTTGTCGATGGAGAAGTCCAGGGAGCCCCAGTGTGCGCCGGCAGGGCCTTCCAGCGGAGCAATGGCGACAAAGTTAGCCTGTGCGGAAGTGACAGGGCCGTTGGTCAGATAAGCGCCGACGTTGCCCGAGTCAATCTTAGCCATGTACTGGTTGTGGTCGTGTGTAAAGCACTCTTTATCAATCAGGCCACCGGTGTACATGTCGCGGAACCAGATGATATAGTCTTTATACTCCGGCTGAATGACGGAGCAAACAATCTCGCCGTCTTTCACCATGATGGGGTCATAGTCGGTGGAAATGCCCCACATGCCGGTGAAGTTTGCGTCACCGTTCCAAACGTGGTAGGGTGCAACAGGCTCCAAAGTAAAGCCGATCTCATCCTTTTCACCGTTGCCGTTGGGATCTTCGTTCACGAAGCGATCCATCAGGTTTTTGAAATCATCCACGGTTTTGATGTCTTCCACCTTCACGCCCAAAGCGTCGCACCAATCCTTGTTGATGTTCAGCGTGGTGGTCATAACGGGCTCTTCATCCTCGTTGATGGAGGGAACTGCATAGATATGTCCGTCGGGCATGGTGATTGCTTTGCGGATTTCGGGGTTTTCGTCCAAAATCTTTTTCAGGTTGGGGGCATAGCCGCCGTCAATCAAATCCTCGATGGGACGGATGAGGCCCTTCTCGGCATAAGTAACAATTTTGGTGGTGCTCAAACCGGAGAACACAGCATCGGGCAGCTCCTTGGAGGAAGCCAGCAGCAGGTTCAGCTTCTCGTCGGCGCCGTCGCCGCTGACGGTTGTCCAGTTGACTTCCACATTGGTTTTCTCTTCCAATTCTTTGAAGATGGGGAACTCTTCCCACTCTCCGCCGCCCGGGTCACCGTAGCCAACGGCATTGATGGTGATCTTCTCATCCACGACCGGGTAGCCTTCCTTTGCAACCGTGACTTGCTTCGTCTCGCGTGCATCGGCGCCGCCGCCGCAGCCAGTCACTGCCGCAGCAGCCATCAAAGCTGCCAAAACAAGTGCGATGTTCTTCTTTTTCATTTTCTTTCCTCCTTGTATGTTTGAAAGCCCTGCGTACCGCTTAAAACCGCCTAAGCGGCACGCAAGCGCCTTTCCAATATTTCCGTCGAAGCAGCCATTGTCGCACCGCTGCTTCGATGGTCACGTTCGGGAATTAGCCCTTCACCGCGCCGATCATCATGCCTTTGACAAAGTGCTTTTGCACAAAGGGATAGATAATCAAAACCGGCAAAGAAGAAACGATGATAACGCCATACTTAATCATCTCAGACAGCTGGCGCTGTGCCTCCAGCGTTTCCATGCTGGTGCTGCCCATATTGGCAACGTTTTGAGACTGAATCAAAATTTCACGCAGAATGACCTGCAAGGGCTGCTTTGCTGCGTCAATAATGTAAATCAAAGCGCTGAAGTAGGAGTTCCAGTGGCCTACTGCATAAATCAACAGCATAACAGCAATAATGGGCTTAGAAATCGGCAGAACAATCTGGAAGAAGTACTTAATGTAGTCGCAGCCGTCTACGTTTGCCGCTTCCCACAGCTCGTTGGGAATGCTTTGGTCAAAGAAGGTTCTTGCGACAATCAGGTTGTAAACGCTGACCGCACCGGGCAGAACCAACGCCCACACCGTATCATACAAGCCCAAATCCTGAATGAGCAGGTAAGTCGGGATCAAGCCGCCGCCAAAGAACATCGTAAAGGTGAACAAGAACATCAAAAACTTCGAGCCCACCATCTCGCGGCGAGAGAACGCAAACGCGGCAGGAATGGTTGCAATCAAGTTGATGGACGTACCCAAAACGGTATAAATAATACTGTTTTTATAGCCGATCCAAATCTTTTCAAACTTGAAAATCTCTGCGTAGCCGCGCACGTTAAAGCCCTTCGGCAGCAGCAGCACATTACCTGCCGCCACCTCATTCGGCGCACTGAACGAAGCAATTACAATGAACCACAAGGGATACAAAACGATAATCAAAATTAAGAACAAAAAGATATGATTGATAATATCGAAGGCTTTATCCGACTTTCCTTGTCTTTTAAATTCCTTACTCAGCAACTGAAATGCCATGCCTGTTTCCTCCTCACCAAATCGAGCTTTGGCCCATCTTCTTCGCAAGCTTGTTCACTGTCAGCAGCAAAATACAGTTGATTACTGTGTTAAACAAGCCGACCGCCGTAGAGAATCCGTACTCACTGGAAATCAAGCCTACCTTGTAAATATAGGTAGAAATAATTTCCGAAACGCCCGTATTCAGCGGATTCTGCATCAAGAACGCTTTTTCAAAGCCAACGCTCATGATGGAGCCGCAGCTCAAAATCAGCGTGATAACAACGGTGGGCATAATCGACGGCAAGTCGATGTAGAAAATACGCTGCAGCTTTGTGGCGCCGTCAATGATGGCCGCCTCGTGCAATTCGGGGCTGACGCCGGCAAGTGCCGCAATGTAAATGACAGCGCTCCAGCCCATGCTTTGCCAAACACCTGACCACACATAAATGTGACGCCAGTATTTTTCAAGGCCCATGAACAAAATAGAGTCGTGTCCAAGGAAGTTAATAAACTGATTGATAAAGCCCTTGTCCGCAAACACGATGTTGATGATACCAACAAGAACCACCGTGGAAATGAAGTACGGTGCATAAGTAACCGTCTGCACTGTCTTTTTAAACTTCAGATTGCGTACCGAGTTGAGCCCCAGCGCCAAGATAATAGGAATGGGGAATCCCACCAGCAAACCGTAAAGGCTGATTGCCAAGGTGTTCATCAATAACTGAACAAAATAGGGGGAATTGAAAAAGCGTTGAAAATGTTCCAGGCCAACCCAATCGCTTCCCCAGATTCCCTGGAACGGGCTGTAATCCTTAAAAGCAAGGATGACGCCGTACATGGGGATGTAAGAAAAGATGATCAGTCCGATCAGCGCAGGCGCCACAAACAAGTAAAGCTGCCAGCTCTTTTTCAGCCGTTTTCCCAAACTTTGTTTCGGCGGTGTAAAAGGAGCGGCATTCTTTTGCGCTACGGCAGCCGCGCCTCCCTTAGCTGTTTTCATATACATGACCTCCTGATTCCCGTTTGTTAAGTAACTGTTTTGTTTGTAAACTTATCTTATCGTGATTTTGTCTATTTGTCAACGCATTTGTTAACTTATTTTTGTACTGAAAGCAAATTCGTAGGACCCTCCATGTTTATTTCTGATTTTTTATGCAACTTCACACATCTTTTTCTCTTTTTCCTTAACTTTTTCAAAAAATGTTTCCTATCCTACGCAAAATATCCGATTTCTTCTTTTTACAAAGATAATTTTCTGTTGTTTTTCACAAATACAAAATTAAAAATCTATTTTATAAGCACCATATCTAATTGTGTTAAAAAAAAGACAACTTTATTACAATCAAAGTTTTGCACTTGTTTTTTAGAAAAGCAACACTTATTTGTTGCTTAACATTATTAAAAATATTTCTTTTTGTTATTTTCTCCGTTAAAAGCCCAAAAAGAAAAGGCCGCTGCCGGAATGACCGGACAGCGAACCTTTTTAAAATGATTCTGTTTTGCAATACGGCAAGCACGACTCAGCCCTTGCTCTTGAAAAAATTAGCCGGAAAGCTCAGCACCGGAAATGTACGCCGTACCAAAGGCGCATCCGGCACATCCATCTCAAACTCATAATGGTCGTAAGCATTGATCACATGCGTGTCAAAATGGTCGTATTCCCGCGGAAAGCTGCCGTAATTCATATGTACATGGCCGTGCAGATAAATTTTCGGCTTCCAATCTTCTAACAAGTTGTTAAAACATTCAAATCCGCGGTGCGGCAAATCTTCTCCGTCATGGCATCCGCGCGCAGGGGCATGGGTCACTAAAATATCAACGCCCTTTGCACGCTTGATTTTAGCCCCCAGCTTTTTCACCCGACGGGTCATTTCCTTTTCGTTATACTGATGCGGTCCGTTTTTGTAGCGCATCGAACCGCCAAGCCCCGCAATGCGCAGCCCATGGTAGTCATACACTGTGTCCTCAATGCAAGTGCACCCTTCCGGCGGGTTGCGCTCATATGCGGCATCATGGTTGCCATGTACATACAAAACCGGCGCATGAGTAAACGTAGCTAAAAACGATAAATAGCTGGCGCGCAAATCGCCGCAGGAAATAATCAAGTCCACGCCTTCCAGCCGTTCGGGGCGAAAATAATCCCACAGCATCTTACATTCTTTATCGGCCAGCGCCAATATTTTCAAATCTGCCCCTCCTTCCTGTAAATTCCCTGTACCTTTACTAAAGGCTTGGCAATTTCAATCAAATCATCAAAAGCAGGAATTTGCCCGACAATATTATCTGCCAGCCAGTCCATCTTTAAAATTTCTTCCGGCGTAAAGCTGCTGTCGTTTTGCGGGGTTACCAAACGGCCGCCTTGGTCAAACACCTCTCCGCCGAATACATCCACCTTGCCCTCACACAAGCCCTGCTTTAAGAACTCCGTCAAACGCTTTGTGCCCGGCGGCAAGCCTCGGCTTGTCAGCACGTCAATCATACCCGAGCCAATGCCCCACCAGTAGTTCACTGCACATCCATCTTCTGCGGTGTCGGCTTTCCACGTGTTGTTCAAGATGCTGCGCAGAATTTTTTCGTAGAACTCACCCCAATGCCAAAACGGCATCGCCATGGGAATGGGCTGATTTTCCCTTGTCAGCAGATATACGCCATAAGCGCGCTCGCCCTTGGGCAGGCCGGTGTCGGGGCTGGAAATGACATGAATATCCTTTTCTTTAAACAAATCTAAGCCGCGCCCGTCTTTCTGCGAAGTCCATTGCAGATAAATTCTTGCGCGCGGGTTCACCAGCTTTGCACCAATGGCAAACGCATTCACACCGGCCGTCATGCCGTAAATGGGATAGGTGGCAAAGTAGCCGATTTTATCGTTTTCCGCCAACGCGCCCGCAATCGCGCCCAAAATAAACTTTGCCTCATAGAGCCGCCCGTAATAGGTGCGAATCGTGGGATGGGGCATGTTGAGCGAGCAGTTTAAAATTTTGACTTCCGGGTGGCGTGCCGCTGCACGCAGGCTTGCCCCGAGCAGCTTCGGCGTTGTGGTGAAAATCACGCTGCTTCCGTCGCGGATGGCCCGTTCAATCACCTCATCGTCGTCGGTTCCAATGCGAATATTATCATAAACATGGGTATAAACCCGATTGGGCAGCGCTTCCTCGACGTAACTGCGTCCAAACTCATGCGCATACACCCACGCGCTGGTGTCGGCACTTTTTTCATACAGAAAAGCTGCATTCACCGTAAACTGTTCCAACGGCAAAATTCTGGAAAGAAGCGGTGCGGAATGGTTTTCCGGCTCCATGGAAACTTCCACGGCTCCGGCCTTCGTCAGTCCAACCACTTCGGGCCAAAGGGCTTCCAGCGTTTGTTCCATTTCGGCAGACGAACGGCCAATTTGCTGTTCATAGGGATACAGCTCTAAATACATGAGCAGGGCATCCCCCGGGGTAATGGGCAATTTTTTGCCGCCCAGCTTTTCAAACACTCCGGCAAAGGTATAATATACGGATGCAAAATCGCGCTTTTGTTCCTCTGTCCAAGGCTCGTGCTTGCCGTTGCAGGTCAGCATCAGCAAGCGCTCAAAGCGCCCCTGCTCGCTAAAGCCGATGAAATTCACTTTCGTGATATCGTAAAACGCAAGAAACTCATGATAAATCTCGCTGCCCTTACTGCCGCTTCTGCGCGGAACGACGCGCGTGACATAGCCGGGAATCGAAGCGGCATCGAAGTACTTCAAAACACTGACGCGCTTGTTGCCTTCCTGAACATAGAAGCGGTTCATAAACTCAAAGGCTTTAATGGGGTCACGAATGCCCTCGTTCATATGAGCGGCACACAGGTTGGTCCATTTCATCTGAAACTCTGTGCCCTCTTCAAGCAGCGGCATAAAGTTTGCGGCAAACGCCGCTTTTCGTCCCTCTGTTTTCGTTCCGACAATGGATTCCATCGGAATATTGACAAGGCCCAGCGGCTCAATTCGCTCTACCTGTGTATTTTCCAAAATATCATCCAGCACTTGTAAATAAGGATAGGCACCCTTCGCGACTCGAAGGCGAAATTCACGGTGTCCCTTTCTCAGCGCCTTTCGATATTCGTCTTTTGCCTGCTGAATATCCATACTTCCCCTCCGTTCCCTCATGTACAAGGTTCTTTCTTTCATCTTAACCCGATATGAAATAAAATGCAATATTGTTTTCACAACATTTCCATATTATAATAAGAAATAAAAAATAGATACAAAAAAATCATCGAAAAGGAGCACCCTGATGGACGACGTCAAACAAATTGAGCAAATTGTCACCGAGCAAAGCGATGCGCTCAAACAGGCTGCAAAAGCCGTTTGGGAAGCGGCAGAACTGAACTGGCGCGAAGAAAAAAGCGCCGAAGCGCTCAAGCAATATCTGCATACACAAGGATTTTCCATAACAGCACCAGCCTGCGGGATGGACACCGCATTCATCGCACAGCAAACCGTGGGCAGCGGCGGGCCGGTTATCGCTTTTTTATGTGAATACGATGCGCTGCCCGGGCTTTCGCAAGCTGCGGCTGAAACCGCGCCGCACGCTGTCTGTGCCGGTGCTCCCGGCCACGGATGCGGCCACAATTTGCTGGGAACCGGTGGTGCAGGCGCAGCCGTGGCTCTCGCAGCAGCATTGAAAGCGCGCGGCCTCAGTGCCACGGTGCGCTGTTATGGCTGCCCGGCAGAAGAAGACGGCGGCGGCAAGGTGTTTTTTGCGCGTGAAGGCGCTTTTGACGACGTGCAGGCCGTGTTTGCATGGCATCCGGGTGACGCCAACTATGTTTTGGGGCAAGGGACGCTTGCGGTCACCGGCGTGCTGTATCGCTTTGCGGGTGTCACAGCACACGCGGCAGCCGCCCCGCACACAGGCCGGAGTGCGCTGGATGCGTGTGAACTGATGAATGTTGGCTGCAATTATCTGCGCGAACACATTCTGCCCACGGCACGGCTGCACTACGCTTATCGGGACACAGGCGGCACTGCCCCTAATGTTGTTCCCGACCGCGCTTGCCTTCATTACTATATCCGCGCTTGTAAAGTAAAAGACATGATGGAGATAAAAAAACGTGTCGACGATGTTGCGCGCGGTGCAGCGTTGATGACAGGCACAACGCTGACAATTGAAGAAGTGGATGGGTTTTCCGACTTTGTCCCCAACCGCACTTTGAGCGAGCTGACCGCGCAATGCTTGCAGGAAGTGGGTGCGCCGCCCTTTGACGAACAGGACGAAGCGCTTGCCCGCCATTTTGCCGATACCTTTTCGCCCGAAGCGCGTATGGCCAATTTGGCAGTGAGCTGTCACCAGTCGGGCTTGCCGGTGGACATGCTGGCCGGACAAGCATTGTGCCGCACCACCGCCCCCTACCATCACGAACCCCACCAAACAGAACCCGGCAGCACCGATGTTGGGGATGTCAGCTACTGCGCCCCCACCGTTCAGCTGTATTGCAGCTGCTGGGCGCTGGGAAGCGGCGGGCACAACTGGCAAGTGACGGCCCAAAGCGGCTCTGTGCTGGGGGAAAAAGGCATGTTGACCGCCGCCAAAGTGCTGGCGCTGGCCGGACTGCGTGCAGTCGAAAATCCCGCTTTGCTGCAAGCGGCTGCCGAGGAATTGCACCAAGCTTGTCCCGAAGGCTATTGCTGTCCGATGCCGCAAAACGCCCAGCCGCACCCTGCGTTATAAACCAAATCAAAGGAGAGCGCACAATGAAGCGTCAAGACTATTTAACATGGGATGAGTATTTTATGGGCATTGCCTTGCTGAGCGCACAGCGCAGCAAGGATAATTCTTCACAGGTTGGTGCGTGTATTGTCAGCCAGGAAAATAAAATTTTATCTTTAGGCTACAACGGAATGCCCATCGGCTGTTTTGACGATGACATGCCGTGGGAACGCGAAGGCGAACCGTTGGAAACAAAATATATGTATGTGTGCCACGCCGAGCTGAACGCGATTTTAAACCACGCGGCTGGAACCGGCAGTTTAAAGGGCTCTCGCATTTACACCACGCTGTTTCCCTGCAATGAATGCGCCAAGGCAATTATTCAAAGCGGCATCCGTGAAGTAATTTACTATGAGGATAAATATGCCGATACCGATTCGGTAAAGGCTTCCAAACGGATGTTTGAAATGGTGGGCATCACCTTCCGCGCCTATCAAAAAAGCGGCCGTCAATTCACTTGTTCCCTTTAACCGTTTTTCTTGATGAAAATATTATAAAAAGCCGCACCGGAAATTCCGGTGCGGCTTTCACTTTTAAAAATCTTATTCGTGCAGCAAGTTGAGCGAAATCTCATACTTCGAGTCGAGCGCACACTTCTGCGGTGCAGTCGCTTTGTACTTGTTTACAGCTGCCGTTGTCTTGACGGGGCTGAGCACCGTGCCTGCACCAGCTACGCAGCCGCCGGGGCAAGCCATGCCCTCCAGCAAATAGCCGTCCAGCTTGCCGGCTTTGGCCATCATGAGCATTTTTTTGCAGTCCTGCAAGCCCTGAGCGGCCATAACCTTCACTTCGCGGTCGGGGTCCAAACGCTTGATGGCGTTCACCACTGCGTTTGCCACGCCTCCGGACACTGCAAAGCCGCGTCCGTCTGCGGTTGCTTCTGTCGGCTCTTCTTCCTCGGCAATTTCAGAGAACTGGATGGCGCGCGCGGAGAACATACCCATCACTTCTTCAAAGGTCAAAACAAAATCCACGTCGCTACGCACGCTGCGGCGGCTGGCCTCCAGCTTCTTTGCAGCGCACGGCCCGATGAACACAATTTTGCAATCGGGGTTTTCTTTCTTCAAAAGACGTGCTGTCAGCACCATCGGGGTCAAAGCCATGGAGATATACGGGGCAAAATCCGGGAACAGCTTTTTCGCCATCACGCTCCACGCCGGGCAGCAGGATGTCGCCATAAACGGCTGTTTTTCCGGCACTTCACGCATGAAGTCCTTTGCTTCCTCAATGGTGCAAAGGTCTGCGCCGATGGCAACTTCTGCCACATCGTCAAAGCCCAAAAGCTTCATAGCGGGCTTGAGCTTTGCAGCAGTCATCTCGGGGCCGAATTGGCCGATAAAGGCCGGAGCCACAGCTGCAATCACGCGCTCGCCGCTGTTGATCGCCTGAATGACCTGGAAAATCTGGCTCTTGTCTGCAATTGCGCCAAACGGGCAGTTAACAAGGCACATACCGCAGGAAACGCACTTATCATAATCAATGGCGGCATGACCCTGCTCGTCCGAGCTGATGGCATCCATGCCGCAGGCTTTGGCACACGGACGCTCCATTTTATTGATGGCGCCATAGGGGCACACATTGGCGCACTGACCGCACTTAATGCACTTGTCCTGATCGATCACGCTTTTGCCGTGAACAATGGAAACAGCCTTCTTCGGGCAGATCTCCACACAGGGATGCTCCAAACAGCCTTGGCACATGTTGGTGACATGATAAGACTTCTCCGGGCAGGCGTTGCAAGCAAACTTGATGATATTGATGAGAGGCGGCTCGTAATATTTTTCGGGGATTGCGCATTCCTCAATGCCGTCCGTCAGGGGTGCATGCTGATCAACCGGGCGCAAAGGAAGGCCGCAGGCCAAACGCAAACGCTCGCCGACAATGGCGCGCTCCAGAAAAATACTGTCGCGATATTTGCCCACTTCACCAGGCAAAATTTTGTAGGGCAGCTTTTCGATGCGGTGATAGTCGCCGCCTTCATACGCCATTCTTGCCACTTCGGTAAACACCTTGCGGCGGATGTCGGTTACAGAAGAATAGATGCCACGCATAACTCCAAAAACTCCTTCGTTATTTTTTGCACAATCATCATACCACTACCGGCTGTCAAGCGCAATAGCTTTGCCGGACATTTGTTGAAAAAACCTATATTTTTATTGAAAAAAATCAGTTTTTAAGGATGATTGTTTTGTGTAGTCCCAGCAGGCGGAACGTCTTGTGCTTCGGGCAGTTCCGTCTGCTTGTACAAAAGGCGCGGGGCCAGCGTTTCAATGGCAAACGCCCCGAGCGGCGCCGTTAAAAAGATGGCCAAAACAGCAACGGAAAGCACCGTTGCCCCGCACGACAAGCCCATGGCCAAAGGAATGCCGCCAATGGCCGCTTGAACAGTGGCTTTGGGCGTGTACGCCGCCATGCAGAAAAAGCGCTCCCCTTTCGACAGCGGCGTTTTAAGCACGCTCACCCATACGCCAATCATGCGCATGACCAAAGCGCCCGCAATGAGCGCCACAGCAGCCACACCGGTTTTCAATGCTTGTGCTGGGTCAACTGCCGCGCCAACCAAAACAAACAAAAGCGGTTCCGCTCCCACCCAAAGCTTGTTGTACTTTCCGCACAGACGTGCCGAGGCCGCCGGCAGTTTACGTCCCATCACAGCCGCGCAGATCATCACAGCGATTAAGCCGGAAAAGCCGATTACTCCGGTGAACAGCGATTCGGCGCTCACCAGCAAAAACGACACACTGAGCAAAACCAGCACCTTCGCGCTGTCGCGCATGTGATGAGAGCCAAAGAAAGCCGCCAGCAGCGTGCCGCACACCGCACCGGCTGCCACGCCCAAAACCAGAGAGGTGGGAATGCGCAAAAACTGTCCTGCTGAGAAGTTTTGCCCAGCTGCGATGTCGGTAAACGCGGCAAATAAAACAATGACAAATACATCGTCCACCGACGCGCCCGCCATAATCAGCTGCGGAATGCCCTTATCCGTGCCAAGCCGCTCCTCGGTCAAGCGCAGCATTTTGGGCACAACTACCGCCGGGGAAACGGCGGCAATCACCGCGCCGAGCACTGCGCTTTCCACCCTCGACAATCCCAGCAGCGGAGGAGCCAGCAGCACCGTGCCCGCAATTTCAAAACAAGCAGGCACAAAACACAGCAAAATCGCCGGACGGCCCACACGGCGCAGCGCCGCAAAATCCATGCTGAGGCCCGCGCGCGTCAGCACAATAATGAGTGCAATTTGGCGCAGCTGTGCCGAGATTCCCAGCAAAGAGCTGTCCAAAAGATTGGTTGCATACGGCCCCAACAAAACGCCCGTCAGCAGCATCCCCGGCAAGGCGGGCAAGTGCAGGCGCTGCATGGCCCACCCCAAAAACATGGCGCATAAAAACACCAGCGCTAAACTCAACAACATTTTCCAACATCCTTTCCTTCTTCGCACGCGGTATTTTTTGCAAAATCCGCGCTGTATGTTCGCCTGCGGGCAGCAAAAAAGGCTGACAACCCCTGCAAGCGCGTTGCAGAAGTCATCAGCCTGTCAAATTCTTTTTCGTGTATCAACAGTGAAAAGCATTTCTCAGCGGTTTGGGGCAAATCCCGGGGAGAACTTCATTCCCCATACTTGCGGGATTATAGCACAGCTGCTTTAAAAAATCAAGCTCAAGCGTTTAAGCATTCGGCTGAACCGTTCCCAGTGTCGTGCCTGGGTAATAGTGCGCCAAAATTTGGTCGTAAGAAATGCCGTTGAGCGCCATGACATTGGCTGCAAACTGGCTCATGCCTACACCGTGACCGTATCCTCGCGTGACAATGGTAAAGCAGTCATTTGTCCAAGTAATGGTAAAGTCGGTGCTGCGCAGCCCCAGCGCCGTGCGCAGGTCGGAAGCTTTGCACTTGGTTTGGCCGATCATTACACTGGTGACATAATTTTGCTCGTTGCGCTGGAACACGCCAAACCACTGCGAAGGCTCGGCAGAACAATCAATCCCCGCAAAATGAGAGGTTAAAGCGTCTTTCACCTCTTGCGCTGTCATCGTGAGCGTTTCTTCAAATTCGGGGCTTTGCGTGTCGGCAGACGAATCGACAGGGGTTAAGTACGCAACACTCTGCCCCCAAACATCCTCGGCACTTTGCGTCATTCCGTTTGAAATTGCGTGATAGCAGGCTGTAACAGGCGCCCCCTCATAAGTCAGAACCTGTCCGATAATGGGCTCAATTAAGCTTTTTAATCGCTGGTAATATACCTCATAATCTTCTCCCCACAGCATTTTCATTTCTTTTTGCGTAATATAGCCCAGCTTTCGGGTGGGGTCGGCCTCAAAGTCAGCATTTGCGTCCAAAAGCTTTTGCTCTTTGTTTGGGTTCTGCTGCAACGCCAGTGCATAGCTGTGTGCCGCCACAGCCTGTGCCATTAAAGCATCATCGGCATAGGTCATGGGCATTTCCGCCGCCACTGCGCCAATCGTGTAGTCCAGCGCCGACACCACGCTGACGCGCCCGGTGGTGGCATCTAAAATAGAAAAGTAGTCGCCCGTCGTTGTTGGCTCTTGCGCGGTCTGCTCCTGCGGCTGGGCTTCGCTGTCGGCCAACGGAACACTTTCCGCGGTGCTTTGCGGGCTTTGCTGCGGCGTGCCGCCTTTCCAGAAAAACGCCGCCAACGGCACCAGATAAATCAATGCGGCAAATAGCAATAGAGCGGGTACAATACGTTTCATGTAAAATCCTCCTGCTTTCTTCATTGAGACAAACGGCGCTTTGTCAAAAGTGCGCTGTGCCTTTGCGTTTTCGGTGGTCGTTCTTGTTTTTTCTGTAAATTTCTGTATAATACATATTATGGCTGTTGCACGATTGGATGGAACGTGTGACACCTATGCACAATCGGTGCATAGAAATAGAGAGGGAATTTTAAGGGAAAGGAGTTGTGAAGGCATGTCAATTCATCGTGAATGGGAACAGACAAGCTCTATGACAACTTTATGCGAAGAGTATTTAAAAAATAACCACATCAACCCGGAAGAATGTGAACGACTTGGGGTAAAGCGCGGTCTGCGCAATCCCGACGGCACGGGTGTGCTTGCGGGGCTGACAAATGTCTGCGATGTCGTCGGCTATGAAATGAAGGACGGCAAGCGTGTCCCCATGGAGGGCAAGCTGATTTACCGCGGCATGGATGTTCGTCGGCTGATTGAAGCGGCTCACCGGGAAAACCGGTTTATTTTTGAGGAGGTTGCTTGGCTGCTGCTGTTCGGCAAGCTGCCCACTGAAAAGCAGCTGGAGATGTTTCAAAACACCTTAGATGATTTGCGCGAACTTCCCAAAAGCTTTGTGGAGGATATGATTATCAAATCGCCGTCGCCGGATATTATGAACAAAATGGCGCAGAGCGTTTTAGCTATGTATCCGTATGATGAGAAAGCGGACGACTTGAGCCTTGCCAATATTTTGGCGCAGAGCATCACCCTGATTGCCGGCTTGCCCACCATCACCGTGAATGCCTATCAAATTAAAAAGCGCGTTTATGAGCGTCAAAGCATGTATTTTCATCTGCCGATTCGGGGGCAAAGCACAGCCGAACATATTTTGTCCACCTATCGTGCCGACCAGCAGTTTACGCCGGAGGAAGCACGTCTTTTGGATCTTTGCCTGGTGCTTCACGCCGACCACGGCGGCGGAAATAACTCCACCTTTGCCTGCCGCGTGCTGTCCAGCACCGGCACAGACACTTACAGCGCCATTGCAGCGGCCATCGGCAGCTTAAAAGGGCCGCGTCATGGCGGCGCCAACCACAAAGTCATGAAAATGCTGGATGATATGTGTGCTGTTTTGCCTGAAAATGCAATGGATGATGATGTGCGCGATTATCTGCGCCGCGTGCTTCGCAAGGAGGCCAACGACCGTTCCGGCCTGATTTACGGCATGGGACATGCAATTTACACCAAAAGCGACCCGCGCGCTGTCATTCTGCGTGAAAATGCGGGGACACTGGCAAAAACAAATGGTTTTGAACGGGAATTTTGGCTTTTGTGTGCGGTGGAGCGCTTGGCACCGCAGGTGTTTGCCGAGGAAAAAGGCGGAAAAGATGTTTGTGCGAATGTGGACCTTTTTTCCGGCTTTATCTACCGTATGCTCGGCATCTCCGCCGATCTCTACACGCCGCTGTTCGCCATCAGCCGCATTCCCGGCTGGTGCGCACACCGCGTGGAAGAAGTTGTGTTTGCCAATCGCATTATGCGTCCTGCCTACAAATTTTTGGGGCAGGAACAAGAATATATCCCTTTGGAGGAACGTATATGAAACAAGCTTTGTCCTGGCCGGCTTCCACTTTGATTGCGCTTGGGGTTATCCTATTTATTGACACCGTATTCACTTTTGACCCTTCCACCGGCTTTTTGGCAGGAAGCGCGATTGGACGTTATGTGGTGTACGCTCTGGCGCTGGGCAACATTTGGCTGTTCAGCCGTTCTCAGGTAAAAGCCTCCGCAAATCCTTTGGCACTCAGCACGGTAAAGACAGTGTTTACGCTTGCGAGCGCCGCCAGCGTGTTTTACTCCATCGCCATCGTTATTTTTTCTGCAATGGGGGTGGAAAGTGTCCCGACAGGCCATCATTCCACCGCTTTTGCACAGTCCTTAAACGCCATGGCCGATATCGCCTGTGCCGTTTTGTTTATGGGCATGGCCGTTTGGTTCAGTGTCATCGGAAGAAAATTTTTATCCGGCAAGGACAGCGTCAGTCCGAATGTGCTGCTTTTGAGCGGTGCCGTGGTTCTGGTGGGGCCAGTTCTTGTTTTGCTGCGCGAGGCTGTATTTCGCTCCATTTCTTCTCATCGCCTTTCCATCGTGATTCCGGTTTTGGCAATGCTGTTCTCTGTGGGCTTTCTGATTGCGCTTTGCCGTTTTTTGTTCACGCAGGGCGCAGATTCAGCCCGCCGCCTTGTCTTTTGGGGCTGGAGCATCTTTTTCTTTGGCGTTTGCTTAGCACTGCCGCAAACGCTGTATTTTTCGACAAGCCAGCCCTACTCCATGGCATTGGTGCCTCAGGTGATTTTTTGTGCAGCACTGGGCATTTTGGGGGCGTGCAGCGCACAGTGGGCGCGCTGCGGTCTGGACATTCCGGCGATTCCAGCGTCCTCCCCTGCCGCACAAGAAAACAGCGAACCGCAGCAGGAGCAAGCCGAGGAGCAAACGTAAACACAGCAAAACGTCGGCGTTTTTCCGTACAAAGAAAAGGTCAGAAGAAAGCCGCAGCTTTCTTCTGACCTTTTATGCCATCTTTTTTGTTTTGCCATTTGCGGCGCACAAAAAGAGTGCGATTATAAATTGCGCACCACCAGCTTTTTTCCGCCGCCGGGCAGCAGCTCACATTTTGTTTCAAACAGGCCGGTGGAGTCCACCAGCTTGTGCAGCTTGGAAAACCCGTAATTGCGGGTATCAAAATCGGTATACAAACGGCTGAGCAAATCACCAATTTGAGACAAGGAAACATAGCCGTCCTCGTCGGAATCGTAATCAATCAGTTCTCGAATCTTATCCACAATGACTTCCAGCGGCACAAAGGCAGAAAGTTCTTCATCAAAATGAGGTTCTGCCGGAAGCGTGGAAAGCTCGGCGTCAAAATGCGGTTCAGCCGGGGCGCTGCGTCTTGTTTTTTCACGCCGCACCGCTTTGGCACTGCGCTTGGAAGTTCGCCCTGTGGGTTCAGACGGCTCCTGTGCATTGTCCCGCAGCCCTTTCAACACGTCGAGATACTTAAAGGTGTCACACGCCGCTTTAAAGGCCGTCGGCGTTTTGCTTTCGCCCATACCGATGACAAACATGCGGCTTTCACGCAAGCGCGAGGCCAGGCGGGTAAAGTCGGAATCCGAGCTGACCAGACAGAAACCGTCCACATTTTTGGTGTACAGCACATCCATTGCATCAATGATCATTGCGCTGTCCGAGGCGTTCTTGCCTTGGGTATAGCTGAACTGCTGAATGGGCGTCAAGCTGTTTTCCAGCAAAACCTTTTTCCAGCCAGCCATATCCGGGCTGGTCCAATCGCCATAAATTCGCTTGTAAGCCGGGGTGCCCGACAGGCTCACTTCATCCAAAATAATTTTGATATATTTCGGCGATATATTTTCGGCATCAATCATCAGGGCAATTACTTTATTGGAATTGTTCTCCAATGCTATCATCCTTTTTTCTTTTTGTCAGATTGAGCGTCCGCACAATGCTGCGGCACGCTGCTTTCTTTTATTATAACGGATTATCTCAAAGATAGCAAAGAGATTCCCGCGGTGTATCAGGACAAAATAAACATTTCTTTGAGGGAAGTTTCTTTGCAGCGACAGGAGGAATTATTGTGACATCGTGGCTCATACGAACTTTTATTCGACGCTCTGAGGACGTGCAAGATGCATCCGTGCGCCTTTCCTACGGCAATTTAGCCGGTATCACCGGCATTGCCTGCAATGTTCTTTTGTGTGTCATCAAGTTTTTTACCGGCCTTTTCACCGGCAGTATTTCCATCACGGCAGACGCCGTGAACAATTTATCGGATGCCTCTTCCGGCATTATTACCTTGCTGGGCTTTAAGCTGGCGGGAAAACCGGCTGACCCGGAGCATCCCTATGGCCACGCACGCATGGAATATTTAGCGGGGCTGGTGGTATCGTTTATCATTCTTCTCATCGGGTTTCAGCTGGCGGGAGAAAGCCTGCAAAAAATTCTGTCGCCTGTCCCCTCCTCGTTCGGCGTTGTTCCGGCAGTGCTGCTGCTTTTTTCAATTGGGGTAAAATTTTGGATGGCGAATTTTTACCGCACCATCGCTAAAAAAATTAACTCCACCACGCTTTTGGCTTCTGCCGCAGACAGCCGCAACGACGTCATCAGCACAGGCGCTGTTTTAATTGCGCTGGTGATTTCCGCATGTACCAGTCTGGACCTTGACGGCTGGATGGGAATGGCTGTTGCGCTTTTCATTTTGTACAGCGGCATTGGTTTGATTAAAGACACCTTAGACCCGCTTTTGGGCCGCGCTCCCAGCGAGGAGCTGACGCGCTCAGTAGAGCAAAAAATTCTTTCTTACGAAGGAATTTTGGGTACGCACGACTTAATGGTACATGACTATGGCCCCGGGCGCTGTTTTGCCAGTGTTCACGTAGAAATGAGCGCTGGTATGGACGTACTGAAAAGCCATGATATTATTGATACCATCGAGCGCGATTTTCACGAACAAGACAACATTCACCTTGTCATTCACTATGACCCCATTGAAACAGGAAGTGAAGCTGTCGGCACCATGCGCGAATGGGTGTCAAGCCGTGTTCAGGCCGTTTCGCCTGACCTATCCATCCACGATTTTCGTATGGTGAAGGGAGAAAGCCACACCAATCTCATCTTTGACGTAGCGGCTCCCTCTACTTACGAAGGCAGTGATCAAGCATTAAAAAATGACATTGAAGCATCTATTCGCGCCGACGCAAAGGGCGAAACCTACTACTGCTTCATCACAGTAGACCGCAGCTATGCCCCCTATCATCAAGATGATACAGCAACTTCGGCAGACAGAAGTCATAAGAAATGAGGCGTTAAACAATGAATTTTGAAATTTCCAACCGGATGTCCGGCTTAAAGCCGTCGATTATTCGTGAATTGCTCAAACAAATGGCCGACCCCGCCCTGATCAGCTTTGCGGGCGGAAACCCTGCTCAGGATTCTTTCCCCGCCGAGGAGATTTGCCGCTTTTCAGACGATTTGCTGCGCAGTGAACCGGTCAAAACACTGCAATATTCTGTCAGTGAAGGGATTCCCGAAGTACGCGAAGCCGTAAAACAATTCGCCAATCGATTATTCCCGATTTGCAAAGAAAGCGACTCTCTCGTAATGATGTCGGGCAGCCAGCAGATTTTAGATCTCACGGCCAAATGCCTCTGCAACGAAGGGGCTGTCGTCGCGGCAGAGGAACCGGCCTTTTTAAGCGCGTATCTTACCTTCCGCAGCTCGGGTGCAGAGGTAAAAGGTGTGCCGATGCAGCCGGACGGAGTGGATTTGGAAGCGCTGGAGCGCGTGCTTTCCGCCAATCCCAAGCCCGCATTTTTTTACTGTATCCCCAATTTTCAAAACCCAACGGGATATACCACCAGTCTTGAAAAAAGAAAGGCCATTTATGAACTGACCGAGCGCTATGAGGTACCGGTGCTGGAGGATGACCCCTATGGTGAGCTGCGCTTTTCCGGCGAAGCACTGCCGCCTATCAAAGCACTTGGAACGGGTGAACATGTGATTTATGCCGGAAGTTTTTCCAAAATTCTTTGCCCGGGAATGCGTCTTGCCTATTGCATTGCCGACCAAAGCTTCATGCGCCATATGGTGACCGCGAAACAGTGCAGCGATGTCCATACCAATGTGTGGGCGCAGCGCGTTTGCGAAAAGATTTTAACGCAAACCGATATGAACCGTCACCTTGCACGCCTGCGCAGTATTTATGGCGAAAAGGCAAAGCAGATGATGGACGCATTGGACGCAAAATGTCCTCAGATTACCTATGTTCGCCCGGAGGGCGGCATGTTCTTATGGGGAACGCTTCCACAAGGCATCTCCATGCCCGATTTTGTACAGTGCTGCTTAGAAAAGAAGCTGGCTGTCGTTCCCGGCAACGCCTTTTATGTAGATGACAGCGCACCGTGCAACAGCTTCCGTATGAATTTTTCCGCACCAAACGCAGAGCAAATTGAACGCGGTGTAGAGATTATGGCTGGTGTTTTGGCCGAAATGACACCCACTATATAAATGACTTCCAGTATTCCTATTGATTCACTGTCCGAAGGATAGAAAAGGATGCCAGGGCAAAGACTTTCGTCTTTGCCCCGGCATCCTTTTTAAGTCATTTATTTCACAAAATCAAGCATACGGCCCCAACTCTACAAACTGAAGATTGGCCGGGCTGTAAACCGTATGGGTGCGAAGATAATCCACCCATGTGAAATATCCGCTGGACAGGATGTGCATTCCGCCCCAGCCGGCAATCTCATCGGGCAAATAGCCCTCATCATTCGCCAAAGCCTCATGAGTGTCAATGTAATACAAGCCCTTGGTTGCTGCCATTTGCGCAATTTTATTATTGAGCGTATGCAAGCGGGTCAAAGAATAATTGCTGTTTTCCTCGGCGCACGCCTTGCTTACCGGCGTCAGGCCCTGCACATAGATCGGCACTCCCGGGAAAGTCTGCATGAGTTTATCCAGCAACTGGTCATACCAATGCATTAAAGCGTCGTCGCTTGGGTCACTGACAATGGAGTTGGTGCCGATCATGATATAAATTTTCCCCGGTTTTTCGGCACTGATGGCATCCCAAATGGCGGGAATCTCCGCCTTGTTGTGGCCGTGGTCAATCACAGCGGCGTTATCCAAAAAAGTTTTTGGCGTTGAATTGCGAATACCATATACTTTTGCAATGCTTTTTAACGGCTCATAAATAGCAAAGCCCTCTGTCACAGAGTCACCGATAAAAAGTGCATCCCTAAAATATTCATACGAAAGCTGTCCGTTTGCCGGAACCGAAACCATAGAAGAAATGGCCGCCACCTGAGCACCTGCGTTGACAGGCCCCTCCTGTGCTTCCAATGTGTTCCACTCTTGCTGCGGCAAAGGTTCTTCACTTTCTGCCTTTACTTGCGACTCATCCTCCGGCTGTGCAGTGCTCGTTGCCCCCAGGGTTTCAAAGGCATCTACCCACACCACAGGTTGTCCGTGCACAATTTTTACTGCCGCATACGAATTGCCAAAAAGCAGCGCGACAACCAAAACGCTTAACACGGCTTGTATCAACAGCTGTTTTGAACGCTGAGACTCTCTTTTTTTCTCTTGTTTACGTTTTGTTTCCAAGCTCCCATCCTCCTAGGCGTATTGGATCAGCCGTCAAGCGGCAGTTAAACCGCAGGCGCTGCGGTATAATAAGGCGACCCCGGCACATAAAGGACACCGGGACGATAAACGGTGTGAGTAATGAGATATTCGCGCCATGCACCGTAGCCATCGGCATTCAAATGCAATCCATCCCCTGCGCTGTATGCAGCGGAAAGAGCGCCTGTATCATCGGCCAGCGCCTCGTATAAATCTAAAAAGTACATTCCTCTGTCATATGCAAGCTTCGCAATTTGCTGGTTCAGCCCCTGAACACGCTCCAGCGCGAACTTTTCGTTTTCGGCAATCTTTTCAGCGGTGGCGGGCGGAATCGACTGCACATAAAATATCGTATCCGTCGGGAGATTTTGCTTGAACAAATCAAGCATTTGGCCGTAATATTGCAAAAACCCTTCATCCGACATGGTTTCCAGCGCATTCGTTCCCAGCAAAATATACACTTTTTTTGCGTTCGCCGCAATCACCTCATCCAAAGGCCGAACGCTTTCGCCGGTATCTTTTACGACGGTTCCGTCAATGAACGTCTTTGGGCCTGCGCCGATATACGCGGCAAATTTGGCGTTTTCAAAGCCATTGGAAGTATATGTTGTAAACCCTTGCGTCAGTGAATCGCCCACAAAAAGCACATCGTTAAAATAGCTCATATCCACGCGCCCGTTTTCCGGCAAACGCACCCAGTCGGTCGACACTGTTCGCATGGTCCAATTTTCCTGATACACCGGACCTACTTCTTCTCCGGCTACCACCTGATTGGCCAGTTCCTCGGCAAGTGCCGCACTTTCCGCGGCGGCAGCCGAAGCAGAAAGGCTTTGTGCAGCTGCAATTTTCTCCGGCGCTTCAATAATGGCTGTAATTACCCCCGAAAGAAGCAATATCACCACAAAAGCGCCGGAAAAAAACCACTTGCCGGAAGGCATGGTAAGAGGTTTTTTGGTATATTTCGGCTTTGGCTGTGCGGGCTTTTTGGCCGCGCCAATCACCGAATGAAAGAAGGGCTTTCCAGACGTTTTTTTCTGTTGAGACGCACGAGTGCGGCTTGCTGCGGGCGCTTTCTTGGCCGGGGCAGTACGCGCACCGGGCTGTTTTCTCGCTTGCCCGGCCGATGACGAGCTTGCCGAACGTTTATGATTAACGGTACTGCGTTTTCTGTTAGCGCTTGAGCTTTTTGCCCCTGCGGCAGGGGTACGACTGCGGCTTAGAGGAAGCGACAAGGGAAGAATCACTTGTTTTAACGATTTGGAGCCTTGCGGGGTCTTTTTCAAACGCCGATCCGGCAGTTCCCAAAACTCCTGTTCTTTTTCCGAACGGCTCATGCGCAGCCTCCTTTTTTCTCATTCAGCGCGCGCAGTATGCTTTCAAGCGTTTTCCGAACCCAAAGAAATGTCAAAAACTTTTGCCAGCCGGAATAATGTATAAAGAAAAAAGTGCAAGAGTTCTTACAGAACTCCGACCGTTTTTCATGCATCAAATCTCACGTCTAATTGCAAAAGCGAAACACTTCAATGTTTCAGAAACCTTAAAAGCCTGATACTCCGAACGCCTCTTATTATACGCTTTTTTTGCAAGATGTTCAACACCGGTCAGACGGATAACGTCCGAAATCCGCAAAAAAAGCCATGCAAAATAATTTTTTTACAAATGTTTCTTTTTTATTACTTATAAAGCTGAAAATTTCGACTTTTCAGAAAGCCCCTAGGGCGTATCTGAAAACAAAGAAATGCACAGATTTTTCGTAAGATGTGTGAGGCTGCAAGGCAAAAAGCGCAGGAATCCTTTGTGGATTCCGAGCATTTTTCACGCGGCAGACACCGCTTCTGATAGAAAAAGATGAAAATTTCGACTTTTCAGAAAGCCCTCAGTACACAGAAACGCCCCAACGATCTTTTCCAAGACCGTCGGGGCGGCTGAAGACTTTTTAACGCAAGCTTTCGTCGCTCAGCAGCATACTTACTGCAAAGGCTGTGCTTGCGGCTGCGGCTGTGCCTGTGCCTGATTCAGGTTGGCAGGCTGTGCTTGGTTTAAGTTCGCTGTGCTGTTTTCCCATTGACCCGCCGCATTTTTTGCAGCTTGACGCGCTTTTTCTGCGGCAATCATTTCGTCCGTGATCAAAGGAATCTGCGAAGTTACAAAAATTTTAGAAGGGGGCGGCGGCGCCGGCCATGCAATCGGCTTTACATTCAGCTTCTGGACCACCACGGGCGGCTCTTCCTGAACAGGTTCCGGCGCGGTTTCCTGCGGCTGTTGTTCTACCTGTGACAAAATATTGCTTTGCACGGCCTGTGCAATGGGCTGAGGCGTCTGCACCGGCTGCTGCACTTGCTGCTGTGCCGGCTGTGCTTGCTGCGCACGCGCCAAGGCATCGAGCTGGTCGGTGTTGACCGGGTTGGTAACATCCCCCACACGAGCTGCCTGCGCCATTTGCATCTGCTGCGCACGGCGCTGTGCTTGAATGCGTTTTGCCTCCTCTAAGAGCGCAGCGCGGCGAGCTTCTTCTTCCATGCGCTGCTGGCGCTCTGCTTCGGCTTGTTCCTGAGCGAGCTGAGCCTGACGCAATGCCTGCGCCTCTCGAAGCTGCTGCTCATACTGCTGCTGGGCTGTCACAGCTGCCTGCTGTGCTGCTTGCTGCTGTTGCGTCAGCGTATTATCCTCGCTAAAGGAATGGAAGTTAATCGGCTTCCAGTTATGCTGCACAGCAGGTTCGGGCGCTTGTTCCGGCATTGCTGTCTGCACCGTCGGCTGAGCTTCATAAACCGGGGCTTGCACCGCAGCGGCCTGCACAGGCTGTACAGGTTCAGGCTGCATGGGCTGTGTCTGCGCCACAGGTGCGGCAGGTGCCTGCTGTGCCGTGGGCTGAACGGCCTGTGCATACTGAACAGGCTGCGCCGGATAAGCCGGCTGGACTCCCTGCACCGGGATGATTTGCTGCGCCGGCTGAATCGTTTGAGCGCCGGCCGGCTCCTGTGCAAAAGGATCTACCGCATCAAACACGGAGAAGTCCGGCATATTTTCCGCCGGAGCTGCCGCACTGGCAAAGGGGTCATCTGCCATGGGCTGCACAGGAGGCACCGCCGGGGCTGCCGGGGGTGTCTGGCCACCGAGATTCATTTCTTCACCGGAAACAAACTGAGATAAAAAGTCATCCTCGTCGTCGGGATGGCCCGCCGGGGGGTTGTTTTGATCCAACTTGACAATATCGTTTAATGTACGAATTTCCTGTACTTTGCACACAATCAGGCCGATAATTGCCGTGGCCAAAGCCAGCGTACAAACCAGCATGATAATGCGCAGCGTGTTGGAAAACAAACTGCTGCTTGCCAAAAGCCACACGCAAATGCCAAGTGCACACCCCAGTACCGCAACAGTGAGCACCGTTGCTATAATTTTACGATATAACTCTTTTTTTGCCATTACTTTGTCGCTCCACTTCTTGTTCAACTGCCGCACACAGAATACGGCTATTTTAAAAGGAGATGGATCACCGAAATTTATTTCGTGCCGAAAATACGGTCGCCGGCGTCACCCAAACCGGGTACGATGTATCCGTTCTCGTCCAGTTTTTCGTCCAATGCCGCCACATAAATATCCACATCATCATGCTCTTTTTTCAGGCGCTCCACACCTTCGGGCGCGGCAATGATGCTGATAAATTTAATGTGTTTGACACCGTTTTTCTTGAGCTGTGCCACAGCGTCGCAAGCGCTGGCACCCGTTGCCAGCATGGGGTCGAGCACAATTACTTCACGCTCGGCAATGTCGGCGGGCAGCTTGCAGTAATACTCCACAGGTTCCAAGGTTTCCTCGTTGCGGTACATGCCGATGTGACCCACCTTTGCAGCGGGAAGCAGGGCCTGCATACCGTCCACCATGCCAAGACCGGCACGCAGGATGGGAACAAGAGCCAGCTTTCTGCCCGAAAGCACGCGGGTAGAAGCGATAGCCACCGGGGTTTCCACCTCAATTTCTTCCGTGGGAAGGTCGCGCGTTGCTTCATAGCAAAGCAGCGTGGACACCTCGCTGACCAGCTCTTTGAACTCTTTGGTACCAGTGCTTTTGCTTCTCAAAAGGCTTACCTTGTGCTGTACGAGGGGGTGATCCATAACCAAAAATTTGCCCATAGTAAAAACTCCTTTTCGATTTCATGATGCACAACCGAACGGCTCGTTGCCGTTCGAAAACAGTCACTTTTCCAATTCGTGAATTTTTGCAATGCGTTTTTCATGGCGGCCACCCTCAAACTCGGTGGTCAAAAACAGCTCTGCCAGCTCGCAGGCGGCACCCGGGCCAACTACGCGGCCGCCCATGCACAGCACGTTGGCGTCGTTGTGCAGACGGGTATATTTCGCGCTAAACGCATCCGAGCAGCAGCACGCACGGATTCCTTTCATTTTGTTCGCCGCAATGCTGATGCCTACGCCGGTACCACAAAACAGCAGCGCTTTTTCGCACTCGCCGTTCAAAACAGCCTGACAAGGCGGTACGGCCATGTCGGGGTAATCCACAGACGCTTCGCTGTATGTACCAAAATCGCGGCATTCATACCCCAAACCGGTCAAGTACTCTTTTACTGCTTCCTTCAACGCATAACCGCCATGGTCAGCGCCCAGTGCAATCAACTTTGCCATGTTTTATCCATCCTTCCTCAAAAGCGGCATTCACCGCGTGATTTGTTTTCGTCACCCTCTGCGTTCATTATTCCGATTGTTGTTCGCTCAAACGCTGCGCACGTTCGCGCTGCGCCTGCGATAAGCGCAAATAGTCCGGCGTTAAAACATCGGCCTGCACCGCCTCATCCTTATGCTGCGCTGCACAAAGGCAAATACCTGCCGCACCGCCCAAACGTGCAAAGGGTTCCAGCGGCTGAAAGACAAATTTCGATGAAAAGGCTTCCTGCACCAGCGCTGCGCCATCTCCCATGAGATAAACCGGCCCGTGCATCGTTTGCAACACAGGTTCCAAGCGCTCCACCGGCATCGCCTCATCGGCACAAAGGCGCATGACCGCACCGTCTTTTCGGCAAAAAGCCGCAGCGTAAACCTCACGGCGGCGCGCGTCCAGTGCGCACACGACATTGCCCTCTACCGGCAGGCTGTAAGCCAGTGACTCCAGCGTGGAAACCCCGACGCAGGGAATCCCGCGCGAAAAGCAAAGCCCTTTCGCGGCAGCCAGCCCAATGCGAAGCCCTGTAAAGCTTCCCGGCCCCAAATTAAAGGCCAGCAAATCGACATCGTCAAGCGAAAGGCCCGTTTGTGCAAGCGCCTGACGGCACAGCGGCAGCAGCGTTTGTGAATGCGTCAGCCCCGCGCGCAAATTGGCCTCATAGAGGATGGTACCGTCCTGCCACACGGCAACGCCCGCCGTTTTGCCGGCGCTGTCAAAGCCAAGAATCTTCACTCAAGCGCGCTCCCTTCCACGGTAATCCGGCGTTCATTGCCGCCCAGATACTCCATATGAACCCGAACTGCTTCTTCGTCTTCAAACAGCTGTGTAAAATTCTCGCTCCACTCTGCGGCGACAACCATCCCCTCATCCAAGTAGTCGTAAAAGCCGGCTGTCATCAAGTCTTCCCTTGTATGAATCCGGTACAAATCAAAGTGTGCCAGCGGCTGCCTGCCGCGATAGACATTCACAATGGAAAAGGTTGGGCTCGACACTTCGTCTGTACAGCCAAGGCCGCGGGCAAGCCCTTCACAAAAAGCGGTTTTCCCGGCTCCGAGGCCTCCGCTGAACAAAACCAATGTGCCCGGGGCGAGCGTTTGTGCCAAACGAGCCGCCAGCTGCATGGTTTCCTCCTTGGAATGTGTGACGTAAGATGCCAAATGCCTACCCTCCCATACACAGATATTCAACTTATTATATACCAGAAAAGGGCATGTTGTAAAGTGTTCCATGCAAAGAACACGAGAATTTAACAAATGCCTTTCTATTTTCACAACAAAAAACAGCTGCCGCATTGATTGCTTGCGGCAGCCATTGCACTTCATTTCCAATTTACATGTTCTGCGTGGGCGGGGTATCGGCATGCATACTGAACAACGCGGGAATCGAGGCCAAGGCCGCCGCTCCCACCACGGTAAACACCGCACGGGAGAAAAAGCTGGCCGAGCCGCCCAAAAGCCAACCCACGGCATTAAAGCCGAACAGGCCGATCAATCCCCAGTTGATGCCGCCCACAATAATCAGGGCAATGCAAACCTTATAGAAAATATTCATCCTGCATACTCCTTCCTCTTTGCCTTCCGGCAAGGTCTACGCTTATGCTTCCCCTTTTGAGAAAGAAATATACATCCGCTTGAAAACAAGGCAAAAAAACGCACAGATCCGGCACGTTTGCCGAAAACAGTTCCCCTTGAAACCTTTAGTTTTTCAGCGCTTGGAGCGGCGCGGGAATGCGTCCGCCGCGATGAATAAAGACATCGGGAGCAAAACGGCTGATTTTCATAATGGGCGCGTAACCCAGCAAACCGCCGAAGTCGAGCACGTCGCCATCCTTTTTGCCGATGGCGGGAATCACGCGCACTGCGGTTGTTTTCGAGTTGACCATACCAATGGCAGCTTCGTCGGCAATGAGGGCGCTGAGCACCTCGGGCGTGGTGTCGCCCGGCACCACCACCATATCAATTCCGACGCTGCAAACAGCTGTCATGGCCTCCAGTTTCTCCAAAGACAAGCTGCCGCGCTCCACCGCTTTAATCATACCGTCATCCTCAGACACCGGGATGAAAGCGCCGGACAGGCCGCCCACATGGTTCGAAGCCATCACGCCGCCCTTTTTGACTGCGTCATTGAGCATGGCAAGAGTCGCCGTAGTGCCACAGCCGCCGCAGCTTTCCAAGCCAATCTCCTCCAAAATATTGGCGACACTGTCACCGATGGCGGGCGTCGGCGCCAAAGACAAGTCGATAATACCGGCCGGAACGCCCAAACGCTCACTGACCAAATTGGCCACCAGCTGACCCATGCGGGTAATTTTAAACGCAGTGCGTTTAATGGTTTCGGCCACTTCGTCCAAGCTGGCATCCTTCGGCATTTTTGCCAAAGCGGCACGCACCGCACCGGGGCCGGAAACGCCGACATGAATGACACAATCCGGCTCACCCACGCCGTGGAATGCACCCGCCATAAAGGGGTTATCCTCCGGCGCATTGCAGAACACCACCAGCTTGGCAGCGCCCATGCACATATTGTCGCTCGTCAGTTCGGCAGCCTCTCGAATTACGGGGCCCATCATCTTCACAGCGTCCATGTTGATGCCGCTCTTGGTGGAGCCGATGTTCACCGAAGAACACACCACGTCCGTCTGTGCCAGTGCGCGTGGAATGCTTTCAATCAAGCGGATATCGCCCGCCGAAAATCCTTTGTGTACCAGCGCGGAAAAGCCGCCCAAGAAGTCCACACCCACAGCCTTAGCCGCCGCGTCCAATGTTTTGGCATATTCCACGGGGTCTGCATCGGGTGCGCTCGCCAGAAGCATGGCAATCGGCGTAACAGAAATGCGCTTGTTGACAATCGGCATTCCGTAAGTATCGCTGATTTCGTTGGCTGTTTTCACAAGGTCTTTCGCGCGGGTCGTAATTTTTTGATAAATCTTTTCGCACGCTTTTTTCGGGTCGGCATCCGCACAGTCCAGCAGCGAAATGCCCATGGTCACCGTGCGCACGTCTAAGTTTTCATCCGCAATCATGCGGATGGTTTCCAAAATATCGTTGGTATTCAGCATAGTAACGCTCCTTTATGGATAATCCGCCGCATCAAACGTGATGCATTGCCTCGTAAAGCTCTTGACGGGTGCAGCGAATGTCCACGCCCATCTCTTGGCCCAAGGCTGACATTTTATGCGAAAACTCCGTAAACTCCATATCGGAACGGCTCAAATCCACCAGCATAATCATCGCGAAGGTACCCTTTAAAATGCGCTGGGTGACTTCCTCCACATTGGCGTTTGCCTGTGCGCAAGCAGTGCACACTTTCCCTAAAATTCCGACTTCGTCACGTCCAATTACAGTGATAACAGCCTCCATAATTTTGATACTCTCCCTCCGGTTATAGTAAAAGCACGCGGCTTTTGCGTAAATCACTGTTAGTATAGCACACATACCGCGCTGTGGAAAGAACCTTTTTTCCACTTTTTTTGCAAAATTGCCCTGCCCTCACACTTTTTTCTGTTTTTGGTTGCACGACCCATGCGTGAATGCTAAAATAAAAAACAACGCTTGCCCGCTTTGTGCGGACATACGAGAGGGGAATTACAATGGAAAAACTGCTGAAAATTTTATCGGAAAATGCAAGAATCAGCTTAGAGGACTTAGCCGCCATGACAGGCATGGGCACCGCTGAGGTTGCCGCTGCACTGGACGACTACCGCACCCGCGGCATTATTCACGGCTATCAAGCGTTGATTGACTGGGAAAAAGCGGGCGCTAACCATGTGCAGGCACTGATTGAACTGCGCGTCACCCCCAAACGCGACTTTGGTTTTGACGAAGTGGCACAAACGGTTGCCTCTTTTGACGAAGTGGACAGCGTCATGCTGATGAGCGGCGGCTACGACTTGTGCGTCATGCTGAGCGGAAAAAGCTTTCAGGAAATTGCGCTGTTTGTGGCGCGCCGTTTGAGCACGCTGGACGGCGTGCTTTCCACTACTACGCACTTTGTGCTGCATACTTATAAGAAAGACCGCGTGATGTACGACGGAGAAACTGTGGACGAACGGGAGCAGCAATGATGAACTATGACAACCTGATTGCCCACAAAGCCAAAGCCATGCGGGCTTCCGGCATCCGAAAATTTTTTGATATTGCCGCCGAAATGAAGGACTGCATCTCGCTAGGCGTGGGAGAGCCGGACTTTAAAACCCCGTGGGCCATTCGAGATGCAGGCGCACGAAGCCTTCAGCGCGGCCGCACTTGGTACACCTCCAATGCAGGTTTAAAAGACTTGCGCACGGAAATCTGCCGTTATCTGGAGCGCCGCTTTGCGCTGGAGTACCAGCCGGAGGAAACGCTTGTCACCGTAGGCGGGAGTGAAGCCATCGACCTGTGCATCCGCGCGCTGGTTAACCCCGGCGACGAAGTGATTATTCCCGAGCCGTGCTATGTTTGCTATCATCCGATTACAACGTTGACCGGCGGCGTGCCTGTGTGCGTACCTTTGAAAGCGGAAAACCAGTTTAAATTGACGCCCGAACAGCTGCGCAGCGCCATTACGCCCCGCACCAAGCTGTTAATTTTGCCGTTCCCCAATAACCCAACGGGAACGGTGATGACGCGCGAGGATTTGCGCGCGTTAGCCGATGTATTAAAAGGAACCGACATTGTGGTGCTGAGTGATGAAATTTACGCTGAGCTGACCTACACGGGTGAGCCGCACTTCAGTATTGCACGCTTTCCCGACATGAAGGAACGCACTATTGTAGTTAACGGCTTTTCCAAAGCTTATGCAATGACGGGGTGGCGGCTCGGCTACGCCTGCGGCCCGAAACCACTGATTGCCGTCATGACCAAAATTCATCAATCGGCCATTATGTGCGCACCCACCACCAGCCAATACGCCGCTGTCATTGCGCTGAAAAGCTGCGATGAAGACATTGAAGAAATGAAGCGCGAATATGACTTGCGCCGCCGCTTTCTGGTGTCGCGCCTAAATGAAATGGGGCTCACCTGCTTTGAACCGCGCGGGGCGTTTTATGTGTTCCCGTCTATTGCACGTTCAGGCATGTCGAGCGAAGAATTCTGCACCAAGCTGCTCTTTTCCAAAAAAGTGGCCGTTGTGCCCGGCACGGCATTTGGCGATTCGGGCGAGGGCTTTGTGCGCATCAGCTACTCGTATTCGCTGGAGCATCTGACGCAGGCTTTGTGCCGGATGGAAGAATTTTTAGCAGAGTTGGAGGCATAAGCCTTTGCGTGCTTTCATCAGCAATGCAAAATGAGATTTCTTTTTGACAAGGAGTTAGACCTTTGAATAACCAAAACAGCCGCTTGTTTGTACGGCGAATGGAAGAATATGACGATGCATTATTGACACAGGCCGTCGAAGAAATTTTTGCAGACAGCGCGGCCATGCAGCAGCTCACCCCCGACAGCCGCGTGCTGTTAAAGCCGAATTTGCTGGCAAAGCATGTACCCGAACGCGCTGTTACGACACATCCCGCCGTTGTCCGGGCGGTGATACGCGCGTTAAAAAAGCGCGGCATTCAGCACATTACGGTGGCTGACTCTCCCGGCGGCGTTTACACTCCTGCCGTAATGAAGCCGCTGTATCGTCAAAGCGGACTGCAAGCCGTCTGCGAAGAAGAAGACGCTGCACTTTACACGGCCTGTGAATGGGGCGAGCGCGCGTGTACTGATTTTGATTTGGTGCCGCGCTTTTCATGGATTCAGCCCGCGCTGGAAGCTGATTGCATCATCAATCTACCCAAAGTGAAAACGCATGTCATGATGGGCATGAGCTGCGCCGTTAAAAATCTATTCGGCCTCGTTCCGGGCTTGCAGAAAGCCGAGTTTCATATGCGCTTTCCCGAAAAGGAACACTTTGCACGAATGCTGGTGGATTTGTGTGAAGCGGCCCGTCCCGCCTTGACGATTGCCGACGGCATTCTTGCCATGGAAGGGGATGGCCCCGCCGGCGGCCAGCCGAGAAAACTAGGCTTGCTTTTGGCGAGCGAGGATCCGTATCTCGTCGATTTAGCGGTGTGCCGCGTGATGCACTTCCCTCCGCAGCAAGTGGAGTATTTGGCTTGCGCGATGCGCCGCGGCCTTTGCGCAGATGCATTCGAGGAGTCGCGTGCGCAGGGCGATGCCGACGCGCTGTTCCCTCGCACGGATTACCAGATGCCGGAAAGCTATGTTGCCGTCAATTTTTCCGGCAAGCGGACGCGCGCGATTCGATGGCTGTTCCCGTGGCTGGAAAAACACGCCGCTCCGCGTCCCGTCATTGTTCGCAGCCGGTGCATCGGGTGCGGAAAATGTGCCGAAATCTGTCCGGGGCATACCATTCAGGTAAGCGCCGGAAAAGCCCGCATTTCACCGCAGGGATGCATTCGGTGCTTTTGCTGCCATGAGATGTGTCCGGTAAAAGCGATTGACGTCAAACGTCTTTTCGTCTTTCATTGACAGCGGCACTGACGGGAATTTTGTTCAGGAGGACACTTTTTTATGAAAGACCAAACACCCAATCCGCAAAGCGTGACTGTCGTTGCGCCTGCAAAATTAAATTTGACACTGGACATTACGGGTCTTGCCGAAAACGGTTATCATCTTGTCGATATGCTGATGCAGACCGTCAGTTTATATGAACGTGTCCGCATTGAAAAAGACAGCGACCTCACCGTGACGCTGCCCCACAGCTATGTGCCCGGCGGCAAAAACAATACCGCATATCAAGCGGCGGTTGCGTTTTTTCAGCACACCGGTTTGTTGGCAGGGGCTAAAATTACCATTTATAAATCGGTTCCCGTTCGGGCTGGAATGGCGGGCGGCAGTGCCGACGCTGCCGCCGTCTTGGTGGGGCTGAATGATCTCTACCATGCAAAACTCAGTATGGACGAGCTTTGTGAAATCGGCTTGACCGTAGGGGCGGACGTTCCCTTCTCCATCAAAGGCGGAACCATGCGCGTTACCGGCATTGGAGAAGTGATGGAGCCATTGCCCTCTTGTCCGCGATGCTGGTTTACGGTTGTCATGCCGCAAGCCGGGGTTTCCACGCCGCAGGCGTATGCACTTTACGACGAAAAAGGAACCGACATTCGCCCCAACAATGAGGGCGCCGTGCAAGCGCTGCAAGAAAAAGATTTGTCGGCACTGTGCCGCTCCATGGGCAACGCTTTGCAGTTTTCGTCTCCCAGCGCCCACAACCAGCCCATTTGTACCCAGCTCATGGAATGCGGGGCACTGGCTGCGCAGATGACAGGCAGCGGCGCGGCTGTGTTCGGTGTATTTGCCACAGAACAGCAGGCGCAGCACGCCAAAGAAGTGCTCTCCCGCAGCTACCGCAGCTGTTGGGTGCTGCACCCCGTCCGGCGCGGTGCACATATCCCGGACAAGCCCTCCGGCGCTGCCCCTCGCCGCAAAGCAAAACGCAAAACGCAGTGAGCGCAAAAAATTTCTATCATTTTCCATTTTTTGTGAATAAAAGGTTTTTCCCTCGGCCATCCTCTCTGTGAAACGAAAGGATGGTTTTTTCTATGAATACTTACACTTCCAACTATAAAAAATTTCATCGCAGCGTATTTTTTGGCCGTCAAACCACCTTTGCCCGCCGCGCACTGCGCGCCTTGCTGGTTGGCACCGCACTCGCCGCCGTGCTTTGTGTTGTCTCCCCCTTGCTCACAGGCAGTGCCGCCGTGCGCCAAGATACTTTGCGGCTGCATGTGCTTGCCAACTCCGACTCGCAACAGGACCAAAAAGTGAAGCTGCTGGTGCGCGACGCGATTCTTGACGCGCACAGCGAAGTGCTGGGACAGGCAAAAACCAAGCAGGATGCCATTCGCCGCGCCACTGAAATGCTGCCGGAGATTGAGCAAATCGCCAACCGCGTGTTGAAAGAAAACGGTTTTTCCTACTCCGCCACCGCTAAAGTGGAAAACATTTACTTTGCCACAAAAGATTACGGCGACTTTACTTTGCCCGCCGGACGCTACGACGCGCTGCGCATTGAACTGGGCAGCCACGAGGGAAAAAACTGGTTTTGCGTGCTGTTCCCTCCCCTTTGCGTTCCCGCAGCAGTAGACGCCGATGAAGCGCCCCAGTACACCAGCTCCGAACAAGATGTTGTTTCCAGCCCGTACCGCGTAGAATTTGCCGCCGTAGAAGCACTGGAAAGTGTAAAAGAATGGACAAGAAACACCTTTTTTGAAAAGGATAACAGTGAAAAATAAGTTAAACGCAAAAAAATAGGGAGTTTTCCGGCACGATTTTTGTTATTTTGTGTTAAAGTTTTATCAATGCTATTGCTTTGTGTGTTGTTTTGATGTAAAATAACAGAAGAAAACGGGGTGGATGGGCGTGAGATACACGCACCGTCAAAGCCCGATTACAAGGAGGATTTACTATTATGGCAGTAAGAGTTGCAATCAATGGTTTTGGTCGTATCGGCCGTCTGGCTTTCCGTCAGATGTTCGGCGCTGAGGGTTATGAGATCGTTGCTATCAACGATTTGACCAGCCCGAAGATGCTGGCACACCTGCTGAAATATGACACGGCACAGGGCCGCTACGACGGACACACCGTTGAGTCCGATGATAACTCCATCACCGTCGACGGCAAGAAGATCGAGATTCTGGCCGAGAAAGATCCCGCTCAGCTGCCCTGGGCAAAGATCGGTGTTGACGTTGTTCTGGAGTGCACCGGCTTCTTCACCTCTAAAGACAAAGCAATGGCACACGTTACTGCCGGCGCTAAGAAGGTTGTTATCTCCGCTCCTGCCGGCAACGACCTGAAGACCATCGTTTACAGCGTAAACGAGAACACCCTGACCCCGGACGATCAGATCATCTCTGCTGCTTCCTGCACCACCAACTGCCTGGCTCCCATGGCAAAGGCTTTGAACGATGCTTATGCAATCCAGAGCGGTATCATGACGACTGTTCACGCCTACACCGGCGACCAGATGATTCTGGACGGTCCTCACCGCAAAGGCGACCTGCGCCGTGCTCGCGCTGGCGCTGCCAACATCGTTCCCAACAGCACCGGTGCTGCTAAGGCAATCGGCCTGGTTATCCCCGAGCTGAACGGCAAGCTGATCGGCGCTGCACAGCGCGTTCCCGTTCCCACCGGTTCCACTACCATCTTGGTTGCTGTGGTTAAGGGCAAGGATGTTACCGTTGATTCCGTGAACGCTGCTATGAAGGCTGCTGCTTCCGAGAGCTTCGGCTACAACGAGGACCAGATCGTTTCCAGCGACATCATCGGCATCCGCTATGGTTCTTTGTTCGACGCTACTCAGACCATGGTTGCTAAGATCGACGATGACACCTATCAGGTTCAGGTTGTTTCTTGGTACGACAATGAGAACTCCTACACTTCTCAGATGGTTCGCACCATTAAATACTTCGCTGAGCTGGCATAATTATTTGCACGCTGAAAAGAGGGGCAGTGATTGCCCCTCTTTTTTGTTTGAAATTTGCAAAGTCTTTGCGCACTGTTGACACACGGGCAAGAGCTGTTTGACGCTCTGCCCGTGTTTTATCATTTTTTATCCAAATAACGCTCTTAAAGCAATCTATAACCATATTTTGTTTTTATTCTTCACAAAAAAGCTCCAAAAAGTTGCACAGCGCTTTGCACATAAAATCCTTTTAAATTTTTTCACAAAAAGGACACGTTTTAACAGAACATTCAAAATTGCTTTACCACAATATGTTATCATAATAACAAAGGTATCGACAAAAAGCGGACGGATGTTTTCATCGAATGATTCAGCATCAGATTGCTGAAGTTCATTGGTGTTGACGATTGTAAAAAGTAAGAAAGAAGGGCTTTGACGTGAAAAATTTAAAGATATCTGGAAAATTCATCCTATCCTTTGCGATTATTCTGGCGCTGATGCTAATTCTGGGTATTGCCTCCCTTTTAGCGGCAGTGCGCTTGAGCAATGTTACCAAAGTATATGCGGAACAATCCATTCCGGCAGTAAAGGAAATGTGGGCGCTGCGCCGCAACATTTTGTCCACTCAGCGTTACGCGCTGCAAATCATTGTATCTGAGTCGGAGGATGAGCTTGCCAACACTCAGAAAATGCTGGAAGAAGAGCGCGCAAAAATTGACGCTAACGTACAGGAGCTTTTGGTGTTAACGCCTCCTTACGAAAAAGAGCTGAAAGAAATGCAGGCGATGCTTGAAGAAATCGTCACCTATCGCAATGAAATTTTGACGGAATCTGCAAAATTTACCGATGCGAGTGAAAGAAACGCCTACGCTATTTATAACGAGAAGTATGAGCCCACTTTCAATAAGGTTGCCGACGCAATCGTAGACTTGCAGGGACAGCTGGACACTGCCATTGAAGATCAGTACAGCAAAGCGATTAACACACGAAATACGGCTATTTTGATTGTTGCCGTGCTCACTGTTTCGGCTGTTGTTCTCACGGTCCTTATCACTACCCGTCTGACTCGTTTCATTGTTTCTCCGGTCAAGCAAATCAAAGAAGCAATGGAAAATTTGGAAAAAGGCGAATTTTCAAAGGTCAACCTCAACTACTACTCCAAGGATGAACTTGGACAGGTGTCCGACTCCACACGAGCAATGGTGAATCGCCTTGCCTTTATCGTCCGCGATTTGGGTCGCGGTTTGGAAGCTGCATCTCAAGGTGATTTTACACGAAGCAGTGAAGATGACAGCGTTTATATCGGCGAGTTTGCGCCGCTGGCCGCTTCTACCTACGGGATCATGCGCGGGTTAAGCGACACTATGAACAAAATCAACATGGCCGCCGACCAAGTTTCCAGCGGTTCGGATCAAGTTTCCGCCGGTGCGCAGGCGCTCAGCCAAGGTGCTACCGAGCAGGCCAGCAGCATTCAGCAGCTTTCGGCTACTCTCACTGAAATCTCCGGGAAAATTACCGAGAATGCTCAGAACGCACTGGAAGCACGCAAGGAAGCCGACAATGTCAATACAGAGGTTGGCTCCAGCAACGAACAGATGAACAGCATGATCTCTGCGATGGACGACATCAGCAGCAAATCCAATGAAATTGGAAAAATTATTAAAACGATTGAGGATATTGCATTCCAGACCAACATCCTTGCCTTGAACGCCGCCGTGGAAGCAGCTCGTGCCGGAAACGCCGGAAAAGGCTTTGCTGTGGTTGCCGACGAAGTGCGCAGCTTGGCACAAAAATCCAGCCAAGCCGCCCAGGATACCACTGTTTTGATTGAGGAAACCATTCGTTCTGTTGAAACCGGCGTCACCATTGCCGATCAGACGGCTCATGCAATGCAGCAAGTGGTGGATGACGTTGCCAGAGCCGTTGCCCTCATTGACCAGATTGCCCAAGCTTCTCAAGAGCAGGCTACCTCTGTCGAGCAAGTTACTTTGGGCATTGACCAAATTTCCAGCGTTGTTCAAACCAACAGCGCGACCGCAGAAGAAAGCGCCGCGGCCAGCGAGGAGCTTTCCAGCCAGGCTGCACTCATGAAAGAGCTGGTTAGTGTGTTCCACTTAGTAGAAACCGAGGATACCAGCTTGGTGCGCAGCACAGAGCCTGTTACTTATCAAACAGCTCATACGGCAAATACTGCCGCACCGGATCACTCGAAATACTAAGCTTTGATTCGCGCTTTTAGATGGATCCATGGTTCTCCCCGAATACGGGAAGGAGGCACAGACATTTTGTCTTGTGCCTCCTTCCCGTATTTTTTTGCGTCGGAACAGCTCTGTCCTCTCTCCTGCGAAGGCTTTTTCTGTTCGTCACCTTCTTTTTTGTGTGCTATAATAATAAAAAACGCAAAAGAAGCAGACAGGAGGACAGCAATGAAAAACGCACATACAAAAGTCGATCTCCATACCCATTCAACGGCGTCAGACGGACAGTATGCACCGGCTGAGTTGGCTGCATTGGCAAAGAAAGCCGGGGTCGGCGTGCTGGCGTTAACCGACCACGATACCACTGCCGGGCTGCAAGAAGCCGCAAAAGCCGCGCAAGAGGTTGGCATTCGCTTTATCAACGGCATTGAGCTTGATACCAAATCCCCCGGAATCGGTGGACGCTTTCACATTTTGGGCTACGGCATCAACCCGTTACATCCTGCTTTGCAAAGCCGCTGCACCGGCTATGCCGAGCAGCGCCGTGCTCGCGCAGAGCGGATTTTGCATTATTTAGCAGAAAGAGGAATACCGCTTTCCTTTGCCCGCATTGAGGCACTGGCAAAAGGCGGAGTCATTGGGCGGCCTCATTTTGCCCGCGCCATGCTGGAACAGGGCTATATTACAAGCATCGAAGAAGCGTTTGAAAAATATTTGGATACACCGGAATTTCAAGCGATTGACCGGCCCAAACCTCACCCCAAAGAAGCCATCCAAATGATTACACAGGCGGGCGGCCTTGCCGTTCTTGCCCACCCTTATCAAATCAAGCTCGGTGCGCTCGACTTGGAAACACTATTGCGCGAGCTGAAATCCTATGGCCTTTTCGGCATGGAATGTTATTACAGCACCCACACACCGCAGCAAACGCAAACGCTTTTGGCCTTGGCTCAAACGCTTGAACTCTCTGTCAGCGGAGGGTCGGATTTTCACGGAGAAGCGGTAAAACCGGACGTTCGCTTGGGTACGGGAATTAAAAACAGCTTATGTGTTCCCGATTCCATTTCTATTCTTTCTTTCCTCCCATAAAGGCATTCCAACAGCCAAACAATTGTAAAATTGCACAGCAGCGAAAGCGCTTATTCGGCATAATTTCTAAAAAAAGTAACATATCTGAAAAAAAGATTGCATTTTTAACGAAAAAGGCATAGAATACAGTCAAGAGGTTGGAAACGTTTCCGGTAACGTTTCCAAAGAATGATGGTCAAAAATAAACTTTTAGGAGGATGAACTATGAAAAAGCGTATTGTAGCCGCTGCGATGTCTACCGCATTGGCGCTGGGCATGTTTGCAGGATGTTCCAGCAGCACTTCTTCTACGGCGCAGAGCACCGCAGCCGGAAGCACTTCCAGCACAGCTGCCAGCACCGCCGCTGCCGGTGACGGTAAAGTATTTTACTTAAACTTCAAGCCCGAGCAAGATGCACAATGGCAGGAGCTGGCCGAGCTGTACACCGCCGAAACCGGCGTTCCCGTCACAGTAAAAACTGCTGCTTCCGGCCAATATGAAACCACGCTGAAAGCAGATATGGCAAAAAGCGAAGCACCTACCCTGTTCCAGGTCAACGGCCCCGTCGGCTTGGCCGCATGGAAAGATTATTGCTACGATTTAACCGGCTCTGCGATTGCCGGTGAGCTGTCCAGCGATGATTTCGCTCTGATGAACGGCGACGAAATGGCTGGTATCGGCTATGTCATCGAGACATACGGCATCATTTACAACAAATCTTTGCTGGAGCAAGCCGGTTATACTGCCGATGACATTAAGAGCTTTGACGATTTGAAAGCGGTTGCAGAAGATATTACCGCCCGCAAAGATGAGCTGGGTTTCTCGGCCTTCACCTCCGCCGGTATGGACGGTTCTTCCGACTGGCGCTTTAAAACTCACTTGGCCAATATGCCCATCTACTACGAGTATCAGGCAGACGGCATCAACACCACCGACGCCATCAAGGGCACCTATCTGGACAACTATCGTCAGATTTGGGATTTGTACATCAACAACGCCACCTGTGAACCGGGTCTGCTTTCCACCAAAACCGGTGATGACGCCGTTGCAGAGTTCATCACTGAACAGGCTGTTTTCTATCAGAACGGCACTTGGGCTTACGCCGATGTCGCTGAGCTGGGCGACGAAAACCTTGGTATGCTTCCCATTTACATCGGTGTAGAGGGCGAGGAAAAACAGGGCTTGTGCACCGGCACTGAGAACTATTGGTGTGTCAACAAAAACGCCTCCGAAGCTGATATTCAGGCAACGCTCGACTTTATGTACTGGTGTGTAACTTCCGAAACCGGAACGAAAGCAATGTGCGGCGGTGAGGGCGCAATGCCTTCCGGCAATGCAGGTATGGGCTTTGTGATTCCCTTTAAGGGCAATCTGGAATCCACCAATCCGCTGGTCAACATCGCCAACCAGTATGTAGCCGACGGTTACACCCCCGTTTCTTGGAACTTCTCCACCATGCCTTCCGAGGAGTGGAAGAACGGCGTTGGTTCTGCACTGACCACTTATGCCGCCGACCAGAGCGACGCCAACTGGGACGCTGTGAAAACGGCATTCGTAGATGGCTGGGCAACTGAGGCTGCCGCTGCTAAAGCTTAAACTTGGAATGAACACCCAATCTTAAAAAAGTGGGCGGACGGGGTTTTCCGTCCCCCACTTTTTCTTATCACGAGCTTACTTGATTGTTAGGGGGTTGTTGTGATGCAAAAAAGTATCAAACGCTATCTGCCCATTTTTGTTTTGCCAACGCTGATTGCTTTTACCATTGGCTTTATTGTGCCGTTCGGCATGGGGCTTTGGCTTTCCTTCTGTGAATTTACTACGGTCACCGATGCAAAATTTGTCGGGTTTTCCAACTATATCAAAGCACTTCAGGACACGGTATTTTTGCATTCGTTCTGGTACACGGCTCTATTCGCCGTTGTTTCCCTCGTTGTCATCAATGTGTTTGCGTTCTTGCTGGCGCTGGCATTGACCCAAACAATGCGGGGCACCAACATTTTCCGCACCGTATTCTTTATGCCGAACTTAATTGGCGGCATTGTGCTGGGTTACATTTGGCAGCTGATTTTCAACGGCATTTTGGCACCGTTTGGAAAGGCGCTGGCCTTGAATGAATGGTACGGCTTTGCAGGCCTTGTCATTCTGGTGGCATGGCAGCAAATCGGCTATATGATGATTATTTACATTGCCGGGCTGCAATCCATTCCGGGCGACGTGATGGAAGCTGCTGCCATTGACGGCGCGGGCAGTGTTTACCGCCTGTTTAAAATTACCATTCCCATGATGATGCCCTCCATTACCATTTGCACCTTCCTTTCGATTACAAACGGCTTTAAACTGTTTGACCAAAACCTGTCTTTGACCGCCGGTGAACCTTCCAAAATGTCGGAAATGATGGCACTTAACATTTATAACACTTTCTTTGGCCGCACCGGCTGGGAAGGTGTGGGCCAAGCAAAGGCGGTGCTGTTCTTTATTCTGGTGGTTGGCATTGGCTTAATTCAGCTGAAAATCACGCGCTCTAAGGAGGTGCAGCAATAATGAAACGCAAAAAACAGCTTTCTTTGTTGGGAACCTGCGTGTTCACCATCCTTTCGCTGGTGTACATTCTGCCTATTTTTATTGTGCTGTTCAACTCCTTTAAGAAAAAAGCGTTTATCAATCTGGAACCCTTTAAGCTGCCCACCGAGAAAAATTTTGTCGGCTTTGAAAACTACCAGGCCGCCATTGACCAATACGGCTTATTGGATGCCGTGGGCTGGACCGTTTTTATCACCGTTGGTTCCGTGCTTGTCATTTTGGTTTGCACCTCGATGTGCGCATGGTATATCACCCGTGTGCAAGACCGTTTTACAAAAACCGTCTATTTGCTGTGCGTTTTTTCGATGGTAGTTCCCTTCCAGATGGTCATGTTCACGCTGGCGCTTGTGGCCGACCGCTTAAAGCTGAATACGCCTTGGGGCATTATCATTGTGTACCTTGGCTTTGGTGCAGGGTTGGCGGTGTTTATGTTCTGCGGCTTTGTCAAATCCATCCCGCTGGAAATTGAAGAAGCGGCACTGATCGACGGCTGTTCCCCGCTGCGCACATTCTTTTCCGTAGTTCTTCCCATTATGAAGCCCACTTATATTTCCGTCGGCATTTTGGAAACGATGTGGATTTGGAACGACTTCCTGCTTCCCTATCTCGTTTTGGATACAAATAAGTACAAAACGATCTCGATTGTGATACAATATATGAAAGGCAGCTTTGGCCGTGTGGATATGGGCGCTATTATGGCAGCACTCATCATGGCCGTGATTCCCGTCATTGTATTTTATTTGAGCTGTCAGAAGTATATCATCAAGGGTGTTGCAGCCGGCGCGGTGAAAGGCTGAGCCTCAGCAACCCCGTCAACAAGAAAGGTGGCTGCCGTTTTATGACCATCAAAGACATTGCCAAGCTGTCGGGATATGGTGTTGGAACGGTTTCGCGGGTGTTAAACAACCATCCCGATGTCAGTGAACAGGCTCGAAAACATATTTTGGCGGTCGTGGAGTCGCACGGGTTTGAGCCGAACGCCAACGCCCGACATTTAAAAATGCAGGCGCCGTCCTCGATTGCCGTTTTGGTAAAAGGCTCGCAAAACATGTTGTTTGCAGATATTTTGGAGCGCATTCAAGCCATTTTGCGTGATTACGAGGAGGATGTGTATGTCGCCTATTTAGACGAGGATGCCGACGAAGTGCAATATGCCGTACAGCTTCAGCGCATCCGCCGTCCGAAAGGGCTTATCTTCCTTGGCGGAGATTTAGAGCATTTTCGGCACAATTTTTACAAAATTACAATTCCATGTGTCTTGCTGACAAACCAAGCTGCTGACTTAAAGTTTTCTTTGCTTTCCAGCTTTGCCACCGACGACACCGGCGCGTGCGAGGCCGTCATTGATTTTCTGATGGAAAAAGGCCACAAAACGATTGGTGTTGTCGGAGGCAATCTATCTGCCGAGCAAATTTCCACGCTGCGCCTAAACGGCATTAAACGCGCATTAGCACGCCGCGGCATTGCCTTTGACGGGCAAAAGCAGCACGAACCCTGTCGCTTTTCGATGGCCTGCGGCTATCAGGCAGCGATGAAACTGCTGCGCCGGACACCGGACATCACGGCACTGTTTGCACTGGGCGATGTCATCGCACTGGGCGCAATGCGGGCTTTGTGGGATTTAGGGCTTCGCATTCCGCAGGATATTTCTGTGGTTGGCTACGACGACATTGCCTCGGCACAATTTTGTTATCCACGCTTGACTACCATTCGGCAGGACACCGCTGCCCTAGCGGAAAGAGGCGTGCAAACACTGCTGCGTCAGCTTTCCCAAATCGGCGCACCCATTCACGAAATTATTCCTTTTCAGCTGTGCGAACGGGAAAGCGTGCAAAGCAAAACAAATAGCGAAAACACACATCAGAAAGGTTGATTCTCATGAGAAGCGCGGGTGTTTTACTTCCCATTACAGCGCTGCCGTCTCCTTTTGGCATTGGAACCATGGGGCGGGCTGCTCGTGAATTTGTTCATTTTTTAAAGCGGGCGGGCCAATCTTATTGGCAGATTCTGCCCTTAAACCCCACCAGCTACGGCGATTCCCCGTACCAGTCTTTTTCCTCCTTTGCCGGCAATCCTTATTTGATTGATTTGGATGTGCTGAAAGACGAAGGGCTGTTACAACCCGAAGAATATGAAACACTTTCTTGGGGCAAGAACCCAAACGATGTAGACTATGGCCTTTTGTATAAAAACCGCTTTGGCGTTTTGCAAAAGGCGGTTGAACGCCTTGAAAACAGCCATGCGCAGGAGCTGCAAGCCTTTTGCGAAAAAAACGCGGCATGGCTGGACGACTACGCTTTATTCATGGCGCTCAAAGACGACTTTTCCGGCGCCCCGTGGTCGCAGTGGCCTTCCGCGCTCAAAAAACGCGAGCCGAACGCCTTGGAAGAAGCCCGCACCCGTTTGAGCCGCGCGGTGCAATTTTGGAAAGGCGTGCAATACCTGTTTTTCCGCCAGTGGAAATCGCTGAAGGCATACGCCAATGAAAACGGCATTCAAATGATTGGCGATCTTCCCATTTATACAGCGGCGGACAGCGCCGATATTTGGGCCGCGCCGGAGGAGTTCCAGCTGGATGAAGACCTGAACCCGACCGAAGTAGCAGGATGTCCCCCCGACGGCTTTTCCACCGACGGCCAGCTTTGGGGCAATCCCCTTTTCCATTGGGAACGCATGAAACAGGATGGCTTTTCCTGGTGGATTCGGCGCATTGCCTATCAGTTTGAACGATACGATGTGCTGCGCATTGACCATTTCCGTGGCTTCGACGCTTATTATGCCATTCCGGCCGGTGCAACAAATGCTCAAAACGGACGTTGGCGGCCCGGCCCCGGCATTGACTTTTTCCGCACACTGGAAAAAGCACTCGGCAAACGCAATATTATTGCGGAAGATCTCGGCTTTTTAACCGATTCGGTTCACCAGCTGTTAAAGGACACCGGTTATCCCGGAATGAAGGTGCTGGAATTTGCGTTTGACAGCCGTGATGGCGGCGGAAGCAATTATCTTCCCCACCATTATCCCGAAAACTGCATTGCCTATATCGGTACGCACGACAATGAAACGGCTTTGGGCTGGTTAGAGTACGCCCCGCCCGAGGATGTAGCTCTTGCACGCGAATACTTGCACTTAGACCCCGTCGAGGGCGAACATTGGGGCATGATGCGGGCGCTTTGGGCCAGCCCGGCCGGATGCACCATCGTTCAAATGCAGGATTTGCTCGGCTTAGGCCATGAGGCCCGTTTCAACACCCCTTCCACCGTGGGGCAGAACTGGCGCTGGCGCGCTTCAAAAGGCTTTGACAGCAATGCCTTGGCCAATCGCGTGCATCGTCAGATGGAACTGTATGAACGTTTGCCCCCACTACCCAAAAAAGAAGAAACCGATTAACTCCCCTGCTTTCTCTCCCCAAAACAAACAGGACGCCAAAAGGAATTGCATCCTTCTCGGCGTCCTGTTTGTTTTTTCGGGTTATTCCAGCACAAAGCACTCTGCGTAAAACGCGCCGGCCATTGCGATATCCTCCAGGAACAGCGTTAAGCTATTTTCTCCATTGCGGAATTTGATGGTTTGGCCTGTTCGTTTGCACGTTACCTTGCTGACTTTCTTATCCACATGCAACGTCAGCTTTTTGGGCAAAACAGGCACATCCTCGTAAGCATAAAAAGCAAACACGGTATCCTGTTTTTGCGTGTAGAACAGCTTTTCCTCAAAATACGGGGCACACAAATGGGTTTCATAAATTCCATCGCCAAACAATTTCAGCCACGCGCCCATTTCACGCAGGGAACGAACGGCGGGTGCAGGCAGCAAGCCGTCGGGCTGCGGCGCAAGGTTTAAAGCCAAATTGCCGCCCTTGCTGACAACATCAAGCAGCAAATGCACCAATTCCCTGCCGGTTTTAAAGTCATCGGTATAATGGAAAGAAAATTTGTCGCCCACTGTGGTGCAGGTTTCCCAAGGCACATCCATAGCCTGTTCCGGGACAGTTTTTTCCGGCGTGATAAAGTTTTCGTATTCACCGCCGCAGGTACGCTCACAAACAATCAAATGGGGCTGCGTGGTAGCGCGAATTTCTTCCACAATTTCACCCAAACGAATGTCCTGCCCTTGGTTATCGGGGCGCACCCAGCCGCCGTCCAGCCAAAGTACGTCAATTTTTCCGTAATTGGTACACAGCTCGCGGATTTGTTCATGAACAAACGCAACGTATTTTTCCCAAAGCTCGGGATGCTCTTTTACATCGTAATTGACATTGCGAGTGGGAGCTGTGCCAAACTCCGGGCACCAATAGTAGGGGCTGTGCCAATCGGGCTTAGAAAAATAAGTGGAAATGCCCAGCCCTTTTTTGCGGAACTCCCGGTACAATGCGCCTACAATATCGGCATCGGGATGCGTGTGAAACGGGCAGTCGGGCGATGTGATTTTATAATCGGTTGTTTTGGTGTCAAACATGCAAAATCCATCGTGATGCTTGGTGGTAAACAACAGATAGCGAAAGCCGCATTCTTCGGCCAATTCCGCCCAAGCTTTGGCGCTGAACTTCACAGGGCGGAAGGTTCGGTTTGCCTCCCAGTATTCCTGCTTGCAGGTTTCGGCATCGGCCCAAGTAAAGTCCTCTTGGCTCCACTCGGCATCCCCATCACTCAGCGGCCAGCTTTCATACGTTCCCAGCTGACATCCCGGGGCCCAATGCATCATAAAGCCCAGCTTTTGCCCCATAAACCATTCCAAGTGCTTTTGCACTTCCGGGGACCGAGGCGGCATATAGTCTTCAGGGGCGGTGTAATCATGTACACCATTGGCAACCACTTGTTTTTTCATAAAGCGGAAATCCTTTCTTTTTTACTATTTTTGATATTTGGGGCTGTCGGCATACGTCTTTGCACCGGCGGCATAAATTCCCGGGCGGCACATCTGACCAAAGCCTGTCACGGCCTCTCTTGTTCCGTCTACGGCGGGGTCGGCGTATTCATAGTACCACTGTCCCAGCCGGGCAAACAGTTCGGTGCGAATTGCTTCATATTCCGGGTTTTCAACCAAATTGTGCTTTTCTTCGGGGTCATGCTGTCACCGAGGTGCCACTTGCCGGAAAGGGCGCAGGTATAGCCGTTTTCGGCAAGCAAGTCGGGGTAAGTGATACGCCCTTCTAAATATTGAATCGGGCTGCTTTCACTGGCAAAATAGGGGTGGTCTGCGTGTTCGCCCAACGCTTTTTTATCCAGGCTGCCGCTGCGAATCCAGTCATGTACGCCGTGCTGAGAGGGAATGCATCCCGTCAAAATAGAAGCACGCGCCGGACTGCACACCGGAGAAGCACAAAAAAAGTTTTCAAAGCGCGTTCCCTCGTTTGCCAAGCGGTCGAGGTTCGGAGTGTGGATGTCGGTATTTCCGGCACACCGCATGGCCCACGCACCTTGGTCATCCGTTAGAATAAAAAGTAGGTTTGGTCTTTTTTTCATAAAAGCTCCTTTTTGAAAAATAGAACCGGCGGTGCCCGAAGGCGGCCGCCGGTTTTCATAATTAGGCTGGTTTTCTTCCACCGGCACGTTGTTTTTCTGCTGGTTAGGATGCAGACTGGAAGGTGCTCAGCTGATTGCTGACTTCTTCCAGCAGCTGAGCCGAACCGTTCTGCTCAAGCGCCTGCAAGAATTTCGGAATGTACTCCTCGGGGTCTACGGAGCCTGTTTCCAGAGAAGGACCGTACTCAGAAATGGTGTTGGTCAATGCCGCCACCTGAGTTTCTACGGGCACGCCGTCAAAGGTAAAGCCGTTGTGCGGAGAAATGATGGCTGCGTCGTTGTAATCTTTAAACAGCTGCTCGATGTTTTCAGGATAGCTGATATCCCACTTTTGATTGAACGGTGTACCGAACTGCCAACCATAGGTGTAGTCATAGCCGTTTTCCGTCAAAGTGCCGCCCATAGTTTTATCCACTTGGGTGTCGCCCACTGCGGTGTAGTGCTCGCCTTCGATGCCGTGGCGAATCAAGGTGCCTACATATTCATCGGTATTCAGCAGGTTGATAAACTCCAACGCCTTATCGGGGTGCTCGCTGGCGGAAGAAATGGCGAGCAAGCCGCCCATCGCGCTGCTGGTTTCAAACAACGGATTCATCAAAGGTACAAAGCCAACGCCGTGGCCGCTGGATGCTTCCATCGACTCTGCTGCGCCGGGTGCGTATTGAATGAAGTAAGAGAACAATGCGCCATTGTTAAAGTCGTTATCGCGGTTTGCTGTGTCGCTGTCATAGTTGACAGGGTCGCCGCCGAGATAACCGGCCTGGTTCCAGCTGCGAACCGTTTTGCAATAATTCATGTACTCTTCGCTGGCGTACTGATTGAACACTTCCTGGTCAGCCATGTCCTTGAAGTTGTCAAAATCGCTGACAGCTGCGGCTGCGGGCAATTTCTGGTTGCCGGTGAGGGACTCATACGGTGCAGCCATCGGCCAAGCGCTGGTCAAGCCGGAAACGCCGACAACGTCTTTGCCTGCTTCTTTCGATTTTGCGGCCACAGTCTCAAGCACTTTTGTGTAGTCGTCAATGCTCTTGACCTGCGTCATGTCAATGCCATATTCTTCGGCCATATCGCTGTTATAGATGATGCCGCCTTGCCAGCCCATTTCTTTATAGGAAGGCACACCGTAGATGGAGCCGTTGACTTTTACAGCATTCCAAACTGCTTCGGGGATAAAGTCATAAGTTTCCTTGGCATATTGCGGCAGCAGCTCGGTGATGTCCAAGAAGGCATCCTTGCCCACAAACTGCAAATAGTCCGTCGTCCAGTTGGATGTAAAGCAAATATCAAAATATTCGCCCGCGTTGATCAGGTTGGGCATTTTCTCTTTGTAATCGGGGTTGGCAATCACTTTATAGTCAATTTCCACACCGATTTTTTCGCGGGTGTACTCGTTGAGCTTATCAATCACCTTTTGGGTATCGGCTGCAACGGGGTTGATAGACATGTACCACGTCAAAGTGGTGATTTCACCGGAAGTGCTGTTGTCAGAACCTGCCGTAGAGGCTGTCGTGCTGCTTCCTGCGCCGCCTCCTCCACATCCGGCCAACAGCCCTGCGGACAAAGCCGCAGCTGCCGTTAAGGCGGCTGCCCGTTTGAAAACTTTTTTCATAATATTCTCCTCCTTAGTCATTGAAATCTTACACACCGAACGGTGTGGACTTTCTAAAATTGGGTTATCCCTTTACGCCGCCTACCGTCAGGCCCTTGACAAAATATTTTTGGAAGAACGGATAGGCCAGCAGAACCGGCAGAACAACAAGCACCGTTAAGGCCATGCGTCCGCTGTCTGTGGGGGCGCTTGCAGCCATTTCGGCATATTCCAAAGCGTTTGCCGAGGACTGCTTCATAAACTCAAGGCTGTTTTGCATACTCCACAAGAGCGTTTGAACGGGGTACTTTTTCTGGTGTTTTTGACGCCTTACACAGATATTACCCAGCAGGTATGGGTAATGATGTCGCCGTATTTTATTTGCTCGGTGCTATTTCTGATTGCGGGCGTTCTGTTTTCGCTTTTGCTTTCTTCGGGGCTATCACGCCCGGTTGTATCTTTCACCAAAAAAATTGAGGCCATTCAAGACACACGAAACGTGCAGTGGAATGCTCCCGACAACAAACAGCCGCGTGAAATTCAGCAAGTGCACCGCAGTTTCGGCCAATTGATTCAGCGCATCAACCATTTGATTGAGGAAGTAACCAAAAAAGAGAATCAGCGGCTTGAAAGTGAGCTGCGGGCGCTGCAAGCACAAATCAACCCCCACTTTATGTTAAACGCCATGAACGCCGTCAACTACATGGCACTGGCGCGGGAGGCCGACGACATTGCGGCAACGGTAAACTCGATTGCCAGCTTGATGCGGTACAGCATTACCGAACCCGATCGAATGGTAACGATGGCAACAGAGCTGGAAAATGTAGAGGAATACATCTCCATCTATGTGCTGCGCTTTCGGCAGGATATTCGTTTGGAAATGCTGCCGGGGCTTTCCCCCGCACAAGTCATTATTCCAAAATTTACGCTGCAGCCGCTGATTGAAAACTCTATTCGGCACGGAATTACCCGCCAAGACCCGGGCATCACCATTCAGGTACGCGCCTATGAAAAAGATGACGCTTTGCTGGTTGACGTGACGGACACCGGCATGGGAGCCGACGCCCAAAAACTGAACGACTATTTAGATTATAAAGATGTCGATTTAAAAGTGACGCACGGCTTTGGCATTCGCAACGTGAACGAACGGGTTCGGCTGCGTTTTGGAGAAGCCAGCGGACTGCGCTATGATAACTATGAGGGAAACCGTCTTTTGGCACGGCTCACCTTCGTTTACGAAAAAGAAAACATTCCGCCTTGCATCTAAGGGTGTAAGGCGGAATGTTTTTGTTTTTGTTTTCGTGTTGTATTTTTGACAGCTTCAGAAAAGTCTACCACAAAATTACTTTTACTCGTTGGCGGCTATTGAGCCGGCAGACTCGCCTGCATTTTGCAGCATTCCCATCATAATGCGATAGCGCACGTCGGCCAGCTGCTCGCTGGTACTTTTTTGCAAAGCATCCAAATCCTGCCGCACCAAAGCGCGCAAAATATCCTCGTGCTGCGCGGCTACGGCTTCCAGATCGGGATGGCGAGTGGCAATTTGAGAGTTGAGCAGCGTCCATAAGGCGGTGAGCAGCTGCTCGGTCAGCGTATTGCCCACATTTTTAAAAATGGTCATATGAAAAGCGCGGTCTTCTTCGGCAAACACATCCCCCATTTTTGCCTTTGCCTTCATGCTTTCCACAAGCATTCCCATATATTGCAGCTGGTCGGTGTCCATGCGCTGAGCCACGCGCGGCAGCACAGACATCTCCACAATCGTTCGCAGCTCTAAAATATCAAACAGCAGCTCGGGGTTCAGCTCCAGCGCAATCCCCCAAGTGTTGATTACCTGCTGGGTTAAGTCCGGCATTTTCGCAATGCGTCCACGCCCTTGGGTCGACTCAATTACCCCTTGTGCTTCATACATGGCAAACACATCGCGCAAGGCGGTGCGGCTTACGCCGTAACGCTCCATCAATTCCTTTTCCGTGGGAAGCTTTTGCCCCGATTTTAAATGCTGTACAATTAAATGCTGGAGCTCTTGATTCAGTTTTTTCTCTACGGACGCCATAGGCCATCTCTCCCAACACAACGCTTTGACAAATTCGTCCACGTTTCTTGCACTTTATATTATAGCTTATTTTTACAAAATTTACCACATAAAATAAAAAATTAACATAAAAGTATCCATTTTTTATACAATGTACAGTCAAAATGCCGAATAACTGTTTGAAAAGCCAAAATTTTCAGCTTTTCCACCATATCTTTTATCCTATCTTTTAAGAATATGTTACGGCAGTTTTGTCGCTATGCTTTCATGATTCCCGCTCTAATTGGTAAAAACCGCTGAAAGCGAAAAGGAGGGCCTCTCCCTTTCGCTTTCAGCTTTTCCTGTTTTGTTCCTATCAGGACCACTCAGCCTTTGACAATCTCCGGCAAAGCCGCTTTTTGCTCGGCAGTCAGCTGATAAACTTCGCTGTTTGTCATATCGGTAGGATTATTTTCAATCAGCACAAGCTTTGTGCCGGGCCATGTTACCGTGTTGTGCCACAAACTTTTCGGGATTTCGTAAACGCGCATCGGCTCCATTTTTACAGAGGTAATGTTCACCGCAGCGCCGTTATCGTCATCCGCTTGAAGCAGAACACACTCGCCATCGAGCAGCACAAACAGCTCATCGGTTGCGTTGTGGCGCTCCAAGCATACGGTGCCTTCCAAGCCGTTGGCCGGCTTAAAGTTTTTAATGCCAACCTTCCATACAGGGTTTTCATATACCCATTTCAATGCGGTTTTATCGTCCCCAGCCAAGTCGTGCGACATCCATTCAATTTTGCTCATTGTGATACCCTTCCTTTCATCCAATCAGTTCGGTTGCTTTTTTTACAATATTCTCTGCGGTTAAGCCATATTCTTTAAACAGCTCTTCCGGCTTGCCGGACTGACCAAACACATCCTGCACACCAACTGCCGCCACCTTAATATCGGTTCCGGCCAGCGCTTCACAAGTGGCAGAATACAAACCGCCAATCACGGAATGCTCCTCGGCTGTTACAACCGCTTTGCACTTTTTAGCCATCTCCACTACGGTTTCACAGTCATAAGGCTTAATGGTATGCATATTGACCACTGCCGCTTTGACGCCTTTTTCCGCCAGCATTTTTGCAGCCTCGATGGTTTTGCTTACCATCAATCCGGTGCAGACCAGCACCACGCCGCAGTCGCTTGTGCCGCTCATCACATTTACATTTTTAATGTTAATTAGGGCGTTTCTAAAAACAAAGAAATGCGCAGATTTTTCGTAAGATGTGTGGGGCTGCAAGGCAAAAAGCACAGGAATCCTTTGTGGATTCCGAGCATTTTTTCACGCAGCAGACACCGCTTCTGATAGAAAAAGATGAAAATTTCGACTTTTCAGAAAGCCCCTAGGACATTTCGTTTTCCAACGCCTCAAAGATGCGCTTTCTGATGGCAAGCAGCGCAGTTTCTCCGCGAGGATAGTCTTTGAACGTCCACGGGCTTTCGGGCACCACCTCACGCAAAAGCGCACAGGTTGCCTCGCGGCCTATTTTCTTTTCCAACGTTTGCAAAATACGCAAATCATCCAGCGCTTCGTTTTGCACTTCGGCGCGGATAGAGCTTTGGGGCGCTCCGCTTTTGCCGGGGTAGACCAGATAGGGGTCGCCGGACGGGAACGCAAAATTGGAGTGTGTCTGTGCATAAGGATTCAAAGGGCCACGAGAATACTGCTCATAATAATAATTGTATCCCCAGTGCAAAAAGCCCTTGATGTGATACAGATACATCAGTGCGCCCATAATGCGGTTGCGGGAGCTGGGCATAGCAAAAAAGCGGTTGGGCACATCGACCCCCTGTGCGCAGCAATAATAAACCCACAGATTTTCCACACCCGCATCAAAAAACGGTTGAATATGGTCATTCGACGGAACAGGCAATGCGACGGCGCCGGTGCGGTAAAACGCCAAGCTGCTCAGCGCATCCATCACACGGCAGCCTTCCAGCAAACCTTCTGTTTGCTTTTTTGCTGCCAAATAGTCCTCCATTTGCGTTTCGTTCGGCTCGTCGGAAATGTGATAATAAACATGGTCGCGGTCATAGCCTTGGTCGGTCAGTTCCGCTTGCAGCGCGGGCAGAAACGCTTCCAAGAACCGGCGGTATTCCGGGCTTTTGGCCGAAACGTGCCAGCCGAATTTCTTCACCATCACGCCGTCTTCGTTCACTTCAATTTTCGGCGTTGCTTTTGCACCCCACTGGGTAAACAAATGGGAAATTTCCAAATAAGAAATTCCGCAGCGGCGGCAAATGGCTGTCCAGCGGCGCAGCTTAGAGAAATCAAAGCTGTAAGTACCCTTTAAGCAGTTGACCCCTACCAGCTGAACCGTGGGGCGCTCGGTTCCCACAGCGGTATCCAGCGGCGGCGTAAATACGGGAGTTAACAGCATGTTCACTCCGTGGCGGGTGGCCGCCATCTCAACAAAGCGCTCTAAAATATTCCAATGCTCCTCACTGAACACCTTTACCCCGTAGTGGTCAGCCAGACAATCGGCATAAAACCACTCGGTATGAATCAGCGTTTGGGCATCGGGCACGGTTTTGCCGACACGCAAAACGAAGCTTGCGCTGATTTCCGTTTCATCTTCATCGGGATTTTTCCATGCGGCACCGTTGCCCAAAACGATATTTTGATTGGGAATCAGCCGAATGGTCGCTTCGTAGCGCCCGGGCTTTGTGTTTTCCGGCAGGTCAAAACTCACCCATAAGCTTCGGTATTGACGTGGCACCGGGAAAATCTCCGGCTGTTTGAGGGGCGAAAGCAAATCCGGGAACAGTCCCGGCTCTTTGGTTAAATAGTCTTCATCCTGCATAAATTGTTCCCAGCACGGAAAATCGGACGGAATCAACTCTACTTTGCTGAGTTCTGCTTCACACGGTGCGCCTTCTACCTTGACAAAATAGCTCTGCATTAAGCCGCCTTGCCGGCCGCTTTCGGCATGGTACACCAGCTGTACCGCTGCGCGTGTGTTGGGAAAGGCATATACCTGCCCCGAAAGTGCCTGCGGGCGCTTTGTGGGAAATACTTTTTCCAGCGAAGAAGCAATAAAACACGTTGTCTTAGCCATAACATCCACGCTCCTTTTGATTATCCTTTCATACCAGACAGTGCGATGCCTTCCATCCATGGACGCTGCAAGAAAATATACAAAAAACGACGGCATAGCAAGCGCACTGACACAGCCCATATTGTACTCTTTCATCGCCTCGTTGTAAACGGTAAACATATAAGTTTTCGAGCTTCCGTGCAACGGCAGCTTAATTTTGCCTTTTATCCTCCATTGCCTCTCAAACGATTTTACGATTTGCTGTCAATGTGTTATAATACTCGTGTACGGCAGCTATAAACGCGCGCAGATGCAACGGGCGATTTTGCCCCTTTTTTACCTCCTAAATTCCCCTGAAAACATTTTTTATTTGATTGAATCAATGGTGAACTTATGAACGAACCTTTATTGCTCATTGGCTTTGTTGTTTTAATCTGCATTTTAGCCAATCGATTTCTAGAAAAAATCCCCATTCCCTCCCTGCTGATTTTCATTGGGCTAGGCATGTTCTTTGGGGAAAACGGCGTATTGAAAATCGCCTTTGACAACTATGACATTGTTAATATCACTTGTTCGATCTGTCTTATTTTTATTATGTTTTACGGCGGCTTCGGCACCAATTTGAAGGCGGCCCGTCCCGTTCTGGCCCCTTCCATTGTTATGTCTACATTGGGGGTTGCCGGAACAGCCGGTGCGCTCGCGCTTTTTGCCCACTGGGTCTTGGGGCTTCCTCTTTTGGAATCCTTTTTAATCGGTTCTGTCATTTCCTCCACCGATGCTGCGTCGGTGTTTAATATTTTGCGCTCTCAAAAGCTGGCTTTAAAATATCACACCGACTCTTTGCTGGAAATTGAATCCGGCTCTAACGACCCGATGTCTTATATGCTGACCACCGTTGCCGTCGCTTTGCTGGCCGGACAATCGATTTCGGTTCCGTTGCTGCTTGCCCGGCAAATGGTCATCGGTCTCTTTTTCGGCGCTTTATTCGGATGGTTAGCTGTCAAGCTTCTGCATCAGCAGCTGCTGCCCTCTCAGGAAAGCCACACCGTATTCTTACTGTCCATTATGGTTTTGGCCTATGCGGTTCCCTCCTGTTTCAACGGAAACGGCTACCTCAGTGTGTATTTGTGCGGCATTTGGATTGGCAATTCTCATTTGCCTCAAAAAAAGTACCTGGTTCACTTTATGGATGTGCTCACCCACATTGCACAGGTGATCATCTTTTTCCTGCTGGGTCTGCTTGTCACCCCCATTCAGCTGCCGATGGTCATTGTGCCGGCCATTGTGTTAACCTTGTTTTTAACGCTTGCAGCGCGCCCATTGGTCAGCTTTCTGCTTTTGAAGCCATTTGGCTGCAAGCTGAATCAAATCGGACTTGTGTCATGGTCGGGCCTTCGCGGAGCCGCCTCCGTTGTATTTGCCATCGCAACGGTGCTTGGCGGCGTTCAAACAACATACAATCTGTACAACCTAATTTTTTGCATGGTACTGCTGTCGATTTCGGTTCAAGGCACTTTGCTGCCCTTTGTGGCCAAAAAGCTTTCTATGATTGACACTCAAACCGATGTCGGCTGTACTTTTACCGATTATCAAGAGGACAGCGATATTCACTTTATTAAACTGCATATTGATCACGCCCATTCATGGTGCGGCCAGCGATTGAGTGAGCTTCGCCTCCCGTCCGATTTGCTGGTTGCCATGGTGATTCGCGGGCAGGAAGTGATTGTGCCCGATGGAAGCACCCAGCTTGCCTGCGGCGATTTGCTGGTGTTGGCAGCACGCAGCTTTGAAGATAGAGAACATTTAAGGCTGCGGGAAGTGGCGGTTAGTCCGAAAGACACCTTCGTAAATTGTGCTTTATCGCAAATCCCAAAGGCACATACCAATCGCGTCATTTTAATCAAGCGCGGGATTGATACCATCATCCCCCGCGGAGACACTTTGATACGAGCGGGCGATATTTTGATAATGGCACAATTTTCCAATTCATCTTATACTGCTGAAAAGTAAGGCCAGTTTCCATGGAATTTGCTAATTTTCTTTTCTTGTAAGCTTATTTTTATTATCTTTTTGTCCAAACATTTTGCAGTATGTGATTATTGTTTGGAAAGTCAATGAAAAATTTACGAAAAAGTAATATAATAAGGGAAATTGTTGCCATCTTGTTCGGCTTGTTTCCCGCACCGCTTTGTTACCTTGTATCCCTTTGAAGCGTCCGAAGAACGACGGTCAACGATAAAAGTTGAAAAGCAGAAAGGAAAAGAGAGCTACATGAAGAGAAAACTAAAGTTCCTCAGTTTGCTTCTGGCGCTCAACATGGCAGCACCTTACAGCTACAATTTGACCCGCTTCTATACGGGTATGTCGCTGCAAGCTTATGCTGCACAGACACAGAGCGTTTCCGAAAGCACCTCTTCCCCGCAAGCACAGAGCACCGCGGAGCAAACTGGCGCTGAGAGCACTTCTACCCCGGAAGCTGTCAGCGAGAGCACCGCAGCGGATGACACCGCAGCGGGTGAGTCCGTGAGCACCTCTACCCCCGCAGAATCCGAGAGCACATCTGCTCCCGCTGAGTCGGTTGCACAACCCTCGGCAGAGCCCGAGGCCCCGAAGGCTGAGAGCGAAAGCACCGCAGCGTCCGACACAACCGACAGCAATACAAACAGCCTGCCCACCACAGCAGCTGAGGAAACTGCTCCGGCGGCATTGGCCAACGCCGCGGATTCCAAGGCTTTGGAAGACGGCATCAACGATGCTTGGACCGCAGACAACGTAATCGCCGGCAACAGCACTGTGTGCGCTGTTGAAAACGGCTGGCTGCACATCAAGTCCGGCACCGAGAACGGCAACAACCCCGGCACGAAACCGGCTATGTTTGTGAACCCCAATACCTTCGACTTCTCTCAAGCAGGTTATTTTGAGTTCACGATGAAAACCAATAACGCCAACACCGGCGTCAGCGACGCCGACCGTTTTGGTGTCTATCTTGGCTACAATACCGATCAAAACGGTATGTTCGTCGGTTATGACAACGGCGGTTGGTTCTGGCAGAAATATACCGGCGGCAACGGCGACTGGTATAGCGGCAGCCGTCAGCCGGCACCGAAACCTGACCAGGAACTGCAAGTTCGCATTGAGTGGACCACAGACCACAAAATGACGCTGAAGCTGGACGGCTCCGCTGTATTTACCGATGAAGATTTCTCCGGTATTGCAGGCGTTTTGGGCAATCAGATTGCCATTAAAGCAGGTACTTACAACAAGAGCAACACAACAGATGTTCTCTTGAAAAACATCCACTACACCGGCCAAAAGGAAGCAGCGGCCTATGCTGTTACCGGCAAGGTTGTGGACAGCGAAGGCGCAGCTATTGAGGGCGCTGACGTTACCATTGGTACAGAAAAAACCACTACCAATGCACAGGGCGAATTCACCGTACAGCTGTCGAACGGCACTTATGACGTAAAAGTGACCAAGTCCGGCTATCAGACGGCAACCACCACCGTAACCGTGAAAGACGGCGCTGCCTCTGTTGCAGACATCACCATGCAGAAAAGCGTTGCTGTGGAAACCGAAAAGATTTCCTCGGAAGCGATGGACGTTTATGTTGCCAAAAACTTCCCCAGCGTCGTTCGCTATGAGATGAAGGGCGACTTGGCGGGCAAAACCTTCTATGGCCAAACACAAGCCATTGACAAGGTAAAAATCAACGGCACAGAAGTGACCGTCAGCCCGGACAACGTGAAGGCTGCCTTCGCAGCGGATAAGGCTACCTATGTGATGACCATTAAAGATGAGGCCAACCACATTGACGCAGAAGTTACGGCTGAATTGGTCGTCAGCGGCGATGAGCTTGCTTTCAACATCACTAAGATTGACAACAAGCTGCAAGACCAAACCACCACGAACACCTATGGTCAGCAGGTGGAAACCTATCCGATTCAGACCATTTCCATCCCGAATCACAGCTTGATTTCTGTTTCCGCTGCACAGGCAGGCGCCAACATGAAAGGTGCTGTGATGTCCTCTAACACGCATAAGAGCGGTGACGAGCTGATTGAAGTAAACGCCGACACGGAGTTTATTGCAGACCGCGACTATATGTATGCCTTTGTATCCAATGATGAGTTGAGCGCCGGTATGTGGAGCAACTCCGAGCACAATGGCCGTGTCGTAGCAGCTCCCGTACAGGGCGGCAGCCAGAACACCCGCATTTATGCTACCGTGACGGAAGTGGAAGGCACAAAAACGCTCGGCCTCGCCAGCGCTGAGTGGTACTACCACCGCAATATCACCGACTCGAAGGGTGTTGAATACACCGTAACCGAGACGGAAATGCCGCAGAGCAAAATCACCATTACCGGTGACCGCAACGAGGACCAGACCATTGACTGGCAGGACGGTGCGATTGCGTTCCGCGACATCATGAACAACCCGTACAAATACGAAGAAGTGCCCGAGCTGGTAGCATGGCGTATTGCCATGAACTTCGGCGGCCAGGCACAAAACCCGTTCCTCACCACGCTGGACAACGTTAAGCGCGTTGCTATGCACACCGACGGTCTGGGCCAGTCCATTCTGTTGAAGGGCTATGGCAACGAGGGCCACGACTCCGGCCACCCCGACTATGCTGACATCGGCCAGCGCATGGGCGGTGCCGAGGACATGAACATGCTGATGGAAAAAGGCGCTGAATACGGCGCACGCTTCGGTATTCACGTCAACGCCAGCGAAATGTATCCTGAAGCCAAAGCCTTCAGCGAAGAAATGGTTCGCAGAGTAAATGGCAACCTCAGCTACGGCTGGAACTGGATTGACCAGGGCATCGGTATTGACGGTTTGTATGACCTCGCTATGGGTATGCGCGAAAGCCGTTTTGACGAGCTGAAAGAGCTGGTTGGCGACAACATGGACTTCATCTATGTGGACGTTTGGGGCAACCTGACCTCCAGCAATTCGGAAGACTCTTGGGAGACCCGCAAGCTTTCCAAGATGATTACCGACAACGGCTGGCGTATGACCACGGAATGGGGCTCCGGCAACGAGTATGACTCCACCTTCCAGCACTGGGCAACTGACCTGACCTACGGCGGCTATACCTCCAAGGGCGAAAACAGTGAAGTGATGCGCTTCCTGCGCAACCACCAGAAGGATTCTTGGGTAGGCGATTATCCCAGCTACGGCGGCGTTGCAAACTCTCCCCTGCTGGGCGGCTACAACATGAAGGACTTCGAGGGCTGGCAGGGCCGCAACGACTATGACGCTTACATCGTCAACCTGTACACCCACAACTTGATGACGAAGTTCTTGCAGCACTATCAAGTAGTTGACTGGGAGGACGGCGCACCCGTTCAAATGACGGATAACGGCGAAACTTACACCTGGACACCGGAAAAGAAAATCACTTTGAAGGCTGACCCGAACAAAACTTCCGCGGAAACCGATGTGGTTGTCGCGGAAAGAGAGAGCACCGACCCGAACACCGCAGAGTATCGCAACCGCACCGTTACTTTGAACGGCAAAGTGATTGCTCAGGGCGCGGTATCTCGCGGCGATAACGGCACAGGCGGCACCGAGAGCTACCTGATTCCGTGGGTATGGGATTCCGTCACCGGTGACCGTGTGGCAGCAGACGCTGAAAAGCTGTACCACTGGAACACTTTGGGCGGCGAGACCACTTGGGAACTGCCGAACGGCTGGGAGAACCTTGCCAATGTAACGGTATATAAGCTCACCGACCTCGGCAAAACCGAAGAACAGAAAATCCCTGTTTCCGGCGGCAAAATTACTTTGACCGCAGAGGCACAAACTCCGTATGTTGTCTTGAAGGGCGAGGAAGCCAACCTTGACATCACTTGGAGCGAAGGCATGCACCTGACCGACGTCGGCTTTAACTCCGGCGATGCAGGCCTGGAAAAATACTGGACGAAAGACGGCAGCGGCACAGCTCAGATTGCTAAGAGCCAGTTCAGCAACCCGATGCTGAAGCTCGACGGCGAAGTGTCCATGACACAAACGCTGACCGACCTCGTTCCCGGTCAAACTTATTCCATTTATGTCGGCGTAGACAACCGCAGCGATTCTCAGGCATCTATGACGGTTTCCGTTGACGGCAAAGTGCTGGACAGCAACTACACCGAGCGCTCCATTGCGAAGAACTATGTCAAGGCTTATACCCACAGCAATTCCAGCGCAACGGTAGACGGCACCAGCTACTTCCAGAATATGTATGTTTACTTCACTGCACCGCAGAGCGGTACTGTGACCCTGACCCTTTCTAAAGCAGCCGGTGAAGGCAGCGTTTACTTCGACGATATCCGCGTGGTAGAGTCCGCTATGGATGTTGTTGAGAAAGACGAGAACGGCAACGTGGTCGGCTTGCACCAAGACTTTGAAAACTCCGTGCAGGGCTTGTATCCCTTCGTTGTCGGCGGAATTGAAGGCGTTGAGGATAACCGTACTCACCTTTCCGAGCTGCACGCACCGTACACGCAGGCTGGCTGGGACGTGAAAAAGATGGATGACGTTCTGACCAAGAACGACACCGATTCCCAGTGGTCTGTCAAGGTGAACGGCCTGTTCGGCAGAAGCGCTCTTGTCATGCAGACCATTCCGCAGAACTTCCGCTTTGAGCCGGGCAAAAAGTACAAAGTTTCCTTCGATTATCAGGCGGGTTCTGACGGCATTTACGGCGTCATCGTTGGCAATAACGAGTACAGCGGTTCCGAAACGGTTACCGCATTGCCGATGGCAATGGGCAGCAACCAGGAACAGACTTATAGCTTTGAAATTGTCGGCGCTGCTGACGGCCAAACCTGGTTCGGAATTTATTCCACCTCCAAATCGCCTGATTTGCAGGGCACCAGCGGCTCTGTTGCAAACTTCGGCGGCTATCAAGACTTCGTTTTGGATAACCTGTCCATCGAGCTCGTGGAAGAAACGGTAAGTGCAGACGATTTGGCTGCTTTGATTGAAGAAGCAATGGCAAACTACTCCGAGTCGAATTATCAGCCGGCGGATTGGGCACTGTTCCAGGAAGCTCTGGTCAACGCCCAGGTTGCTTTGGACAAAGACCAGCAGAATCCCGAAGATATCGCTGCAGCGTTCTACGCTTTGCGTGCACGCATGGAAGCGATGAACTCCGCACCCGGCACAGAAGCTTCCGACCGCTATGACATTCCCACCACAGACTATGCGGTAGAAGTTGGCAGCGAACAGCCGGATGCCGGCGGAGAAGGCCCCGCTGACTTTGCACAGGATGGCAATGAAAGCACACACTGGCATACTGCTTGGGCTGAAAACGCTGTAGCCGATGGTACTGCATGGTATCAGTTCGACTTCAATGAGCCGAGAGCAATTACCGGTATGCGTTATCTGCCGCGTTCCGGCGGTGCCAATGCAAACGGCAAGATTTTGACCGCAAAAATTGAGATCAGTAAAGATGGCGGCGCAAGTTGGGAACCTGTTTCTCTGTCCAGATCGGAAAATGGCGAAGTAAGCTTTGACGCTGCTACCAGATGGCAGAAAGTTGACTTCGGCAAGGAGATTGAAGGCGTAACCAATGTCCGCTTGACCGCTCTGACCACTACGGGACAAAGTGCAAACGAGAAAAACAAATTTGCTTCCGCGGCTGAGCTTCGTGTGACACAATATGTTGCACCCGAAGGCGTGGTAGTGGACAAAACCGGCCTGAAAGCAGCCATTGACGCAGCAAACGCTTTGAATGCTGCCGATTACACCGAGTCTACTTGGCAGGTTGTGGCTGACAATCTGGCAAAGGCACAAGCTGTTTATGACAATGCCAATGCAACGGCTTATGATGTGGCACTGGCAATTGCCAACTTGCAGGATGCTGTAAACGCTTTGGAATCCGTTCCCAGCACTGAGCCCGCTGATAAAACACAGCTGGAGCAGGCAATTGCTGAGGCAAACGGCTTGAACCAGAATGCTTACACCGCAAGCAGCTGGGCAAAGTATGTCGAGGCTCTGGAGAGAGCGAAAGCTGTATTTGCAGACGCAAATGCAACACAGGCTGATGTACAGGCTGCTTTGGCAGCACTGAACATTGCAAAGCAGGGCTTGGTAAAAATCCCCGATAAGACCGCTTTGCAGAATGCTGTAAACGAGGCTGCTAACCTGAATGGAAGCGCCTACACCGCACAGAGCTGGCAGAACTATCTGAACGCTTTGGAGCAGGCAAAGGCCGTGCTTGCAAGCAACAGCGCAACAGAGGCAGACGTAAAGGCTGCTTTGGATGCACTGAATGCTGCAAAGGCTGCACTGGTCGTCAATGGCGGTTCCGGTTCTGGTACCGGCACAGGCGGTGGAACAAGCACCGGTAACGGCGTGATTGTTCAAACAGGAGATGCTTCTCCCGTTGCACCGATGCTGGCACTGATGGCAACTGCTGCGGCAGGTGTTGTTGTGTTGACCTCGAAAAAGAAGAAAAAATAATTCTTCTGAAAAAAAACACATGAAAAAAGCATCCCGCTTTGGGCTTAGCCCGAAGCGGAATGCTTTTTGTTTGTCGAAAAGGCTGCGCTTTTTTCAAAAACGAAAGCCTTTTCTAAAATGGAAAAGAGGGCTCAGCCCCCTTTCCCAAGCCTTTTTCTTTTTGCTGCCAAGTTCATTTTGAGTCAGGCGGCAGTTTTTCGACACTCTCAAAACATGAAAATTTTTCAGCTCTTTTTTCTCACGCGGCCAAAGTCCTGCATCAAATACTCGACACAGCAATAACAAATCCCTGCAAGAATCAAAACCGCAATGATACACAGCACGGTTCCGCCCGGCTGCGCCAGCATCGCGCACAAATGGATAGGCAAATAAATGCTGTACCATTTTGCCGCCGTTAAACCGGACAGGCTCAGAAGCGGCGCAAACGAGAACAGCGCCAGCGAAAGAAACATGGCTCCAAAGGTGTTGCCGATACGCTGTGACAGCGCCAGTGTGACGACCGCCATGCAAAACACCGCCAAAAAGCGGCTGAGCACAAGCAGTGCTGCCATAAGAAAGAGCGGGATTCCCGGCGCGGCGAAATAGTCGGGAATGCTGTACACCGGTGCAAACCATGTACCGAGGCCGTAATCTCGAATGGTCACCCAAAAGCGCGGCAGTACACTGAGCAGCGCAAAGCCCGCACTGCATATCAGCGTTAAAATGAGTTTACACCGCACCGTAAAGCGCTTGCCGAGCGGCGTGGTGCTAATCACTTTAATCATGCCGGTTTGCTGCTCCATGGCAAAGAGTCCCGAAAAAGAAACGGCACACAGCAGCGCAAGGAACAGACTATCGGCTAAATCCTGCCGGTCCTGCGTGTCAAACAGCTTGAGCCAGCCTGTTTCATACACCATCTGACTGCCCGGCTTTTCGCTTAGCATCTGTGCTTTTGACACGACTTGCTGAAAGATCATCATCTTTTGCTGAAGGCCGCCATATGCCTGCATCATCATTTGATACTCCTGCCCGCCAATTTCGTTGGCAGAAAGGGCGGCATTTAAGCGATGAATCGGCTCAAACTCTTGGTTTTGCTCGTTCAGCCAATCCACTTTTTCCTGTGTCATTGGCCCTTGCACATGCTTCATGTAATATTGATAGTAAATTTCGTTGGCATCAATGTAGCTTTCGGTCGTAACCGCAGTATACACTTGAAAACCTGCAAACAGCACCAAAAGAAGTGCTGTCCCCTGCATCACCAACAGCTTGTACGCCTCCTGCCGCATCGGCGTGGTAAACGTCGGCAGTTTACGCCGCAAGGTAAACCGACTGCTTCTCCGTCCTGCCGCCGTGAAGTAATATCGGCTGAACAGCACCAGAAAAGCCGCAACAAACGCCACCGCAAACAGCACCGCTGCAACCGACTCCACCAGCAAAAGCGGAATGGGCTGATCAAACCAGTAAAGGTTTCGATAGCCGCCGAGCAGCTCATTGGTGCGCAAAAGGCTGACAAGGTTGGCATATTTAATCACATTCAACCGGCTTGTGGCGGGAATCAAAGCGCGGATAAGCAAGTGCAGCGCCATAAACGCCAGCGCGCCAAGCACACCGTTAAACAGCCGCTTGGCAAACAGCATGGCCAGCATCACCCAAACGCCGCAGATAAACGCTGCAAGCCATTTTGTCAGCAAAAAGAAAAAGAGATATTGCCCCACAGTGAGTTTCCAAGTGCTTCGCATCAAAGCCGGTACGCTTTGGATAGTGCGTTCCAGCGGGCCAAGCCCATACAAACTGCCGCAATAGAGCAGATTTACTCCGTACATACCAATCAGCACTATGGCCAAGCTGACCGCCAGTGCCGCCAACTTTGCCACAGCAGTCGGAAAACGACCCGAAGGCGTGGAACGAATGAGCGCCAAAAGACCGTTGTCGCGCTCGGCACGAACCAGCACCGTGGCGATAAGCAGCATGGCAAACACGGAAACCACGTCGGTCAGCTCAAAGTCGAGCGCGGTGATCAGCCCTTTTTGCGGGTAATAGTGAATCGGTGTGCCGCGCATTCCCTTGAACGCTTCGTCTGTCACGCGGATATTCTCCATATCATAGCCGCTTTCGCTTTCGGCAAAAATGGAAATGCCGGACAGCTGCTGCGCCTTTTTCTCGATGGAATCCAAAAATTCCTCGTATCCGTTCACCTGTTCAAACTCTAACACAATGCCGTTTAAAAAGCGGTACTCCGCCGACAGCGTTTCTCCGTATTGCAGGAAATCACCTGTTTGATACAAATCGCTGTATTGCTCAAAATCGGCGGCGTACTTCTCGCGCATTTGCTCGTCTTTTTTGCCGTTGTTGTACGCTTCCATACGCACAATGCCATCAATATGGGTCAGCGCTTCGGCGCGTGCCAGCTCATCGTGCAAAAAAGTATCCATTTCCTGCATGGTCATGCCGGAAATTTGCTGGGTCAGGGTTCGGTATGCCTGTGACGGCGCACTGCCCGGCGTATGCCCTGTTCCAAACCAGAGCAAAAACAAATTGACCGCAAGCAGTACCACAAAAGAAAGCAGAAAAAAGCGGCTTTGCCACACCTTGCGCAGCTCGGCTGAAAACAAACGCATCATGCCTCATCCTCCCCAAAGATGGAAAGATAAACCTCCTCCAGCGTACCGCCGGGGGCATATTTTTCCACCAGTGCGCCGGGGGTATCGCGGTCTACAAGCTGTCCTTCTTTCAGCAAAAGAATCTCGCTTGCCACATGTTCCACATCGCTCACCACATGGGTGGCAACTAAGATAATGCGGTCATGCGCCAGCTTTGCCAGCACTTCACGCAGGCGCACGCGCTCTTTTGGGTCAAGCCCGGCGGTGGGCTCGTCCATAATAATCAGCTTGGGGTCCCCCAGCAAAGCGGCGGCCGCCAACAAGCGCTGCTTCATTCCGCCGGAATACGCCGCCAGCCGTTTATCCAACTCTGCCGAAAGATGCACCATTTCGGCAGTGCGCTGAATTTCTGCCGCGGCTTGCTTGCGGGGAATTTCTTTTAACGCTGCCAAATACAGCAAAAAGCGGCGCCCGGTGAAGCTGTCATATAAATTTTGCTGCTGGGGCATGTACCCTAAAATGCGCCTGAATTTGCGGCCCATGTTCAAAATATTTTTGCCGTTCCAGAGCACTTTGCCGCCGCTTGCGTCCAGATTGCCGGTGATAATATTCATCATCGTGCTTTTTCCCGCACCGTTTGGCCCTAAAAGGCCGTAAAGGCCCGGGCCGAGCGTGAATGTCACGTCGGCGAGGGCCTTTTTGCTTGTTTTCTTTCCGCTATATATTTTGCTGAGCTTTTGCAGCTCCAGCGAACAGGTGTTCGCTTCCATCCAACCGCCTCCCGGTTTTTTATTTTCACAATTTTAACAGTGTATCACGCTTTTCTCTCACTCTTTCCAGACATCGGGGTAAATATCCGAAGCAATGGGAATATAATTCGGAATGGAGTTTTCGTAATCACTTTTGGAAATCATGGCGTACTGCGAATCATAGCGCTCTATTTCGTATCCCATTTCGTCTACTTCCACAAGGCTGGCCTTCCAATCCGTTTGAACCAAAAAAGAATCCTTCGTTTCTGCAAAAGGTTCAATGATACTATGGTTGTATGGCCTGAAAAGAGTAAAGGGGTGATACTCCCCGGTTTCTATATCAAATACAACATCATAATGCTTTGCTTCCTCGCCGCTGAAATCCATGAAATTTAAGCGCAGAATACCCGGCTCTATCACCGACACACCAACACGCGGCTCCAGCGTTCCCTCGATAGAGGCCGCAACGGGTGCATAATCCACCGTTTGAGTTTCTTTTGTTTCTAAATCCAAAATCTCAATTTTCTGCTCGGGATATTTTACGCGATACAGTTCGCCATCTTCCACAAAGGCCGCTTCGTTTTCCACATCTAAAACGACCAGTGCCTCCTCGTCCATCTTACCGGTATCTAGGTTCAAAAAGCACTCATCGGAATAGACATTGTGCTGCTCATCCATTCGGCAATGCGAAATGACAAGATTTCTGCCCCATGCGCCGCTCAGAGATGCCGCATAATCTTCTTTGTCAAAGGCATAAATTTCGGTTAGACTTCCGTCCTGCAAGCTGACCTTGACAATCTTTTTCACGATGTCAGCGGTGTCTGGGATGTTCTGTTCGGCCATCATGTAAAGATTCTGCCCATCGTGATAAACAGGAGTCGATACCCGGCAGTCCGCCGGAAATTCCATCAAAAGCCGGCGGTTCGCTCCGTTTTTATCGGCAAGCTGAATATTGCCCGGTGTTATCCCATTTTCCGTCTGTTCCGTCATTGAAAACAGCACCAAACTGTCATTGATTACATAAGGAATCCCTTTCACATGGGAGCGGCAGCTTTCCGTATCGTGCGTACAGCCGGGCTGTTCACACAAAAAAATCTGTTTTTTGGAATCGAAATCAAAATAAGTGAGATTGACGTTTGTTTTGTCTGTGTAAAATATCTCTGTCTGATAACAGCCATCTTCGGTATAAGATTGACACAGGGTTAACGGCGCGTTGGAGGTGTCTGCGTTGTTTACCGTTTCAGATGCGTCATTTTGTGTGCTTTGGCAGGCACTGAGTATTGCAGCCATCGCCAAGACACCCACAAGTAATTTCCAAACAGAATGTTTTTTCATGCTCTCTCCCCTTTTCATCGGGCTAAATGTAACAATATAGTTACAGAATAACCTAGTTTCTGATATTTGTCAACAAATAATATATGAACTTTCACAAATCAAACATTGAAATTCTCTGCATTTTTTTGTATAATCTAATCATAGGAGTGAGATATGTGGAACAATCGTCTTATCAACCCAAAAAACGAAGCGGCACGGTTGCCGGCATGAAAGAAGGGCTGAAAAAAGCTACCACTGAAATGCTGGTTCTTTTTCTGTTAAAGCAAAAATCCATGTACGCTTATGAAATGATTCAGGAAATGGCGCGGCTATCTGATGGAATGCTTCGTTTCAACACCCTGTATCTTGCTATTTACCGCTTGCAGGAACACGGCTATGTTGTGCCGTCGGAAACGATGGTCACCCAAAGCAACCGCACGCGCGTATACTTTACCATTACGCAAGAGGGGCTTGCCTATCTTGACGGCATCACGGCAGAATATCATCGGTTTGTTGAAACCCTTGACAAAATGATGGCCGTAGACGGCAAGATTTACGAGGACGAAAACGACTAACTGCCCATTTTTCCCGCGACACCCCATTCCAAACGGAACGGCTTCAGCCCGTCCGGCAATTTGCCCGGACGGGCTTTTTTCGGTTCACTGTGCCGTATCCACCAAAGCATAATTGGGCTGGTTGTTCCAATAGTCCGCTTTTGCCATCAAAGCATATTGATAAGACAAAGACGGCATTGGCAACGTTGTTCCATCTGAAGCCGAAATATTCACCGTTTCTACACTTGCAGCGGGTGAAACCAACAGATTGTCCCCGCATTCCGCCAGAATCATCAGCGGCGTTTCATGCATGGTGTCCTGTGTTTTCAGCGTCAGCTCCACACTGGTTTTATTGGTTAAATCAAACGCAAAATACTGCGTTACGGAAGTCGTTTCCCCCACCGTAATTGCCTCATAAATGAGTCGGTCATCTATTTTATCCTTGAACTGAACCGCAGTAAAGGGAGCCTCCAGGCTGCCAAGCGTTCCCAAAACGATTTTTGTTCCACTTGTGCAGTCCACCGCACTTAATTCACAGGAAGCTGGGTCAAAGAGATAGAACTGGTCTGCAAATACACGGCCAACGCACGGCGGCTTCCAAGATACAATTTCTTCTGCGCTTTGGCTGGATAGGTTATATTGCACCACTGCGTCTTTCTCTCCGCCGGAAGTGCTGTCCACAGTACGCACAAGCAGGCTATCCGCTGTGCATCCTTCCAGATAGGCCCCGGCATTCTCAAACGTGTGCAGCACGGTGTAATTTTTTTGTTCTAAGTCAAACTTAATTAACTGACGCTGTGATAACACCGTTTGGCCGCCTTCGTCTATCTGGGTTTGGGAGCAAATGGCGTAAAAACTTGTGTCGTCTGTCACAAAAGGCGATTCAAACATCATACCATCCGGCAAGGAAATTACCTTTTCTTTCCCTGTACCATCTAGTGCCATCGCCTCAATATAAGGCTCTGTGGCATTTTCCTGCGCGATGCTGTCATTGGAACCATTCACCGCCAAAACAAGCCGCTGACCCACAACCAACGGCAACATTCCGCCGCCTGTGTAAGCGTACCACGCACTGCAAGTTTCATCTTGATGCACACAGCTGGGCGAACTGCACAGCGGCACACGCGTTTTTGTGGCATAATCGGTATACATGAGAATTACGCTGCCGTCCAGCAAAGTATGGTAGTCGTAATAGCCGTCAGAACTTGCTGCTCCCGGCCCGCTGTGCGGATTGACAAAGGAGAGTGAACTTTCAAACACTTTTTGCGCTTCCTCTTGCTGCGGCTGGCTTTCCGGCAAAGCAGAGGAAGCTTCTCCTTGTACCGATTCCTGCGCGGTACACGCACAGCAAACTCCCAGTAAAAGCACTGCCAACAGAGTAGTGAACCATTTTTTCTTTTGCATTATGCGTTTCCTTTCAGCGAGATTCCTTCAATTGGGACATAGTTCGGCGTTGAGTTGTAGTAATCCGATTTTTCAATCAGTGCATACTGAAAATACAGATACGGGAGTGTCATAGGCGGGTCGGAGTCCGGCAGCGTCACTTCTTGATCTGCAACTGATTCAATCACCAAAAAATAGTCGTCCAGCTCGTCCACAATTTCCACCTGTTTTCCTACGCCTTTGCGAATAGTTTCCAAAGGGGCGTTTGGCGTGAGCTGCTGTTTTAGCAATGTTGACCCAGACAAGTTATACATATAGTAATATCCATTATATACTCGCCCTAAAGTTGTAAACGGATGTGACAAAAGCACGCCTTCCTCTTGTGTATCCACATCATAAGATACGATTTTTGTTTCAATGCCGCCGGCATCCTCTGTAATGTCCTGTGCGCCGTCGCTAATATTTAAAATTAAGCTTCGCCCGTTCACTCCAACAATCTGCTCGGATGGAGACAGTTCTTTCCGCTTTTCTAAATTTTTGGATTGAATGTCGTAACGGTACAAACTTCTCGTTCGCAAATCACCATTGACCCCGTTTTCATAGGAATCACAAACAAAATAAATGGCGCTATCGTCGTATGCAATCCCCTGCCGAACCTGTTCAAAGGCATTCAATTTTTGCCTTACTATATGATTTGCACCGTTTAAATCCATTTCTATCATTTGGGGCAAAGCATCCTCGCCCAGCCGCTGTGCAACGCCGGGGGTGGTGTTGCCGAACGAGAGGTAAAACAGATGATTCCCCGCTGTCAATAACGCACCGCCGCCACCGCCGTAGGGCAACCAAGAAGTGCAGGTTTCGTCCTCATGCAGACATTCGGGACGGTTGCACAAAAACACCTGCGAACGTGTAGTCAATAAATGCCATGTTGTTCGAGCCATCGCTTCGCGGAATGATGCAATAATAACCGTTTTCCGCCCCAGTTCCATCCCCTTCCCGCATAAAATCTATAAATGAAAGCGCTGTTCCATCCTGTGCAGGTTCCTCACTTCCTTGAGGAGCCTTGGTGCTGCATGAACTGCATAAACACAAGATTGCCGCCACAACACCCAGCATGCGTGTGATTGTTTTATAAAATCTCATCGTTTCCCTCAGTGCTATGTCAATATGAAAGCGTTCCACTGCTATTTTATTCTGTTGACTTATTCCACGCATCGGGATAAATATCAGAAGCAATGGGGATATAATTCGGAATGGAGTTTTCATAATCGCTTTTGGAAATCATGGCATATCTCGCTTCATATTGCCGTGTTTCAACGCCTAATTCATCGACATCGACGACACTGCTGATCCAATCGGTCAGAACCAAAAAAGAATCGTCGGTTTCCGCCAACCGCCTGATGATATCGTTGTTATGCGTTCTCAAAAGAGTAAAGGGGTGGTATTCCCCGTTTTCTATATTGAACACAACACGATGAAACTTTGTTTCCTCACCGCTGAAATCCAGAAACTCCAAAAGCAGTAAATTTGGCCCCATCACAGATACCCCCACATCGGGCTCCAACGTTCCGTCGATAGACGCTGCCACAGGTGCATAATCCACCGTTTGGGTTTCTTTCGTTTCTAAATCCAAAATCTCAATTTTCTGCTCGGGATATTTTACGCGATACAACACACCATCCCCGACGACTGCCCCTTCGTTTTCCGCATCCAAAACAGCCAATGGCTCCTCGTCCATCTTACCGGTATCTAGGTTCAAAAAGCGTTTGTCCCAATAAACATCGTGCTTCTCACCCATGCGATAATGTGAGATGATAAAGTTTCTGCCCCATGCTCCGCTCAGGGTCGCCGCGTAATCCTCTTTGCCAAAGGTATAAATTTCCGTTCGTTCCCCGTCCTGCAAGTTGACTTTCATAACCTTTTTGATCATGTCACCGGTGTCTTTGCTGGTCTGCTGGGTCATCATATAAAGGTTTTGGCCATCGTGATAAACCGGGGACAGCACCAAACAATCCGCCGGAAATTCCATCAAAGGGCGGCGATTCGAGCCGTCTTTATCGGCAAGCTGAATATTAGGCGGTTGACTTTCTGTTGCCCCCATCTGCAAAAGAACCAAGCCGTCATTGATCACATACATTTGCGGAATTGCCGTCATATAGGAGCGACAGCTTTCTGTATCGTGCGTACAGCCGGGCTGTTCACACAAAAAAATCTGTTTTTTAGCAGCGAAATCAAAATAAGTTAAATTGGCATTTGTGCTGTCTGTATAGAACATGTCGGCCAGATAGCAACCGTTTTCATCATAAGACTGACACAGCGTTAGGGCAGCATCCGAAGCCGCCGCGTTATTTGTGGTTTCCTGTGTGGCGGAGGTATTGTTCTGTGTACTTTGGCACGCACATAGTATTGCAGCCACTGCAACAGTTAACAGAGTATTTTTCCAAACCAAGTGCTTTTTCATATTACACTCCTAATTACCATGAATGAGGTGCAGAAGATATTTCCGCACCTCATTATATTATAATTCTATATCTTTTACAGTGCCGGTGAACCGGAGGCAATCCATGCAGAAGATCCTCCCGGTGCAAAATAAACAGTAGCTCCGCTGTAATCACCGGAATATCTCAATCCTTCAGTATAGTTTAAAAGATTTACCAATCTTGTTTCATCTGGGTAAGGCAGTTGAAAAGCTGAGTCAACAGCTCCGTCTGCCAAATTCCACATGATTGCAGCCTTTCCCCCTGCCACACTATTAAGTGAGCGGTTAATGGCGTATGTTGTTCCATTCTGTAACCGAGTTAAATACATGCACTGCTTACTCCTAGATTCTCCATAAACCACAGTAAATTGCTGATCAATTGACGGCATTTTTGTCCATAAAGTGAGCTTACGTCCCTTCATAGGACTTCCTGTGTTTCCATAGATATTTAATGCGTTAGAGGAAGTGTTTGCAATATAAGCCGGCTCTAATGTCCAATCCGCAAACGCAGGCACCGCCATAGCAGCAGCCATCACTGCACAAAGAGCCACGGTCAATAATTTCTTTTTCATAGGTTCGTCTCCTTTGATTTTTTCACACTCTTTTTCTATTCCATAGGTATCTCGCGCGCTGAAATCTAAGCATGGACTTTGTGTTTTTGTCTAGTGGCATTCACATCGTCCAATTACAGGATACTCTAAAACATGATATTTGTCAATAAATAATGTATTGATTTTTTTGATGTCTTTTTGTATACTTTACCTGAAAAATAAAAGGAATATTTTGTTATTTAGGGGGGAACATTCCATGACAGAGAAAGAGTGCCATGAATATTTCAAAAAGGCACGAAAGCATCTATTGTGTGACGAAAAGCAGAAGCTTTTGTTTGAAAAACAAATGCGCGCGGCCATTGAGGATTTAAAAAATGAAAATCCCGCCATTACTTATGAGGAGTGCATTTCGATTATCGGAACACCGGAAGAAGCTGCTGAAAGCTTTTTAAGCACGCTTTCCCCAGAAACCATTACCGCATATCGCTGCAAAAAATGCCGCACCACTTGGTTGATTCGTATTATCGCAGTTGTTCTTATTGTCGTTCTAGGCGCAGCTGCACTTTACATGTATACAAGTAAAAAATGGCGTGTTATTGAGGTAGAAACAACCATTGTCGAATTAGGGGATATTGATATTGAAGATGTTCCAAATTATTTAGATTAAATTATTGTTTTGTAGGAGGCGTTTCATTATGAAAAAACTATTTTCCTTTACTGCATCACTTGTTTTTCTATTTATACTGGCATTTCCAGTATTGGCTACCGGCTCAAAGCAGGAAGTCATTGACTTAGGTACGGTATACATGGAAAATGGTATGTCTTGCCATACTATGCTTGTTATTCAAAATTCTTCTGAGCGTACTTCTAATCAAAGCGGCTATATAATAAAGAACTTTTCTTATTATGGCTCTACCATTGCCAAAGTTCAACTCAATGGTACATTCACTTACGATGGGCGAACAGCTAGAGCAATCGCCGTGAGCGTAAATCATGCAACCTATAACGGTTGGAGCTATGGCGGTGAATCTTCTTGGTGCAGCGGAAATCGTGTAAGTATGTCTGCAACAGTTACAAAGGGGAGCGCTTCTGTTCCAGTGTCGGCAACGATGTCTTGTTCTGCCACTGGTGCGCTTAGTTAAAAAGTAACACAGTATTAAGAGAGTGTTGTTTTTAGATGAAGAATTATATGGAAATATCTTACTGATTTTTTGAATAATCAAATTTTGGCCCGCCCGGAATCATCCGGGCGGGCCGTTTTGTTCCCAATTTAACAAAAATTGCTCGCTTCCGGCGCGTATCAATGCGCCATAATTTTAGCAAGGATTGGTCTCATTTTCAAGTGTTTTTGCTTGAATGACATATTTTTATGCCTAAATGCAAAATTTGCAAAAAAACTCACCAAATCTTTATGGATTACACTCCGGCCATTCGACGCTAAACACGAATTGCCCATTTTCATAATAAAAGTCGTAGTCTGCCTGATATTTTTTCAAAATGTCCTGCACATTGCGCAGCCCGAACCCATGAAAAGAGGCGTTTTCCTTGGTGGTCGCAATCTGTCCGCTGCTGATTTTCACGAATGGGCTGGCGTTCAGCACCGACAAAAACAAACTGCCCGGCTCTTCTTCCTCCGCTGGGGTATAAGTCACGCTCACTTGAATCCATCGTTCGCGTTCGGGCAGCTTTTCGCACGCCTCGATTGCGTTATCCAATAAGTTTCCCAGAACCACGGTGCAGTCTGTTTCCTTGATTTTCATGCCGGATAGGTCGTTCACCTCAAAACGAATATCAATCTTGTTTTGCTGCGCCGCCATTCCCTTTTGGTTTAAAATAGCATCTACTGCTGCATGGTGGGTATCCACCAAAAGGATACGCTCTGTGCTGTCGCGCCGAAGCTGTTCAAGATAGCTGCTTGCCTGCCCGGAATTGCCGCTTTGCAGCAAATCACTCAGCACACTTAAATGCTTTTGAAAATCGTGCGTCATTTTTCGCTGAGTTTGGTATGCCGCGCTTAACGCACTGATACTTTCCTTCTGCGTGCGCTCCCGCTCTTTCAGCACCACCAACATCTCATGCTCACGGATGCTTTTTTTCATGTAATCTCTTGAAAACAACACCGCAAGATTGCACACAACAATCAAACTAAGTGCAATAACCGCATAAGGGTTTTCCTCACTTTTTGATGCACCGGCTGCAAGGGCATCATAAAAAAAGGATAAAAGTACTATGGAAGAAAGCGGAAACAGCAAAGAAAGCGCCGTCCATTTCCTTGCACTTGTTCCTTCATCCGCTGGTTTATGGAACAAACTAATCGAAAATGCAAACAGCATGGCGGCAAGAATCCGAACAAACATCTGCGTTGTCACCCTAGTATAATGCTGCTCAAAAAAGTCAACTTGAAAAACGATTTGCCCCGCGAAAATGACAATATCATCTACCGCAGAAAATAAGGTATAACTCATAGCCGCCATAAAAAGACGGTAAACAGGCTCTCCCCGATAAAGTACCGCCAACACCAAATAAAAGAGCAACACCATAGCCAATGCTTGAACATCCTTGTAAGAATCACCGCCAGCCTGTGACAGAAGGTGAAACGCTACACCCAATGCCGCAGCACGCCACCAAAAGGAATCGGCCTGATTGTTGCGCAGCAAAAAAGCGTCAAAAAACACAATAACGGCCAAATATTGCAGCAAATGAAATACTATATCGACTGCATACTCCATCGCTTCATCCCTCTCCAGCGCAGATACTCCTGCTTGAGCTTGCTGTAATTTCGGGTGCTGATTGCCAGCTGGGTATCGTCCGTCAAGCACACTCCTGTACTTTTCATCGTTTTGATATACGCCATATTTACCAAAAAGCTTTGGTGAATGCGGAGAAATCCATGGGGAGACAACAGCTCCTCTAACGCATTCATTGTCATTCTCACGTCGCAGGTATCCCGCTTGTCGTGAATGAGGTGAAGGCAAAGATGGCGCTGCTGGGTTTCCGCATAAGTAATGTGTGCCGGCATCAGATCCACTTCTTCACTGCCGCTGGACAAACGAATCACACGACGCTCCTTTTTATATGCGGCAAGCGCCGCTTGCAGGCATTCGGGAAGTTTTTCGTCCAAATTGCTTTTCAGCAAATATCTCAGCGCCTTCACTTCATACCCTTCCAAACTGTATTGCACATAGTGCGTGACAAACACTAAAATGGCATCCGGCTGTGCCTTGCGGATTCTCTTGGCCAGTTCAAGGCCATTGATTTCCCCCATATCAATGTCCAAAAAAATAATATCACACGGAATTTTTTCGATGCTCTTCATTTCGTTTTCATCAAACACACACTCAATCTTTGCGCTTTGATGCATTTGTTGCAGCAGAATTTCCAAGCGCTCTTTCAAAGAAAGCGCGAATTCGCGTTCATCATCACAAATTAAAAAATTCATACGTACTCCCCCTAGGGGCTTTCTGAAAAATCTAAATATCCAGTTTTTTCCATGAGAAAAAATCTGTACATTTCTTTGTTTTCAAAAACGCCCTAATCACCCCTGTATTCCTTTTTTAAAGCTGTCACTAGCATAGCGGAAACGACATTTATTGTCAAATATTCCGCCAACGGCAAAAAACAGCAAAAATACATCCTACTTTTGCAATTACGCACGTTTTTCCTGCATATACGCCATAAATGTGGACGTTTTCTTGACGAGCTTGTATGATAAACTACATAAGCTTTTCAAAACAGCCCTAAGGGCAAAATCAATACCCTGAATGGAGGAATCTACATGATGCTGAAAAAATATTATTGCACCATTTTGACGGCAAGCTTATTACTATCCGCTTTGACAGCCTGCGGCACACAAACGGAACCGACATCCATCGCCAGCACACCGACTGTTTCCCAATCAATTGTTTCCCCGCCAGCGGGAAATTCTCAGGTTCTTGTAACGGATATTGAGGGGAACAGCCGCGATTTAGCACAGCTTGCATGGGCAAAAAAATACCCATCGATGCTGAAGCATTATGAGGGCCAAACCAGCGAAAACCTGACGGATTTTATATTTCCCACCATAGCACAAGAAAATCTGATTGCGAAAGGTGCAGCAATGGATATACCGTTTCGAGATGGTTCTCTGCGCGTGACGATGCAAGAGGCAGTCAAAGGACCGGAGCCTTCCGGTATCTCTGCCGAAAAAGTCGCGCAAGGTGAGCAGGCGCTCGGCACACTTCCCGAGGGTGAGGAATATCTGACCGTTACTCTCTCGATTGAAAACACCGGCAGCAGCGAAGCTGACTTTTATCTAAATAATATTTCCATTCGTTGCTGTGTTGACGGCACAGTTGCACAAGGCCATATCGGCAGTGAGGCAGTGACGTCCGACCTTCCTGCCGTGGCAGAAAATGCCAAAAATCAATTTGAAGCGTTACTTGCCCCAGGTGAAAAGGCTTCTTACAAAATTTTATACTATGTGAACAGCGAAATTGAACTGCAAGATCTGTACCTTTATCCCAATTTAGCCGGGGAAGGTGTTGCAGAAGTAACCACAGCCGATTTTGCGTTAGATCAGCAATGGCTGGCACTGGAATGAATCGAGGAATGATATGAAAGAACTGCTGCAATTTGAACTCAAGCGTTGTTTTCACGGAAGAAAGTTTTTATTTGCATTGACAGCCGGTGCTGTAATTTCTATTTGCCATATAATTTTCAGCGTTTTACCGCTGGTGCAATGGCTCGATGGCTGGCAGGGGGATCTATTTTTAACGCCGCATTCTGTGTACGGGCACTGGATTGGGATGGATGCTGCTACCATCTGGCCAACGCTGCTCTATCTGCTTTTTCCGCTTTTTGCCGCTTTGCCTTGTGCTGATTCTGCATTTTGGGATTTTCATTCGGGGTATTGCATGCAAATTATTGCACGCGGAAAAAAACGTCATTATGTTTTTGCAAAGTGGATCACCATTTTTCTTTCCGGCGCACTTGTCGTTTTGGTAACGCTTTGCTTTGACTTCGCGCTCTGTTGCCTTTTTCTTCCGATGGTTCGTCCGGAGGCGCTGACCAATCTTTACGGCATCAACGACCGTAGCTTTTTAACCCAATGGTTTTACCGTATGCCCTTGCTTTACACGGCTGTGTATATTGTGATGGATGCCGTTTTCATCGGCGCATGGGGATGTTTGGTTTTGGCATCGTCCGTTTTACTTCCAAACAGGCTGCAATCTGCAATCACCCCGTTTCTTTTTTATCTGCTCACTTACTTTGTTTTCAACTGGCTTCATTTTGACCGCTTTGCGCTGTTTGCCATTGCGCTTCCGTTTCAGCCCGCGCAAGACGTTTCATTACTTACCTTTTTTGTATACATTTTTGTGGTTCCCGCCCTTTCCTTCTTTTTCTATTTCAAAAAAAGGGAGCGGTCTGATGTACTTTAAGCGAACCGGGCGCATGTTCCTTTGTACCAGCAAACGGCTGGCAGGGCTTTCAGTTCTGCTGGCCGCCGTGACATGCGGAAATATTTTATACTGGATCACACGATGGCAAAACTCTGGTGTGGTGCTTTGTTCCATGGATGTTTTTCTTTGTGTCCTGCATCCATCTTTTTTATTTATGATTTTTGTTCCGTTTTGCTTGCTTGCAGAAATGGCTGGCAGCCGTTTTTTCACAGCGCCGCACATTTGCCGCTTGTTTCAAAACAGAGAACAAATGATACAGCAAATGATTTCGGATACCGTCATACGGACTGTGCTTTTTGAACTGATTATTATAATTTGTGCGCGCTTTATGGCATTTGTTTTATTTGGTACACATTTGACCATAAATTGGGCACAGCCGCAAAGCAGATATTGGCATGACACAGGCCACCGATTGCAGCAAGCCCTCACGCCGACAAGCTTCATCCTTTGGCAAGGGCTTGCCGCATGTATGGTGGGCATTATTTTCAGCCTTGCTTTTCAAATTGCAGTCCACTGCTGCCGGAATATTCGCAGCGGCAATGCGGTTGGATGGCTTCTTTGCCTTTGTGCCGCTTGGAGCATTTCATTCCCCATTTCACCAGCACTTTCAGAATTACAGCGTGTTGTAACATTTTCCACTTTGACAATTCAAAATCATGCGGTTGGCCTTTATTTCTTGTTTGGCGCTGTTTTGATTGTTGTTGAATGTGCTATGCTGGGTATCGTCATCGCAAGGAGAGATTTCCTGTGACAGATTTCACTTTTTGGCGTCTTTTCCGGCGCGATTTACAAAATTATTTTCGGATCAATCGGTTCCATGTTTTGATTGTTATCGGCTTGTTTTTCATCGGCGCAATGACCGCAGATTCACAGCTTTCGATACAACAGTTAAATTACGGTGTGATGGATTATTTTATCATGCTGTTTCGAGGCTCTTACCCTTTTACCGAAACACAAAACGGGATGTTTCAACTTCCCCTAACTTGGTTTATCTTAATTTATTTTTGTGTTTATACCGCTGTGATTTATCCGGCCCAAGAACAAAACGGGGCAAGTACACATTATCTCCTTCGGGCAAAAAGCCGTACTTCATGGTGGCTGTGCAAATGTTTTTCGCTTGTGGTTTGGGTGGCATTTTATTTTTTCTTGGGGTTTGCTTGCCTTTTGGGATTTATCCTCGCTTCGGGGCGTCCGCTTCGCTTGTCATCCGCGCTTGTACCGGATCAGACGGCATGTGTTTTCCTGTGTTCTCTTCCTATCTTGTTTGCTGCATTATTAGCCGTATTTTGTCTGTGCTTGTGCATGTTTTTCAACTTTTGGATGGCACAGGCGGCGGCTGTGACCTGCCTTGTGTTAATTGCATTTGTGCAAATTCCGTATTTTCCCGGCAATTATTCTATGCTGATTCGATGCCGCTTACTTACACCCGGCGGGCTAGAAGAATCAACAGGCATTTTTCTTCATGTAATTTTGATTGCTTTGCTGTGGGCAGCAGGCAGTTTATTCTTTCAAAAAATGGATATCCTCCCCAGAAAGAAAGGCGATATAAATGAAAATTGAACTTTGTCAGGTTTCCAAAACGATACAAGGACAGCCTGTTCTTTGTGACATAAACCTTTGCTTTGAAAATAAATCTTGCGGAAAAATTTATGGAATACAAGGCATCAACGGCAGCGGAAAAACGATGCTGATGCGTATGATTTGCGGGTTTATTCTTCCGACACAAGGACAAGTAAAAATTGACGGGAAAGTCATCGGAAAAGACCTTTCCTTTCCCCCGGATATCGGCCTTCTTTTGGAAAATCCCATTTTCATTGATGAGTTTACGGGTTTCAAAAACCTTTCGCTCTTGTGTGGAATCCGCAAAAAAGTTTCCGAGCAGCAAGTTATGGATACTTTGAAGCGTGTAGGGCTTGACCCCAATGATAAACGTGTATTTCACAAATATTCGCTTGGCATGAAACAGCGCCTTGGCATTGCGTGCGCTATTGTTGAATCACCCAATTTGATTTTACTGGACGAACCCTTCAACGCCTTGGATGAATCGGGCGTGGAACAAGTACACAGCTTGTTAGATGAATTGCGCCAAGAAGGAAAGCTCATTCTACTGGCTTGCCACGACCGCCAGCAAATGGAGTCCTTGGCAGATGAAATCATCCGGATGTCCGCAGGACACATTATCAACGAGCAGTAATTCTGCTTTATCCGAAATGAAACAGGGAGATTGATCACCATGCGCACAGCAAAATTTAAAAAGCTCTTTTACCTTTTGATTGTAGTTGGAATTTTCATCCTTGCCGCGCCTTACACAGCGCGTGTTTATCAGCTAAATCAACGCTATCCTTCTGCCCAAACCATAACCGGCACACAAAACGCTCCTATTACATGGAATGGGCTGAAAATTGAACTGCTGAACGGCGAGCTTGTTCCGCAGGAATCATTTTTTTCCGCTTATGAAGTGATTGCTTCTTCTATTTTTTCTGATAGTTTGGCTGAACAGTATGCAATTTTCAGTGTTGCGATTACAAAGCTAGAGGAAAATGAATCACAGAATCACTTTTATCTCGATTATTGCGGCGCAGAAAAGGACGGATGGAAAAATTTAATTTCACCGGAGCTTTTTCAGGCGTTGAACCCCAACGCAAAGCAAGTTTCTCAAATGAGCGTTGGAGAAACACAAAATTTTTTGCTTGCCATCGGTTTGCATCAAGCCGCTTTCACAAAGCAAAACTGGAAAAATGTCCGCATTGACCAACTTTCGCTTGTGCTATCCATCTACCCTGAAAAAATCAGTCTTCAATATACTTAAAACGAACATGCCCGCGCATGATGCTTTGAAAGCCATCACGCGCGGGCATGTTTTATAATTCTTTCTTTTCATAAATGACAATGTTGCTTCGGGCATAAGACAAAAGGCACAAAAGAAAGGTACAGCCTGCACAGCAAAGCAAAAAACAAACCAGCTGCCAAGCGGTAAACGTTTCGGATGGAACCATGTTGACCAACAGAAAAAACGGATAGAACCAGATGGGAACAGAAACGTTCTCGAAAGGGCGGCCGGCAAAAAATTTAAGTAAAACAATGAAGGCAAGCAAAACATAGAGCGTAATCCAAAGGCCCCCCGCTTTCCAAATCGGGTGTTTTGCTTTGCGCGGCTCTAAATTGCGCACTTTCTCTTGTAAAATATTTAAAATAGCTTCCTCATTTTCTTTATCGTCAAATGAAATCTGCATGGTGCGTTTTTTGTTTTTTTCATTGTAAAACACAATATCGTAAGAATTATAACGCTTTTCGTAAATAACTTGCGTAATTTGTTCATAAAAAACGGGGTTGTCGCTCCCCTTAATCATCAGCGCGTCATCCATAAACACACATGTTTTGCCTTGCAGCAGCACTTCCATACACAATCTTCCCCCTGTTTGATCCATTCTTCTCTGTCCAGTGTAGCCGAAAAAAGATATCTCGTCAAGCACAGAAAAAGGTGTTTTCCCTGCGCAAACCAGTTTGGCCGCAAACGGAAAACACCTTGATTTTTTAGGAATGCTGACGGCAGAAACTTTCTACTTTCGTTTCGAGGGTAATTTCTCCCACGGGGATGTCATACTGCACCGCCGGAATGACGGTATTCGGCACATAGAGATTTGTATTGGGCCACGCCTCCACAATCACGCCTGTACCGCTTGAACCCGTAACCGTACAGCTTAATTCTGTATTAGATGCTTGTGCAAAAGCATCCTTTGCGGTAACAGCAAAGCCGTCGCAGAACTTTGGCACCGCAAAACCACAGTCATAAGCTTTGCAGACAAAGCGGCTGTAAACTGTATGACGGCGGATGTGGCCATTTCCCTCGGGAATCAGCTCGGTGACAACAGAAATTCCGGCAAAAAGCGACCATTTGCTGACAAGACGGTCTTTCTCCAAATGAAACTCCTCGCTGTGTCTGCGGATAAACGTGTAGCCGTCCATTACAAAAGCAAGCATACTGTCGGGTGCGGCCTGTTCCAACTGCACATAGCTGCGGCTTGCGGAAAAACCAAAGCGCGTATTATACACAAACTTGCTGTATTTTTCGCTGAATTGACCGTGCTCGCTTTGCTCTACTTCAGCGGGTGCATAGGCATTCACTTGGCCGTCGGGCAAACGCTGGAACAGCAAGTCGGCACTCTCCATGGCGTACAGCGAGGGCAGCTCAGGCAGCGGCGCCGGTTCCACTGCCCAAAAGGCGTGGTCTTGCGGCAGCGCCATCACCAAGAAAGCTTTCATGCCCCAATAAGGGCTGCCGGGGGAATTATAGCGTTCGCTCATATAAAGCTGCGGGTACGCATAGCCAATCGTAAGTACACCGTCACGGTCAAAGATGGGGCGTTCGCACCACCACTGCAAATTCCGCACAATGATACCCTTCATCACGGAAAGCGGCAGGGGTTCCAGCCCGGCAAAGACACAAGCGGAATAAAAAGCGCACTGTCCAAAGCGATAACCCAAGCTGCGCCCATAGGGAAGCGCTGCACCATTTTCGTCAAACCAAAAGGCAAATTCCCGTCCAAACTCCAGCGCACGGCGGCGAAATACCTCGGCACGTTTGGGGTCGCGCTTTGCCGCAAATACGCTGTAAAGCACACCATAATATTGAATTGCCCACGGGATGTAGTAGTCTCGCTGGGGCTTGATGTCCGGCGTTCCGTCGGTGTACCAGCCGTCGCCCACATACCAAGTATCTACTTCATCCAAGTCCCGCTCCATCAGCGCAAGGTCGCACGGCATTCCCACGGCATCGAGTGCCAAATTGACCAGCACGCGGAAAAACAGCCAATTGCAATGGGGCAGCTCGTGTTGGTTGATTGTGTTGAGCCAAGCGGCAAGGTTTTGTTTTTCTGAGTCCGTCAGCGGATTCCAAACAGTATCCGGTGTTTCCAAAATTGCGCAGGCAATAGCGGCCATCTCCACAAACAGCTGGTCGTAGTCGCCGGGGCTGCCCCAATACTCGGGACTTTTGGGGTTTGTGCCATTTGCCAAGCCGCGGCGATAAATTTCGGCAAAGGGATCTGCTTTGCCGCCGCCCATCCAATAAGGTGCCAGCGCCCAAAGCGGACGGGAAAAGCCTTCCATCTCAATGGTGCGGCGCGGATAAGTAACGCCGGTATCCCCTAAGTGCAGCAGCGCCCCGCCCGGGGAATACAGCGGTTCCAACGGGCGAAGCATTTGAAGCATCAGCGCTTCAAAATCCTGACGAGTTTGCAGTTTCATGTCCCTTGCTCCTTTTTGGCAATTGATGCTTTTTTACCAGTAAAGCTTCCAATCTTTTGTCAAACGTGTTAACGCTTCCATATAAAAATAATCGCCCCAGCTGGTGCATTCATCTACCCCTTCGGGCGTGCAGGTATTGTAGGGGCTTTTTTTACTGTAAGTGCCGTGTGCCAGCTGACCTGCGCCGGGGCGCATCTCACGCACAGCATAGTGTTCATACAAGCTTGCCAGCATTTGACGTGCCAACGTACAATAGCCCTCCGCCTCGGCTTTGTCAACGTACTTTGCCGCTTCCAGCAAGCCGCACGCGACAATGGCAGCCGACGAGGAATCACGCGGTTCTTCGGTTCCGGTGGTGAAAATCATATCCCAATACGGCACCAAATCCGCCGGCAGACGTGTTAAATAAAAGTCCAGCGCTTTGCGGAAGGTATCCAAATATTCCGACTTTTTCGTATAGCGGTAGCTCAAAATACTGCCGTACACACCCCACGCTTGGCCGCGCGCCCAAAAGCTGTCGTCTTTGTACCCTTGGCAGGTAGCCCCGTGGCTGGGCGTTCCGTCGGGGTTCATAAAGAAGGTATGATAAGTAGAACCATCTGCACGAAACGAATTCGCCAAACAAGTGGTAATATGGCGGTGGGCAATATCAGCATATTTTGCATCGCCTGTTACTTCGCTTGCCCAGTACAGCAAGGGTAAATTCAACAGGCAGTCAATGATATAGCGGTAATTTTCCGGCGCACCCATTGCCCCCCACGCTTGGATAAACTCACCTTTTGGCTGAAAGCGTGAAATGAGCTGGTCAGCTGCCAAAATAGCCGCCCTTTTCCCCTGCTCGCTTCCGGTGAGTTTATAAGCCGCAACACAGGACGGGCTGTACAAAAAGCCCATATCATGGTGATCCACCTCAATTTTTCGCTCGATGCGGTCGGCAAAGCTCTCTACCAGCATTTGTGCGCAAGCACGGAAAGCATCGTCGCCGGTGCGCTCATAGGAAAGCCACACCTCACCCGGCCAAAAGCCGCATGTCCACTGCACATTTTCACAAGCAGGGTAAATGCCGTCTACACTGGAATGGTTTTGGCATTTTTCGGTGTAGAGCGGCAAATTGATGCGCACCTGTTCCACAGCCCGGTCAAGGGCGGCATTTGCCTGCGCATCTGTCATGACGGGAAGTTGATATTGTTTCATAAAAACACCTCATTAAAATAGGGCACGGCACATTTTGCCGTGCTCTGAGACTGCCCTAGAACTGCCGCCTGATTCAAAAAGAAGTCAGGCTGTAAGGGGAAAAAGGCTTGGAAAAGGGGGCTAGCCCTCTTTTCCATTTTGAATAGGGATTTAGTTTGTGAAAAAGCAAAGCTTTTTCGACAAACTGAGGGCACGGCACATTTTGCCGTGCCCTTTCGGGAATGATGTTTAACCTTTCAGACCCGCAGTTGCAACACCTTGCACGAAATATTTTTGCAGCGCAAGGAAAACAATCAGCACGGGAATCAGTGCGATGACGGAAGCCGCCATAATCAGGCCGTATTCTGCGGAATACTGGCTGATGAACATACGCAAACCGATTTGGATGGTTTTCAGCTCGGTTTTTGTTAAATAAATGAGCGGGCCAAGGAAGTCGTTCCAAGTTGCGACAAAAGTAAAAATGGTTAAAGTGGAGAGCGCCGGCTTGGACAGCGGCAGCATAATGCGCCACCAAATGCCGTATTCCGACAAGCCGTCGATGCGGGCAGCCTCGCACAATTCCGTGGGTACGCCCTCATAGAATTGTTTCATCAAAAATACGCCGAACGCGCTGAACGCCTGCAAGCAGATGATGGCTAAATGGGTATTGTTCAGCCCCCAAGAACGCATCATCATAAACTGCGGCACCATGTATGCCTGCCAAGGCACAGCGATGGTGGCAATATAGCCCAAAACAGCGTTTTTTTGCCTTTAAAATTCAGTTTGGCAAAAGCATATGCCGCAAAGCTGGAGGTAAAAAGCTGAAGCAGCGTGACAATAATCGTGAGCTTTGCCGTATTGAAAATAAACGTCAGCAAAGGAATTTTTGTCCAAATATCCACATAGTTTCTTACACGCGGATTGGAAGGAATCCACTCAATGGGAAACGCAAACACGTCTTTATTCATTTTAAAGGAAGCGGAAAGCATCCAAAGGAACGGTACCAGCATCAGTGCGGCCATTACGATAAGCAGCACATAAATGATAACGCGAATCACGCGATCCTGCGCTTTGGCAGAATGAGATTTAACAGCTAATGTATTTGCCATGATGGGTTCCTCCTTCCTTTAATCATTGGCGGCAGAGCCGCGGAACTGAATAATGGTTACCACAAGAACCAAAACGAACAATACCATGGAAATGGCGCTGGCGTAACCATAGCGCGGTGTATTGACAAAAGCAACATTGTAAATGTCATAAACCAGTGTCATCGTTGCGTTGCCGGGGCCTCCCTGGGTAATCATGTACATTTGATCGTACACTTTAAACGAAGAAATGGTGAGCATGATGACAACAAAGAAGGTGGTGGGGCGCTCCAGAATATCATTCATGGGGACGAGCATTTCCAAATTGATGAGGTTGGAATAACCGGGAATATCCTTAATGGTTAAGATGTCGAGTTCGCCATTGCCGCCGGCCAGCTGCGTTGTCAGCTGCGTCATGTAATCGGTGGAGCCAAGGTCGGTCATTTCAATGGTGACATTGGGGTTTGCCGCCATGTAACCGTCGGCCATTGCCTGCCAATAGGCGGTGGACTCCTTATCCCACACCGCCCAGTTTAAGGTTACTTGGTCGCCCGAGGCTGTGCCGGAAGCATCGAACTGACCATCAAAACCGATAAGGAAACGGGCGATGTTCTGATTTTGCTGACAGATGACGGCGTCGGCATGAGCGACGAACAAGCAAAACAAATTTTAACCGAACCAAGCGCCGAACAGGCCGGCGCAAAATTCCGCCATGTAGGCGTTTGGAACGTGCACCGCCGTCTCCAGTACAGCTTTGGGGAAGATTATGGCCTTTCGGTGGACGCCCAACTGGGCCAAGGTACTACCGTCACCATTCGCCTTCCGGGCAATTATGATAAAAAGGAGAACGAAACATGATTCGTGTGCTGCTTGTCGATGATGAACCTCTTGTATTGATTGGAATGCAAAGTATGCTCAACTGGTTTGAGCAAGGCTGCGAGCTTGTGGGCACTGCGAGAAACGGCGCAGAAGCGCTGGAAAAAATCGGCACGTTACACCCGGGCATTGTCATTTCCGACATTCGGATGCCTGTCATGGACGGGCTTCAGCTGGCCGAAAAATCGCACGAAGTTTACGGCTCTCTGCCCGTGTTCATCGTTTTAACAAGTTATGAAGAATTTGATTATGTTCGCCGGTGTATGGGCTTCGGTGCAGTAGATTATTTAGTAAAAATTGATTTAACCGCTGATACGCTTTGCTCCGCTTTGACCCGTGCGAAAGAAGCCATCGAAAAAGAAAATGCCGTGCGCACGCCTTCCCCCGCGGTGAACGGCAGCCTGGAGTCTTACCGGGAACGTTTTTTCATCCAGCTTTATCACGGCGCCTTTTCCAGCGAAGCAGAAATTGCACAGCATTGCGCCGAGCTGGGCCTAAAATTAGAAGCGCCTGCGTATACCACGGTAATTGCCGATATTCGCAATCGTGAATTAGATGCCGAGCAGCAGCTGGCGCTCAGTGCCGGTGTCACACGCATGGCTGCCGATATTTTACCTAAATATTTGCCCTGCTATGTCACCGGCATGGATCTGCGCCACTTTGAAGTATTGATTTTGCTGGAAAGCGATGACGATTTGGAAAATCTGCTCAGCCCCATTTTAAAAAAGGTGAATGATATTTTATATAAATATTTTTCCACCACGCTCTGGTGGGCGGTCGGCACGCCCACACATACTTTATGCGAAATTCCTCAAAGCCAAAAAACAGCTTTTTCGGCCTTGCCCCTGCTGAATGAACAGGAATCCGTGGTATTTTACCGCGCCGAGGCTCGTTCGCCGCTCGATCACCGCACGCGCATTGTCGCCGCGGTGCAAGATTACATTCGCAAGCACCCCGACAAAAAGCTTTCTCTCAATGATGTGGCGGCTGTGTTCAACTTTAGCCCCGGCTATTTAAGCCAGCTGTTCAGCCAAAACGGTGAAACCAGCTTTGTAGAATTTGTCACAGAAACACGCATTTCTGCCGCAAAGGAATTGATGGCCTCCACCGATCTGAAAATTTATGAAATCAGTGAACGGCTGGGGTTTGAGAGCGCCTTTTATTTCAGCAAAGTATTTAAGAAAATTGAAGGTGTCAGCCCGCGCACCTATCTGCACAAACTAAGGGATGACACTGACGGAAAGGATGACACCGCTGATGTTGATTGAACTTCTGAACAAAAAACCAGACTTTTTCGTAGGGCGCTGGAATGCATTTCCGCCGGCAAACTGCCGAGCGGAATGGGAAACACTGCCCGACGCCGCCCATTGGAAAAACACCGCAAAAGAAACGGTACACGCTGCACAGCATGTGCCCGGTCTGCCGCTTTCTCTGTGGCTGGAATTTACCGAAAACGGCAACCGCTCTCATTATGAACACGCCTACTTTTTGCGCCGCCGCCATTTGTGCCGCTTGGTCATGACGGAGTGTATCGACTATCACGGAGAACTTTTGCCTTTGATTGCCGATTATGTCTGGGCGATTTGTGAGGAAAGCGCATGGCAGCTGCCCGCACATAACAGTTATATCCGCGACACGCCTCAGCTGCCTTTACCTGACATCAAAAGGCCGATTGTCGATTTATTCGCAGCAGAAACCGGCGCCTTAATTTCGATGGTGTATTATCTGCTCGGAAAAGAGCTCGCGCGGATTGCCCCAGGGCTGGATAAACGCATGAAGCACGAAGTGGAACGCCGTGTGCTTGTGCCCTGGAGCCGTCGGCATTTTTGGTGGATGGGAAATGGCAGTGAGCCTATGTGCAACTGGACTCCTTGGTGTACCCAAAACTGCCTCATTGCCTGTGCTCTGCTTCATGGCGACAATCAAACACGCATTCAAGCCGCGGTGCGGCAAGCTGCTTACAGCATGGATTGCTTTTTAAAGGATTACGGAGAAGACGGCTGCTGCAGCGAGGGCGCACAATATTACCGCCATGCGGGGCTGACATTCTTTAATGCACTGGAAATTCTGTGCGCTCTTGCACCGGGTGTATTTGACAACGCTTGGAACGAGCCGAAAATTCGCAATTTGGCCGAATATATTGCACAAATGCATGTTGTCGGCCCATATTACCTCAACTTTTCCGATTGCAGTCCCCTTGCGGGTGTACGCGGTGCACGCGAATATTTATTTGGGAAACGAGTGGGCAGTCTGCCGCTTATGAGTTTGGCCGCACATGACTTTTTACAGGATCAAGACCCCTATCACCTTTCACCTTCGGACGACTCCGAGGGAATCAATCTATTTTACATGGTGCAAACCGCTTTTTCCTACAAGGAAATCTCCGCCTTTGCCGAACAGCATCCCGTAGTTTCTTAAAAAGACGTATGGTATCCCAGTGTCGGCTTGCGCGTGTGTCGGGCAGGGGCATTTACTGTCGGCATCAAAGCCGGAGGAAACGACGACAGCCACAACCACAATGACACTGGGAGCGTCACGCTCTACAAAGATGGTCAGCCGCTGCTGATTGATATCGGGGTGGAAACATACAGCAAAAAAACATTCAGCCCCGATCGCTATGAGATTTGGACGATGCAGTCTTGCTGGCACAACTTACCACGCTTTTACGGCAAGGACGGAACAGCTTATGACCAAAAAGCCGGCCCTGTCTATGCCGCCAAAGAAATCAAGCTTCTTCCTGACGGCCTTGCAATGGATGTTGCGCCCGCCTATGGCATTGTTCCCGGGCTTGGCTTTTATCGCCGCCGTGTTATTTTAAGCCCCACCGGTTTGACCATCACAGATGACACCGATTATTCCGGTGAGGTTTGCCTTACTTTGATGAGCTGCTGCCCTGTTCATGTGGAGCAAAATATGCTTATGTTCGGAACATTGGCACAGGCAGCTCTGACGGGGAATGATGTCAATGTCACCGTAGAGCCTATTTCTGTCACCGATCCACGTTTGCGGCAGATGTGGCCGGACACGCTTTACCGGGCGCTCATTTATTTTGACAAGCGCTTGGAAATCATCGTTAGGTAAATGCAATGGGCTTGATTTTATCCATCCAAGGCGGGATGGCCGTGGGAAAAACAACCGCCATTCAGTGGCTTGCCGAGCATGAACCGCTGGTTGATTGTTTTTTTGAGGACGTACAAGCACCGCTTCAAGAGGTAAAACGACGCGCATTAGACAAAACCAACTATTGCGATTATCTCGAAATTCAGCGCATCTTTATCGCACATGAAATACAGCGCTGGAAAACAATGCGGCAGTGCCCTTGTGCCGTTGTCGATTTGGGCGCGGGGGAAATTGAATTTTACACCTTGCATTATCCGCGCTCGATTGGAAAGGATTGGCCTATTGCCTCCGCCCTTGCCCCTGAGCTGGCGCTTTTGCGTCAGTGCAAGGCACAGCGAACTTTGTTTTTACAAGCTTCACCCAACGTGCTGCGCGCCAGAAAAGAGGCAGATGCAGCTCGGGAACGTGGATTTTTTCCGCACAGCACCAATATTCTTCTTCCGATGAAACAGCAATGGTTTCACGCCCAACCGAATACCGACTTTATCAAGACCGACAATCTTTCCAAAGAGCAGCTTTGTAAACAAGTACATGACTGGGTGAAGCAAATGTTGAGGGAACTTGATAACCTCTCCCTGAATATTAAGCCTTTTCCATGAAAGAACGCCCCTTTTTGCGTTTCAGTACGCAAGCGGGGGCGTTCTTTATGAAATAGATTGGGCCTGCAATCAATTCACTTTTTGCAGTATTCTGCCTTGATATGGTACAATCAATTCAACAAAACTCAGCTGGAGGCAATCATCATGAGAAGAAAAGATCGAGAAATCCTAGAAACGGAGCAAATCGAAAAAGTGATTCATTCCTGTCATTGCTGTCGTATCGGCTTTTATGATAACGGCAGTATATACATCGTCCCGTTAAATTTTGGATATGAAAAAAATGGTGAAAAAAGGTGCTTTTACTTTCATGGTGCATTGACAGGAAGAAAAATTGATTTAATTCAAACAGGGCTCCCTGTGGGATTTGAAATGGATACCAACTATCAGCTAAACGAAGCAGAACATGCCTGTGGATTTTCTGCAAGGTTTCAAAGCATCGTCGGCGCCGGAAATGTTTCTTTAATTGATACAGCGAGTGAAAAGGTTCATGCGCTAAAGCAAATCATGTGTCATAATACCGGAAAAGACGATTGGGAATTTTCCGCCGAACTTTTAAATAAAACGTCGGTGTTTAAACTCGAAGTTACCGAGCTTTCCTGTAAACAACACGAGTAATCTCCTGTCTCCATTCAAGAATAAAGCAGCAAATTTTCCGACCAGCAGCCAAGTACTGTTGGTCATTTTTGATATGAAGCAAACCGTATCTTTTTCTTGAGATGCTGCACTTAATATACAACAATAGTTATGTAACATATGTTTTATATAAATTTTTAGGAGGCATCGAGGATGGCGCCCAAAACAAAAGTCACAAAAGACATGATTCTGGCTGCGGTTTTGTCCATTACGCAGAAGAACGACTTTTCAGCCGTCAATGTTTTTCAAAAGTGAATGTATTAAAGCTCAAACTGCCGCAGACAAAGCACTATATAAAAAGGGCAGTCGAAAAATCGACTGCCCTTGCAGATAATGAAATTTACTTTGTATGCTGCTTTCAGCGATTTTTCATGTACTCCAAATAATCGGCACCTACATAAATCACATCATCATGATCGATGTAAAAGCCAATATTCTCGCCCCATTCTCCTTCTCCTTCCACGGCATAGGCTATTGTATCATCCTTGTTTTCCATATCTGCGTACAGCGCTACAAACCAACAATAATTTAAGATATCACGAGGATTGTCAAGGGGCGGCACTTCAAAATCTTCATTTAAACCCTCACTTTCTTCGGCGCAGGCCATAAGCTTTTCGCAAATCTCATAGATTGTCGCTTCAGGAAGGTGGTTGAACGAGTCAACACATTGTTCAGCACATTCGATGAAATCGCGGCTGTTATTATTCGCGTAAACAAATAATCTATTGCCATCTTCGTTCTGGAAAAATTTGCTGTCAAATTCTCCCTCTCCATCTTCTTGTCGCAACCAATGAATCATAAAATTATTCCTCCTAATTCAATTATTCATTCTTAATTCTAACCGCTTTCTAGGCTTCTTTCAGAGAAGTATAACACAAAGTCATAGGTAAATCCAGCTTGTTGCAACATTTCAAACGTCAACTGCATTTACCTTCTTGGCACTGCCGAGCGCTTTTGGGATCCCAACAAAAAAAATCATCACCAAAAGACAAAAACAAAATCGATTTTGTGCATCAATATGGAGGTGTCTGCAAATCAGCGAATGCCTGTATATTTTTTATCAATGGAACAGAGTATTCTCTAACTTTTTGTTTCATCAAGCCATATATTCTGTTGGGAAGGTTCCAACCAATCACGATCAGCCTTCGTAATCTTGCATTCTGGCATAAGAATCAATTTTTAAGAATCTATCATCGTTTTTGCTTTACTAATTCTAATAAGGAGTTCGAGCCTTTCAATATATCTTTGGTGTACTTTGAGTGGTGTACTTTGAGTCGAGAACGTTAAGAAAAAACTGCCCGCAGGCAGTTTTCAAGGCGTTTCTGAAAACAAAGAAATGCACAACTTTTTCGCAAGGTGTGAGAGAACGCAAGGCAAAAAGCGCAGGAATCCTTTGTGGATTCCGAGCATTTTTAACGAAGCGGACACCACGCCTTGTAGAAAAAGATGAAAATTGCGACTTTTCAGAAAGCCCATGCCCGAGTATCCCTGCGAGATGAATGCAAGCCGTTAGGCGCAGCATGAATCCGCCCCGTAGGGGAAAGAGGTCTTGCAGGGACTCTACCCGGTTGTGCCATGTCGCACTGCTGCGCGGACTTCCGCCGCTTGCACTGCTCTGCGGCACTGCCCAATGCTCCGCTTCGCTTTCTCCGCCGCAGGCGGCGCTCAACTCCGCATACCCGTGACCCGCATAGCGTACCGATGGAGTTTGAGCCTCTCAATACATCTTTGGTGCACTTTCAGTCGAGGGCGTTAAGAAAAAACTGCCCGCGGCAGTTTTTT
>ERZ1643251.202-NODE-202-length-102070-cov-20.539774_pt1 | contig 102070 bp, 102 predicted proteins | sample MGYA00579261_ERZ1643251 | MGnify/ENA primary metagenome ERZ1643251 (study PRJEB29033, sample SAMEA4952267) | chicken gut metagenome | biome: Broiler Chicken; feature: Gastrointestinal Tract; material: Caecum | place: Ireland | collected 2018 | study: Broiler... | reverse complement strand
AGCTACTCAAAAAGAAAGAAGTTGGTACTGCTGACAGGAGTATGAAACTAAAATGCAGGAGAAAAAGACTTGACCTATCGTTCTATTCCATAATAAGGCGGGTATATCAGTGGTATGAGAAGGAGAAACATTCTTTCAAAAGTCGACTGATAGAATCTGTTTTTTCAAGTTCTGGCAGTTTCTTTTTGTAATCATCTACCAAAATCCGCCCTGCTTTTACACCACAGTTCATGAATCGTATAAAAATTGTTTGGAATAACTTGCAATTCCCACCGCAAAAGTGGCCAAACTTCCATGGTCGTAAAAGCGATAGGAAATGTTGGAAAGACCGGGTCTAAGAAAGGAAAACAAGGAGAAAAAATAGCAAAATCCAGTCAAGCAAAACAGACAAAAGTGAAGAATAAGGGGAAAAGTGGAAGTAAGCCTATCTTGCATCAGATAAATAGTACATCACCAAAAATTAGACAGGTTAATGAAAAAAGAATATAATGTAAATAGAAAATATTTAAATGAAAAACAATTTTCTGTTCTTAGACAAAGAGCTGTACGTCAAGCTTGGAAAAATGAAAGAGAATTCGTTGAAAAAACCGGAAGAGGTAGTCGTAATTGGACACCATTAGAAAAAGATGAGTTACTTAAAAATGGAAAGGTTAAAGGATATGAAGGACAGCACATGAAATCTGCTAATGAGTATCCTGATTTTGCAGGAGATGCTAGTAATATTCAATTTTTAAAGAGAAGAACAATGGATAAAAATGAACATCTAGATGCGCATAAGGGTGATTATCGTAATCCAACTAATGGCTACTATAATGCCAAAGACAGGAAAAATAGTTGATTTTGAAGATGAAATACCTTGGAAGTAAATACAATGAATTAAAGGAAAGATCAAATGGCATCAAGTAAAAACGAGGATTTTTCTTTCTTTTTCGAAGAAATAAATAAATATTCTAGTAATATTCATAAATTAAATCCTGGAGTGGAATTATGTTATATTGAAGAAGTTGAAAAGGAGTTAAATATTATTTTTCCAAAAATATATAAAGATTTTTTGCAAGTTTGTAATGGAGGGGAACTATTTATTCCTGGAACTGTATTAGTCAGAAATTTATTCTCCGCTATTTGGAAAAAAGAAACTAGGGATAGCATATTTAAATGAGTCTTTCCATAGTAATCGTAGAAGACCGGAAATGCCAAATAATTTATTAATTATTGCTGATTTAAATTATGGTGATTCAATTTGTTTTGATTTAAATATGAATAATGGACAAGATGCTGTGGTTGTACAGTGGGACACACAAGATAGAATAATTTCACGTACATGGGAAGGATTTAAAACGTGGTTGTTAGATGTTTTAGAAGAAGGCTCGTTATTAATAGATTATAACAGTAATGATAAAGATTTTGATTTTTTATAATAAAGATTTCCGAATTTTATAAAATATATAGTAGAATAGGTACTAGCAATGTTTCTACCAATTTTTCTAGCCAACCAATCCCCCTACCCAAAGGGGAAAAGTAATGCTGACTTAGGCAATAAATTAGACTATTTATTTGGTAAAGGAACTGGTTCATAGCATAATATAGAGCGGTCTAATGCTATGAAGGCAGAATTGAATAAAATAGGAATTCAGGACACAACTTCTGGAAGAGATTATTTAACAGAGCATCTCAATAATGTATTAAAAGCTCCATCTAACATTAGTAATGTAGAGACCCATACATATATTGCTAAAGAATTGCCAGGTACACCAGTTGTAGAATATACAACAACTACTAGAGAAAGTTTGTTAATGGGACCTGCTGGTGCATTAAAAGTAGAATTTTTATGGGACGGTAATAGATTACTCATAGTTATTTTGAAAAAGGAGGACAATAAGTTTGCAAAAAATAACAGTAGAGATAAAAGAAAATGAGGATTTAAATCATCTATTAAACAGTAAAAAGTTATTTATTGATGATGAGATTCAAAATAAATATAATTATATAGAAATAAATGGCAAGATTGTATGTGGTATGGTTTACTATGGATATGGGATAAAACCTTCTGCAAGTATAGAAAATGTGCCTGTCCTGTGGATTGGTTTTGGAAAAAAATAGTGGCTATTGATCTTTACAATGGTAATATTATTTTAGAAAAAAATTATCCTCAATATTCTATGAATTACTATCAGATAAAGATAAAAACTACTTTTGTGTTATTTGTGAATTAAATTTATATTGTTTTCATCGTCAGCAGATGCTATGAGAAATTGGATTTAGAGATATTATATGTGGATTTAAGATGATTAATAATAGTAAAATTGAAATAGTATGTAACAATGGAAACGAATATTTGTTTGAACTCAACACAGGGCAGGTTAAGAATTAGTGACTAGCTTTGCCAGGCGATGTCTCAGGGGCAGGAAAAATCTCTTTCCCAGGATGCTAGCTATGAAGAACGCTGTTGCAGGCGGAAACGTATTATCCGCCAGAATATTTCTACCCCACCTGAAAATCCGTTGATTTCAAGGTGTTTTGGGCATTTTGTGTGACCGAATCCGACTCTTCGTAAAATTCGGGTGCTGTCAAACTATCCAATAAAGAAAGAAGTTATCCCTAACTTTGAAACTGTTGGCAGGAACATGAGCCCAAAAAGCAGGAGAAAAAGACTTGACCTATCCTCTGTTCCATAATAAGGCGGGTATATCAGTGATATGAGAAGGAGAAACATTCTTTCAAAAGTCGACTGATAGAATCTATTTTTTTCAGGTTCCGGCAGTTTCTTTTTGTAATCATCTACCAAAATCCAGCCATTTTACACTACAGTTCACGAATCGTATCTAAGCTATTGGGGATAACTTGTAATCCTCACCGCAAAAGTGATCAAACTTCCCAAGGTCATAAAAGCGGTAGGAAATGTTGGAAAGACCGGGTCTAAGAAAGGAAAAGAAGGAGATAAAACCGTTTGGAAGCGGTTTACACGAGAAGATAATCCAAAACTAACTCCTAAGAAGAAAAACACGAAAAGTAATAGATTAAAGTATATGGGAAGAACTCCAGGAAAATCTTCTAAAACAGGAAAGAATGTTATAGAAAGAATGAAACAAGAGGGGAAAATTCGTGGTTATGGTTCAAAGTTAGAGTTTAAAGCAAGTAATAATAACTGGTATCCAATTAGACAGGCAGATATGGCACATAAAGTAGATGCAGTTACTTGGTGGAATAAGGTAGGAAGAAAATATGGTGCAAAATCTAAGGAAGTACGGGAATTTATGTTAGACCCTGATAACTACTATCTTGAGTATTATAAAATCAATCGTTCTCAAGGTGGAAAACTTAAGGAAACATATTTACCACCATTAAAATAAGAAAAGAGGTTTTGTTAATGAATATGGAAGACGAGATTTATGATAGAATTGTAGAATTATGTGAAGAAGGTGATGAACTTGTAGAAGAAGATTGTTATCCTGAGGCAATTATTCGATATGAAGCGGCTTTAGAATTGGTACCAAATCCTAAGTATATTTGGGAAGCGAGTACATGGATATATACAGCCTTAGGTGATGTATATTTTCTACAAAGTCAGTTTCAAGAAGCATTAAACCAGTTTCAAGAAGCGTTAAAATGTCCAGATGCAATAGGAAATCCTTTCATTCAATTGAGGATTGGTCAATGTTTTTTTGAATTAGAGGATATCATGAAGGCAAGAGAATTTCTATTGAAAGCATATATGTTAGACGGAACTGAAGTTTTTGAAGATGAAGAGGAAAAATATTTTATATGTATTCAACCAATGATTTAGGAGGAAAAATAAATGTCAGATTCAAAAGATAAGTTGGAAAAAGAAATTGAAGAACTGATGGAAATTTCTGATCAAAAATTTATCCAAGGTGAAGTTGATTTAAGTTTTCAATTACTAGAGGAGGCATGGAATAAAATTCCAGGAGATAAATATTCTTATGGGGATAGTTATTCAATTGTATGGAGAATACTCATAAACGCTATTACTACACATAATTTTCAAAAAATGAATTATTGGATAAAACACTTCTTTTTTGTAGCTCCGGAACGTTTAGATTCAGGAGGAGAGAGAGCATTTTGGGCAGGTAAAGTCGCCTATGAAAATGGAAATATGCAAGATGCCTATGAATATTTTAAAATTGCAAATGTACAGTCGTGGGGTAGATGTTTTGTTGATGAGGATAAAAAATACAAGATATTTTTTGTAGAAGAAGAAAAAAACATCAATAAAAATTGAAGATTAATGATCATAGAAAATGGGAATTCACCTTATTTTATCCCTTCAAATCCCACCAAAGATGAAGCTGAGAAAAAACGGCAGTTCCTTACCAAATAAAAAGCGGATTATAACCCGATGACAAAAAAATCCGGGTGCCACCAAGCCATCCAAAAAGAAAGAAGTCAGCTCTGAATCTGGAGCTGCTGACAGGAGTATGAAATCAAAAAGCAAGAAAAAAAACTTGTCCTATCGTTTCTGTTCCATAATAAGACGGGTATATCAGTGGTATGAGAAGGAGAAAATTTCTTTCAAAAGTCGACTGCCAGAATCTGTTTTTTCAGGTTCCGGCAGTTTCTTTTTGTAATCATCTACCAAAATCTGACCCGCTTTTACACCACAGTTTACGAATCATATCTAATCTGTTTGGAATAACTTGCAATTCCCACCGCAAAAGTGATCAAAGTTCCCAAAGTCGTAAAAATAAATACTGAATTTACAGGTAATTCCATTGTGATATCAATTCATTTTTATATAGGCAAATACAAACGTAAAACAAAATAAAAAGGCAACATGAACATGACTATCTCTCAATTTTCTAGTTACCAACAGCAACCCTTTATACCAAACGGCATTCATCACCCACCTATAAAGCGTGATGAATGCCTAAATCAATTCAAAAAAGAGACTTGTCTTTATTATTTTACATAATATTTTATATATTGCATTTGATCAGACCAGTTTAAATGAATTTACCGTTTAAACCAAAGAAATATTCATTATATAAAATTAAATCAATTATTTTTATTCAGGAAAAATTAAAGATTATTGAGTGATACAACATAGCATCTCATTTTTGGACGCATTCATAATTTTTGCACCAACATAAAATATTATCGATCTATATTTTTTCCAAAAAAATATGGCTCCCAATATTTTCTTGTAAAGAGCCATGTTTGTACAATCCTTATTTAAATCATAATACACTGTAGCTTTTTATTGAATGGCGTTTTCCAAATAATATTTGGCTTCCATATGACAGGAAACCTCCTTGGCAAATGCAGAACCAAAACGTTCTTCCAATTCTTTTTTTTGCGTTTCTGTCACAGCCTCCGTTAAAATTTTCTCAATAACTTGGTTGACTTTTTCAGCCAATGCTGAATGAAAGGCTGGATCTTTTTTGGCATCTGCATCAATTCTTGTATACCATGAAGCACCATTTTCAAAGCTGTTTTTCCAAGTAATCATAAAATCATCCATATTATAAAGTGCTGGATCCCACTTGATTCCATACATATAAAGTTCAAAAGCTGTTTTAATTGAGCGTGTAATACTGTTTTTTACACCTTGAGGTAAATCTTGATACATACTTTTTCCTCCTAAAAGAAATACAAAACAATAAACTTATCGTCCATGCTTTTCACATATTTTTGTAATTCAAATTATATATAATCATACCAAGCTTGTCCATGAAGTCAATGCCAGACAACCTTGTCAATGCAACTTTGCCATTTCAATATGTGGTAGCTGATCTTCAATATAAATTTCAGACTGTACCTCAAATCCAAAAGTTGCGTAATATTTCTGTAAATATGCCTGTGCCGAAATCCGAACTTGTTTCACATTCCATTTTGTTTCCATCAGCTCCAAACCTTTTTGAATCATTATACTGGACAGCTTTTTCCCGCGATAACTTTCCTTTACAACCACACGCCCAAATGAGGCCTCCGGATAGCTGACACCTGGCTTTAAAATTCGAATAGCGGCTACAACCGTTCCATTATCCTTAGCAAAAATATGAATCGCATCTAAATCCTTGCCATCTAAATCCTGATAGGGAACATTTTGTTCAACAATAAAAATTTCACTGCGTAAAGCAAGAATTTCATATAATTCTTGCGATGTCAACGTATCAAAGCTTTTTACAAGCCATTGCATAACCGAATCCCCCTCTTTTATAACGCTCTTTTTATAATGGTTTCCACATCCTCCGCCAGCTTCTGTGTATCCTTATCTTTATAAGATTCCGTAGAAAAAAGTGGATGGATGGTCAAACTTACTTTCTGTGGACGGATCAGCCAACTTCCCTTTTCCATAATTTTACCAGAACCTGAAATGGTAACTGGCACAATATTTACCTTGGCACGAGTCGCCAGTTTTAATGCCCCTGCTTTAAATTCTCCCATCGTTCCGTCCATACTCCGTGTTCCCTCTGGAAAAACTACCATAGAATGACCGCTTTTCAGTAAATTTGCCCCTTCAATAATAGATTTAACCGATTGGCGCGAATTGCTGCGATCCATAAAAACACACTGTAAATGACGCATCCACGTCGTAATAATTGGTATTTTTTCCAGTTCAACTTTAGCAATAAAGCCTTTATATTTCGGAATACATCCAATCAAAATTGGAATATCAAAATTCCCTTGGTGGTTGCTAACAAACAGAACCGGTTCATTCTTTGGAACATGTTCCAAACCCTGTACCTGCACAGTAACACCTGCCTTTTTTAAAAGTCCAAGCGACCATTTGCGAGTGCATGCTTCAACTAAATCTGCATATTCCTGGTTTTTCCCTTCTTCTTTTAAGCGGTTGGCTCTTTTTAATGTTGGATAAGGAATCGCAGCTGTCCACCAAAAATAAATAAACCAGATGATTGTACGAAGCATCTCCATCTCCCTCTCTTTTACACTCTTTTCATTTTACATGAGGTTTTATAACACTTCAACAGCGGCAGAATTTTTTCTATATAAATTTCCTTACAAATATTTATTCTTTCATATTAGATATGACTGTAAATTATCGCCTAAGTATTCAATTGTACAATTGGCGTTACATAAGCCGAAAAAATAACTACAAAACACCAAGCCATTTTATCCTTAAAACTATGGTTATTTCTAGCACCGAACAGACAGCTCCATCAACTACATAACACATCTTCCGCTGCAATCTATCTGAAAATAACATCTTCATCTTTATGATAAAAAAACCTTAAATTTTACTCAATCAATCTTTGGTTGACGTGCTGTTATAATAAAATACATCTGTCTTCTGTTTGAAGGCTTATGGTTTTTACGATTTTGCAAAGATCACACCAAGTGCTTGCATTACCAACTCTACATTTATGTATGAGACTTCCAGTTTCCTTACTCGGTTCTTTCATTAATGAAATAGCTTGGAACATATCTGAATTATTGTGATATTTATTCTAATCCATTTGAAAATTGGCTCTGATATAGTTCATAGTAAAATCCTTGTTTTCGAATCAATTCATCATGACTGCCTTGTTCAATTACACACCCCTTCTTCATAACCAAAATCAGATCTGCATCACGAATCGTTGAAAGACGGTGGGCAATCACAAAGCTGGTACGCCCTTTCATTAAAGTATTCATTGCTTTTTGAATTTGTACTTCTGTTCGGGTATCAACATTACTCGTTGCTTCATCCAAAATTAAAATTTGCGGATCAGCTAACAACGCACGAGCAATTGTCAACAATTGCTTCTGTCCCTCCGAAAGATTGGAAGCAGAGGCATTAATTTTTGTGTCATATCCGTCTGGCAATGTTCGAATAAAATAATCCGCACAAGCTGCTTTTGAAGCTGCAATCAGCTCCTCTTTTGATGCATTCGGGTGACCATATGAAATATTTTCACCAATTGTACCCTCAAACAGCCATGTATCTTGGACAACCATACCAAACATTTGATACAGTTCCTTGCGCTTCAATGTCCGAATATCTATACCATTTAACAAAATTCTCCCATCTTTTAACTCATAAAACCGCATCATCAAATTGACCAATGTTGTTTTTCCTGCACCAGTCGGTCCAACAATGGCAACCATTTGTCCTGGAAAAACTTCCAGATTCAAATCTTGGATAACATCTTTGGCATCATAACCAAAAGTTACATGCTCAAACTGTACATGCGCACCAAGCTGTAAGTTGTTACTGATTTTTTGCATACCGTCGTCTTCCTCTTCAGTTTCGTCCAGTATCTCAAAAACGCGCTCGGCTGACGCAATGGTTGACTGAATGATATTGGAAATATTGGCAACTTGAGTGATCGGCTGATTAAACTGTCGGGCATATTGAATAAATGCCTGAATATCCCCAACCTTTAAGGCTTCTTTCATAACAAGAACACCACCAACAACCGCAATCAAGACATAGCCGATATTTCCAACAAAAGTCATAAATGGCATAATCATACCAGAAATAAATTGTGCCTTCCAACCATTTTCATACAATGTGTCATTCAAAACTTGAAATTGTTTTTCAGAATTCTTTTCCTGACCAAAGGCTTTGACCACCAGATAGCCAGAATACATTTCTTCAATATGTGCATTGACTCTTCCTAAACTTTCCTGCTGTCCTTTAAAGTACTTTTGCGATCGTCGCACAATGATTTGAATAAACAAAACGCTAACAGGAAGTGTAACAAGCAAAATCACGGTTAACAGTCCACTAAGTTTAATCATCATAAATATTACACCGACAAGCGTAATTACAGACGTAATCATCTGTGTCAATGTTTGCTGAAGTGTATTGCTGATATTGTCCACATCGTTTACAATCCGACTTAAAATATCGCCGGTTTGATTTTTATCAAAATATTGAAGTGGCAGACGCGAAACTTTCTCAGTCGCTTCTTTTCGCAGTTGATATACGACCTTTTGTGAAATTCCTGCCATAATATAAGCTGTAATATAAGTAAATAAAGAGGCAAGCAAATAAAGTCCCAATAAAACCATTAACAACTGTGCAAGAAACTGAAAATCAATACCGCCTAGACCACTTTTTTTACTCATCAAGCCTTCAAAAATATGTGTGGTAGCTGATCCAAGTAAAACCGGACTGATTACAGTAAACAGTGTACCGACTGCTGCCGCAAGAATCACCAATGTAAATGATACTCGGTATGGACGCAAATAGTTGATGAGCCGCTTTAAAGTTTGTTTAAAATTTTTTGGCTTTTCACCAGAAATCATACCTCCTGGACCTCTGCCATGTCTTGAACCACCCATTTGAACCTTCATTTGAGGTCTTTGTTCACGCATTCCCAAATCCCTCCCCTGCAGCTTGAGATTTTGCCGTTTCCTGATACACTGTACAGCTTTGCATCAGTTCATCATGCGTTCCGATTCCAACAATTTTCCCCTCATCCAAAACAATAATTTGATCAGCACCTTGAATCGTATGGATCCGCTGCGCCACCATCACAATCGTTGCTTCATGTAATTCTTCTTGCAGCGCATGGCGCAAAGTCGCATCCGTTTTGAAATCCAATGCCGAAAAGCTATCATCAAATAAATAAATATTTGTTTTACGAACCAAGGCTCGTGCAATTGCCAACCGCTGCTTTTGACCACCAGAAAAATTTTTTCCTCCCTGAGAGACCTCAGTTGCAAAACCGTTTTCTGTTGCTTCAATAAAAGATAGACTTTGCGAAATCTTGGCTGCTCTATACAGTTCTGCATCTGTGGCCTCTGCATTTCCGTAGCGTAAATTATCAGCAATGGTACCTGAAAATAAAACCGTCTTTTGTGGGACATACGCCATTTGACGCCGGAGATCATCTTGAGCTATTGTGGCAATATCTGTTCCGTCAATGATAATCTTCCCAGCATCCAGATTGTAAAATCGAAGCAAAACCTGAAGCAGTGCAGTTTTCCCAGATCCAGTGCCGCCAATAATCGCATTCATCTTTCCTGGCTGAATCGTAAAAGTCAGATCATTTAAGGCCGGATGCTCAGCGCCTGGATAAGAAAAAGTTACATGTTCAAAACGAATTTCACCTCTTTGAAGTACTTTGGTTACATCCTTTCCTCCTTGGTTTTCAATTGTAAGAAAGTGATCGGTCGCTTCTTTTTTAGCAAAAATCGGCGTATACTTATCCTGGGCTAAAACAGCTACCGTTTGTTCCAAAACCTCTTCGATTCTTTGTGCCGAAGCTTGTGCCCTCGGAATAATCACAAACAATAAAGACATCATGAGAAGCGACATCATAATTTGCATTGCATACTGAATAAATGCCATTAAGTCCCCAACCTGCATATTCCCAGCATCAATTTTTCCAGCACCAAACCAAACAATAAGTAATATCGTTACATTCATCAAAAACATCATTACTGGCATCATCAAAGCCATCAAACGGTTTACATTTAGTGCATCTTGCATAAAATCCTGATTTGAACGATCATATCGTTGAATTTCATCTGTTGTACGATTAAACATTCGAATCACTTTCATGCCAGTAAACTGTTCACGTAAAATAAGTGTCATATGATCCAATTTCTTTTGAAGTGAACGAAATAGCGGCATTGCCTTTTTTCCAATCAATCCGACAGCAAGTGCCAAAATCGGAAGAATAAATATGAAAATAAAAGACAACCCTGGATTTTTATTCACTGCCATAATAATACCACCAATGCCAAGCAATGGTGCCATCACAAGCATGCGCAACCCCATAATGACAAAAAGCTGAACTTGCATCACATCATTCGTTGTTCTTGTAATTAAAGAAGCGGTTCCAAATGTATCATATTGCTGAACCGAAAAAGCAGATACTTTACGAAAAACTGCTTGACGTACATCTCGGCTGAAACCCATACCAATTCGTGCTGCCAAAAAACTAACCAAAATCGCAAAAAACATTCCACCAAAAGACACCAAAAGCATCCAAAGACCTGTTTTTAAAATATAGACCGTATCTGCATAGACAATGCCATGGTCAACGATTTTTCCCATTAAATTGGGTAAATACAAATCGGTCATAGCCTGTAAAAACACAAACAAAAAAGTCAACAATATCCATCGGGTATAGGGTCGAATATAATGTAAAGCCACACGCATTTTAATTCATCCTCTTCCTTTCATTTACACATATCCTTGTTTTGATACATTATAGCAGTTATATCTCTGTTTCTAAAAATTAGACATCCTTGAATTCTGGATGAAATTCAGGATATATATTACAAAATAACAACATAAATCGCAAAAAAGGAACAAAAAAGCTGTTCATTTCTTCTCTTTTCAATCCAAAAATAGCAAATAAAAAAACGAGATCTATTTTCTTGTAAACAAAGGTATGATTTATATTTTTAGACAACCGAAAAAATGACTCAAACAAAGCCTATCACATAAACCAAATACTTCATTACTGCCTTTCTTTTTTTGTTATTTTTTCACTTTTCATTTCTCTATATCGAAATCTATTTGGCACACATAGAAAAAATTTGTAAATTGTGGTATAAAATATAAGGAAATACTTGTTCTATTCATTCATTTGCCAGAATCGGGGTTCAAGCGAAAAATTTATAAAAACCATTTTATCTTTTTAAATCTATTTTACGCCTAGCTTCCACTTTACTTGTATTTATTTTCTTCAGAAAGTAGGGTTAATATGGAAAATACATCCTCAAACTTTATTCGCAATATTATTATTTCTGATTTAGAATCTGGAAAAACAAAGGAGGTCATTACACGATTCCCACCAGAACCAAACGGCTACTTGCATATTGGACATGCCAAATCCATTATTTTAAATTTTGGACTGGCTGATGAGTTCCATGGGAGAACAAATCTTCGCTTTGATGATACAAATCCGTTGAAAGAAGATGCCGAATATGTCACCGCCATTCAAGAAGATGTCAAATGGCTCGGTTATGAATGGGACGGTTTGTTTTTTGCTTCCGATTATTTCGATACCATGTACGAAAAAGCAGTGCTACTCATTCAAAAAGGACTCGCATATGTTGACGATTTAAGCGCCGATGAAATTCGAACATATCGTGGAACATTAACTGAGCCTGGGAAGGAAAGCCCCTATCGAAATCGTTCAGTTGAAGAAAATTTTGCATTGTTTGAAGCAATGAAAAACGGAAAATTTCAAGACGGAGAAAAAGTGTTGCGCGCTAAAGTAGATATGGCCTCACCAAACATCAACCTGCGTGACCCAGTCATTTATCGCATCGCACATGTGCCACATCATAATACAGGTGACAAGTGGTGCATTTATCCAATGTACACATTTGCCCATCCATTAGAGGATGCCATTGAAGGGGTGACACATTCCATCTGTACCTTGGAATTTGAAGATCAACGTCCATTTTATGACTGGGTCATTGCAAACTGTGAAATGCCAAATGTTCCACGGCAATATGAATTTGGTCGCCTAAATTTAACCCATACTGTAATGAGCAAGCGCAAGTTAAAACAATTGGTTGATGAAGGATACGTAGATGGCTGGGACGATCCACGCATGCCAACCATTTCTGGATTGCGCCGACGTGGTTATACGCCTGAAGCAATCATCGCATTTTTCAAGGAAATCGGTGTTTCCAAAACAAGCGGTGTAGTAGACAGTGCCATGCTTGAACATTTTATTCGGGAAGATTTGAAAATGAAAGCACCACGTAGCATGGCGGTTATCGATCCTTTAAAAGTTGTGATTATCAATTATCCAAAAGACCAAATTGAAATGCTTGAAGCAGACAACAATCCAGAAAACGAGAAAATGGGTATACGTCAAATTCCTTTCGGGCGTGAAATTTATATTGAACGTGAAGACTTTATGGAAGAACCACCAAAAAAATATCATCGGTTGTATCCCGGAAATGAAGTTCGCCTGCGTCATGCTTATTTTATTAAGTGTGAAGAAATTATAAAAGACGAAAACGGGAAGATTATAGAAATCCACTGCACCTATGATCCCGAAACCAAAAGCGGTTCTGGATTTAATGCACGAAAAGTAAAGGCTACCTTACATTGGGTAGAAGCCTCCCAAGCAGTTTTAGCAGAATTTCATTTATACAATCCACTCATTTTAGACGATGAGGAAGAAAATGAAGACAGTCATTTTCTGGATCATGTCAATCCAGAAGCTTTAACGATCAAACATGGTTTTGTTGAGGAAAATTTAAAACAGGTAAAGCCACAAGAAAAATTTCAATTTTTACGACATGGCTACTTCAATGTCGACCAAAAACATCACTCCGAGAATCGACTGGTATTCAATCGCATTGTCAGTTTGAAAAGCTCATTTAAATTATAAAAAAGCTATAAAAACGGGATTGGTCATAAAATGAAGAAAAATCCCTAAAAATAATCTTTTTATTTAAATAACTGGGAATATTTGGTTCTTTTTTGATATACTATTAAAGAAGTAAAGAAATGTAAAAAATTTTGCCGCTCTTATCCGGCACTTGCACACTATGCCGGATGGTGCGGACCATTTCCTCTAAACAAATCTAGCTTGCCAATAAAGCTATCATAAATATCTATCTACTGCTGCTGTTTATTTCCTCAGCTTCATGTACTACGATTTTCTTCACAAACCCAACATAAGCAAATATACAGTTCATGTGCTTACCATACACGTCTTGAAACTTCTTCACGTCCGTTCTGCTGGTCTTTTCCTATTCTTTTTACATGGCTGGAAAACCACACTTTTCAGTTTTATCTAGTGTGGCTTTATCGTTCGTTCTATGACAATCCCATGAAACATCATCCACGATTTCCCCTAAGACATGATCCCCATCTAAAAAATTAAACCAGTAATATGTGTCTCTAATCGTATCCAAAAAAAGAAAAAATTTTAGCGTACATTATAGAAACAGGGTTATTTTTTATTTCTGGTAAACATTAATCAGTTTATTTAACTCACTTTGAAAAAATAGAACTTGATGCATAGTCATCAAACCAAATTTTAAGCCCGTTCCACATTAGTGTTATGGAAGCTGATAACTTTCCTTTCTTCTTTCCTCTAATATTTCCTCCACACAATTTTGAACCATAGCTATACCCGTTTCAATTTCTTGTGTTTGAACAGCTGCAAAACTGAAACGAGCCGCATTGACCAGTCCATTCTTCATACTTCCTGGATGATAAAAGCGATGCCCAGAAATAAATCGTACACCTTGAGCGGCGCATCGTTTTTGTAGCTCATAAACTGGCACTGTATCGGGAAAATGCACCCAAAAAAACAATCCGCCCCTTGAATCATTAAAAGAGATTCCTTTTTGTTTAAATATTGTCAAAGCCTGTTTCATCGTTACATAATTTTCAAAATAATTTGCACGCATCATTTCCAAATGTGACCAAAACTGCCCGCTGCGAAAATATATATCTACCGCCCTTTGCAATAAACCTGCCGAAGAAATATCCGAAACATACTTAGCCTGCAAAATTAAAGTTTGTTCTGTTTCTGGTGCAATTAAAAAACCGATGCGTAACCCTGGCATAAGAAGCTTTGAAAAGCTTTTAATCGTAATCACTTGTGAATGTCCATACAATAAGTCCGCTGTCTCTTCTTGGCTCTTTTTGTCATAAACAAGCTCTGACAAAGAATCATCCTCTACAATAAAAAAGTGGTATTTTTCAGCAAGTTTCAAAATTTGTTTTAATTTTTGCCGTGTGTAGCAACACGCAGTCGGATTTTGATACCGACTCATTAGATAAAAAATTTTTGGCCGGTGTATCGCAACATAGTTTTCCAATTCAGAAATTTTGATACCATCTTGTTCTAATGAAACCCCAATCACCTTGGCACCTCTAGATGCAAACACATGTGCAGCACCTGGATAAGTTGGCATTTCTGTCAAAACGATATCCTCCGGATGTATATAGGCTTTACTGATCAAATCCAGTCCTTGCTGTGCACCCGACACAACAAAAATTTGTGACGGATTTAAATCAATTCCTTTTTCTTTTTTCAGATATGTGCACAAACTTTCTCGAAGTGGAGGATAACCACCTCCCTCTTGATATTCAAAAGCATAGCCCTGGTCCCGATCCAAAACATGATTTAAACATGCCTTAAACGTTTCAACTGGGAATACTTTCGGATCCGGTGTTGCACTTGCAAAATTAATATCCTGATGCTTAAGATTCGATACAACCTTATGATTCACTGAAAAGCGAAGTGCCTCAATCGCATCTGTATGACGAATAATTTCATAACCACTTCCTTTTTTTGCATAAACAAATCCTTTGCGCTCTAAATCTTTATAAGCCCGCACAACTGTACCATTATTGATCCCCAATGCCAAAGCCAGTTTGCGAATTGGAGGCAACTTTTCACCTGGTGGTGGTTTGACGCGATCAATTTCCATCTGAATCTGCTGTGAGAGCTGAAGATAAATTGGTTCATCCGCATTAAATTGTATCGATACAAATTCCATATTTTCACCTATTTGTTCTTTTTTTATTGACGAAATCAGAAAAATTTCGTTTAATTGCATGGAAAATCTAAAGTACTTTAAAATTGTATGCATACAATTTTAAAAAGAAAAAACAAAAATGTAAAGGAGAAAAACAAATGAATGAAAGATACAATTTAAACAAAAATTTGGCACAAATGTTAAAAGGCGGTGTCATTATGGACGTTGTCAATCCAAAAGAAGCAGAAATTGCAGAAAAAGCCGGAGCAGTAGCTGTTATGGCATTGGAACGTGTACCCTCTGATATTCGTCGTGACGGTGGAGTAGCTCGTATGAGCGATCCAAAAATGATTCAAGAAATCCAAACTGCCGTTTCCATTCCAGTGATGGCAAAAGTACGCATTGGACATTTTGTTGAGGCGCAAATTTTGGAAGCACTGCAAATTGACTATATTGATGAATCAGAGGTACTCACACCAGCAGATGAAGATTTCCATATCGATAAAACCGCTTTCCAAGTTCCATTTGTCTGTGGCGCCAAAAACATTGGAGAAGCCTTACGGCGAATCGGAGAGGGCGCATCTATGATTCGAACAAAAGGAGAAGCAGGAACAGGTAACGTTGTAGAAGCTGTCCGCCACATGCGTACCATGAATCAACAAATACGAAAAATTCAATCCGCTTCCAAAGAAGAATTGATGACTTTAGCTAAGTGTTATCAAGCTCCGTATGATTTAGTTTGCTATGTTCATGAACATGGTCAACTACCCGTTGTCAATTTTGCAGCCGGAGGTATTGCTACACCGGCAGATGCCGCTTTAATGATGCAGCTTGGTTGTGATGGTGTATTTGTTGGATCTGGTATCTTTAAATCAGCCAATCCGTTAAAACGCGCCGAAGCTATTGTCAAAGCAACGACTTATTTTGATAAGCCAGAAATTCTTGCTGAAGTTTCGAATGATCTTGGACTTGCCATGGATTCTTTAGATATTCGCATTATGGATGAAAAACAATTGTTTGCTTCAAGAGGTTGGTAGCATGACTGTTACAATTGGTGTACTTGGCATTCAAGGGGCTGTAACAGAGCATATAAAAAAATTAGAACAGTTACCCAAAGTCAAAGCTGTGCTTGTAAAATCCATTGAAGCACTGCAACAAATAGATGGTTTGATTTTACCAGGAGGAGAAAGTACAGCTATTGCCCGAATCCTACAAGACTTCCAAATCTTTGAATCACTCCAAAAAAAAATTACAGCTGGATTACCTGTATGGGGAACTTGTGCGGGTATGATTTTGCTTGCCAAGAAAATACTTGACTCTGATATGACCCATCTTGGTGTAATGCATATAACGGTAAAACGAAACGCATATGGCAGACAGCTTGGAAGTTTTTCGATTCTTGAAACGATTCCTGCTATATCTGACCAACCAATCCCACTTGTTTTTATTCGAGCACCATTTGCTTTAGAAGCAGCAGACCAGGTGGAGATTTTGCATATACTGGATGGCAAAATTGTTGCCTGTCGTGAACAACATATGTTAGCGACTGCATTTCATCCTGAATTAACAGATGATTTATCTTTTCATCGCTATTTTGTAAAAATGGTTCAGCAGTACAAACTGTAATAGAAAAAGAAACAAAGAAAAAGATTCATCCTGAATCCATTGGATCCAAAATAAAACAAAAAAGAAACTAGTACAAAATAAACGCATAAAAACGTTTCTCTTTCATGGAAACAGCCAGAGACCTAGAAGTTTACCACTTCATTGCATTCCTCTTAGACGCAGCAACGTTTTTATGCGCGATTTTTATTTCAATCACTTTTGTCCACCATACCCCTTCAGCAATAAGCAACTGTTTACCAATTCTATAAAAAAGCATAATTGCCTCCCTCTTTTTTAAATAAAAATTGAAGTAGAATTATGCTCTTTTTTTAAATGCTTCTCAATTTGAGGAAAAGATGAAAAATAAATGAAACTGTGCATTCATAGCAGTAAATCTGAAAAAAAAAAAGAAAATCGTCCACAAGAAAATTCTTTTTATATCATATATGTAAAGAAAAATTCAACAACAAAACTACGAAAATATTTGTGTCAAATTTTTGACAGGTATCTGCCATCCTCTTATAATATAGTATGTATATATGCATATATACTATATTATAAGGAGGATAAAAATATGAGCGAAACTATGAAAGCTTTAGCGTATTTTGGTGCAGGGAAAAAAGAAATTGTAAAAAGACCAAAACCAACACTACAAGATGGTAAAGCAGCAATTGTAAAAATGCTAAAAACCACAATTTGTGGTACCGACCTCCATATTTTAAAAGGGGATACTCCAGAAGTTCCAGAAGGCTTAATTTTGGGTCATGAAGGCATTGGTATTGTAGAGTCTGTAGGAGAAAATGTAAGTAACTTTAAAGTTGGGGATAAAGTAATTGTTTCTTGTGTTACGGCATGTGGAACATGTTCATATTGTAAAAAAAGTCTATATGCCCATTGTGAGAACGGCGGTTGGATTTTAGGACATTTGATTGATGGTACTCAAGCAGAATATGTACACATCCCTTATGCTGACAACAGTCTTTACCACATTCCGGAAACCATTACTGACGATGCAGCAGTTATGATCAGTGATATTCTTCCAACAGGATTTGAAATCGGTGTATTAAATGGTCAAGTAAAACCAGGTGATACAGTTGCAATTGTAGGTTCAGGACCAATTGGACTTTCTGCATTGTTAACAGCTCAATTCTACTCGCCTGCACGTATCATTATGATTGACCTCGATGATAACCGTTTGAAACAATCTTTAAACTTTGGAGCTACAGATATCATCAACTCCAAAGATATGGATGCTGTAATGAAAAAGATATATGATCTGACAGACGGTCTTGGTGTTGATGTTGCAATCGAAGCAGTCGGTATTCCTCAGACATTTGAAATTTGTCAAAAAATTATTACTAAGGGCGGTCATATTGCAAACGTAGGTGTCCATGGTAAATCTGTCGAACTTCATTTGGAAGATCTTTGGATTAAAAATATTACAATTACTACGGGTTTGGTTAGCACAAATACAACCCCTATGCTGCTAAAAACGGTATCTTCTGGTAAGATTGAACCACAGCGATTGGTCACTCATCACTTTAAATTCAACGAGATTATGGATGCTTATGATACATTTGCAAATGCTGCAAGAGAAAGCGCTTTAAAAGTAATCATCGATTTTGAGTAATTTTTATTTCAGATTCTGTTAAATTTAAATATTGATTTTCTTTATAAAAAACTAGGAGAACCTTTATTTATTTCGAGGTTCTCCAACCTTATTCAAATAACTCTCTGTTGGCAGAATAAGATTCATTTTATTATCCATTTATTATTCTGCTAATGGTCTTCAGTCACATTTATCGATGTTTCAAAACCTTATTTTGTTTCTTTCTGATCATCTTACCGCCCTGTCTTTTCTCACTTTTAATCCCGTGACTGTTGTTGATTACTGGATATACACTATAGAGATACAAAGAGAAACTTGGGATATTATTGATTGTACTAAAAAATGAAGATAAAATTTTGAAAAAAAGGCAGTAGTTTCGTATGCTACTAAAAGACATGTAACTTAGTACATTAAGTTAAGTTAAGGGTAAAGACACAAAATTTCACAAGAAAAAGAATTTTATAAACAAACAAGGCTCCAAGTACAAAAAAGCACCAAGTATATTTTAGATAAAACAATCCATATCCCATTTATACATAAGATTGGCTTAACAAATTCCAGTTGACAAAACCAAAAAATTAAAAATTATAAGAGGAGATACTTCTATTCATGTTATCAATAAAAAAGGACATAATGCTTTTTATAATTGCTTCTTTGCTTATATATAATACAATCCCTGTTCTAAACTTCATAATTCCAGAAAGTACAACATATACCTTTTTAACAGATTTATGGATTACAAATGCAATATATTCATTAATTGGCTCCTTATATTTAAGCAAAAAATATGGATTTCAGATATGGATAATATTTGTAACAGCATGTTTATTTATTCCAACAATGATTATATTTTATAATACCTCAGCATTCATATTCTTAATCATCTATATTGTCATAGCAGTTATTGGAAGCATTATAGGCACTTTAATCAAGAAAAAGAAATGACAAATTTTAGTTGGATAACTTCATATTCAATATTACAAACCAAACGACCCATACATCCTTGTATGTTTTTTTAGATATATAAACAACAAAAATGAAATAGAATATCGGATCTATTTTGGGATAATATTTTAACGATTCATCTAATTACTCAACTAAGCACTTGACAATTCGCCAATTCACAATCATTTAGGACTCATCATCAATATGCTAATCATCATTTTGTATTTTACTCCGACTCATTTCCCTTTAATTGAAACGTATCTACAACATGCTTGGTAACCTCATCCATATTTAACTCACTCTGCTCACCGGCATCTGTTGAAGAGATGGCGATAATTGCATTATCAATCAATGGATAATGTTGTGTAATAACTACCTGATCGGTTGCATAACTAACCATCAGTACATCACCAATATCCGCTTTATAGCTGACAATTTTAAAATTCTTTGCCTCTGGTACTTCAGCTTTAATTTCCTTTTCATAGTTGGCTTCAAATTGCGCACGAACTGTATTGATGTCCGACACCTTTTTACCCGTTACATTGATCGCAATACTTATTCCAGAATAAACTCCTTCCTCCGGTGTTTCCTTTGGTCCATAAACCAAAAACTCACTGGAAGACAAACTGTTTTTCTTTTCCCAAACTGTTGGAATTTCAAAACTCGCAAAATCTTCTTCCTGTACCTTCGTTTCAAAAGATATTTCCTTAGCTGTACCACCACTACATGCTGTCATTCCGAAAGCCAATACAGCAGCCAAAACAAATAGCGACAAATTTCTCTTATTTCCCATTGACACCGGCCTCACTTTTTACGAAATCAGACAAGATCATTATAGCATGTGCAAAACGGAAAGAATAATAATTCCAACCAAAAAAACAATTACAAAAAGAAGTCACTCTTGTTTCAAAAATGTAATAACAACTTTTCAAACACTCAAAACGGAAAATCTCAGATATAACCTGGACGCATTTTCATCAAACAATCCGCCACTATTCAATCAAAATTTCGTATTTTTTATATTATTTGGCTGCACGCTTCAATATATTTTTGCTTTAACTGTTCCAATGCCTTTGGTACATCTTTTGTATGTGGCACCAAATAAACATAGAGCCCCTTTCGCAAAGTACAGTATGCATCAATGACTTGCTGCTGATCTTTTTGATGTAAGATATCAAACGGTGTATCAACCATTTCCTGAAGATAAAAACTTGGAAATTCTTCAAATTCCTCATGCTGAAAAAGTTGTCTATCCTTTAGTACTTGAAGCTTTGGCACAATATAGTTCTTTCCTTCTTCTTTTCGAAAAATGCCCATTACAAAATACATCATAAACGCCCTCCATACTTTATCTTTTAATTTATGTTTACATAGCATGATATGTTAGGAAATAAACAAATGAAATTCGTTTTTTATAAAATAAGCTACACCTATTTTGAAAAAACAGTCAAGTCATCCGAAAACGGAAAAAAACTGCCAAATACATCAACAAACAAGCGTCCATTTTTACTTATAAAAAACCCGTTCTTCTACTCCCTGGAATAATATACTTTAAACATCTAGATCCCGTCGGCTTTTATCAAAGATAACCCATTTTCATTTGAATGGTTTCACCCACCCAAATCGCAAAAAGTCTTCTGAATGTCTCCTACCCCTTTTTTCAACGAAAAAAATCCAATAAACAAAACGCGCCCATTTTTTCCTTTCTTTTTTTGGAACAAACTCCGATGCTAAAAATAAGCCATTTTTTTAACTGTCGTGCAATTTTCTTCGCTAAATAAATTTCTAAGTAGAAAAATTTATAATTTTCATAGCAAATCTCTTTATTTACCTATGAATATATTACCATATTTATCTGTCAAAGTTTATCTTTAGAGATTGCCTATTTGCCATTTCCTCAGATATCCATCTGCTCTCATATTCGGGGGCACACATCCTTTCAACCAAAAGAAGAATTTGGGAAAATAATTTGCCATGAATCATTTTACACTTTAAGGAAGCAATCTTAAAGATTTTGTGATAAAGTTGGATAAGGAATGAACAGGAGGGAGATTTCCGGATGGAAGAATTTATTTTAATCCTAAAGTATATATTTCTTGGATTATTTCAAGGGTTTACAGAACCCATTCCGATTTCTTCAAGCGGGCATGTAGCCATTTTACAAGAACTACTCGGATTAAACATTGAAGGCTTAAGTTTTGAGTTGTTTGTCAACAGTGCCTCTTTACTTGCGGTACTCTTAATCTATAAAGCAGACATCATTCGACTGGCTACAAATGGAATCGGTTACATTGCAGGAAAAAGAACATCGAAAACAAAAACAGATTTTCACTTTATTGTTTTATTGATTGTTGCAACCATTCCGGCAGGTTTAGTAGGTGTTCTATTTTCTGATCAAATTGCTGATATTTTTAAAGGAGCCAAAACCATTGGAGGAGCTCTCCTCATTACGGGGATTGCACTCTGGCTGATTCGCAACGTAAGAGGGAAAAAATCAGACAGGCAACTGACGTTTATGGATGCTGTAATTATCGGATTGGCACAAATGGTTGCTTTAATTCCTGGAATTAGCCGCTCAGGTGCGACATTGGTAGCTGCTCTTGCACGAGGAACACATCAAGAAACCGCACTTCGATTTTCATTTTTATTATATATTCCTGTCAGTCTAGGAGGAATGCTGCTTGGATTTTCCGATCTTGTCAACGATCCTATGCTAAAAGAAATGTGGCTTCCTTATTTATGTGCCTTTATCGCAAGCTTTGGTATGAGCTACATTGCTTTAAAATGGTTTATGGGCATTATGGCGCGTGGCAATTTAAAATATTTTTCCTACTACTGTTTTATCGCTGGAACACTGATTCTTCTCTTTATGTAAAATCACAGACCACCTGATGATTTTATTTCAAAAGCTAAAAATCGAACAAATAAAAAGTTTACCAGAACAAAAAGCAAAGATCGCTTCTATGCATTGAACCCACCCCCATTAAACAAGCCAAGCAAGCCGCAAAATGCAGATCTGGCTTGGCTCTTTTTCTTGCAGGAGCCAAGCCAATTATAAAAGCTCCAAAAAATAGCTTTAAATCAGACTTTCTCTAGCAAAAAAGCACTTTTATCCTAGCTTCTTTACATCATAAAGCAACAGATCATAAATAGATGTCATAATTCTCCTCATACCAATCTGAGGGATTGGCGCATATATCAATCAATCTATAAATCTATTTTGATTTGAATGAACGCTTTATCACTAGACTGGGCTTTACAGTTTTCATATGTCAACGACTCACCACTTTGCTAAACCCTACAGTTCTTAAATCTTAAAGTGAGACCTTCTTAGGAATAGAGCCTACTTGCAAACATATTTCTTTACATACAGAGGTTTTTCTTATTGACTAAGCGACTCCCGTAGTTTCTATGATTCGTGTTCCCCTCACATGAATGATTGCATCCTAAGACCTTTAGCTAAGATGTTCTTACTGGCATGGATGACATAACAAATAGGCAAGTCCATTTGCAAATTTTAAATGTTTTCTTCCCCTCCTTATAACCTTTTCAGAACAAATTTGATTAAACAAAAACCACTTTCATCTAATAAACAAGTAGTCTGTTTTTGTTGACAAATCTGGACAAAAAGAATAGCCATCTGCTACAAAATTTTGCAATTCGGAAATATGGTGAACCCGATTTTGAACCAAGTAACGAATAAACAAACCTCGTGCACGTTTCGCATATGTACTCACTACACGCAGCTTTCCTTCCTTCTCCTCTTTAAAATGTATTTGAATCACTGGAAAATGTACTTTCAACGTTTTTAAATCCAATGCCTTCGCATATTCTTGGCTTGCCACATGAATCAGTGCAAAATCACCTGGAGAAGCTTGTACAGCCTCTTTGATTGCATTAGTCAAATCCGCACGCCAAAAATGGTATAAACTGCGCACAGTACCAGAATGAAACTGTGTCTGCATTTCAAGCCGATATGGTTTGATTTCATCCAATGGACAAAGTACTCCATACAATCCGGATAAAATACGTATTGTCTGCTGCGCATAACATAAATCTTCCTCAGAAAATGATTCGGCTCCCACACCTTTGAATGCCTCACCTTTATAAGACAACAAAGCCGCATGCCCGCACTCAGTTGCATCCAAAAAGTTTTGAAAACGAATATAATTTTCTTCCCCAAGACGAGAGGACATATTCATCAAATCAGAAAGCTCATCGGGAAAATACTTTTGCATTTGCTCAATCAATTGCGTGGTTTTTTCAAGAAATCTCGGTTTTGTCATCATCGGACTGCCAGCAGGAAACGGGATTTGTTGAAAATTTTTTGCTGGACTCAAAATCGCCAACATTTTTATACCAAACGTTCATAGTCGGATTCTTTAAATCCGACAAGAACTTGACTCCCATTAATCAGAAGCGGACGTTTAATCAACATACCATTTTGACTTAACAATTCTGCAGCTTCCTCTTTTGATAATGTGTTAACCCGATTTTTCAAACCCATTTCTTGATAAACCTTACCGCTTGTATTAAAAAAACGCTTTGGCTCTAGACCGCTGTTTTCCATCCATTCCAATAGTTGTTCTTTTGTTGGTGTTTCTTCAACAATATGGTGAGAAGTAAATGTACATCCTTTCTCTACCAAAAATTTTGCAGCTTTTTTACAAGTGCCACATTTTGGATACTGATAAAATTCCATAATTATTCCTCCTGTATTACTTGAGCATATTTTGCCTCTGTCAACTGAAGCAAATCATTGGGTATCATTTTGATTTGCAGACCGATTTTCCCGCCACTAACAATAATATACGAAAGTGCCTCGGCATCTGCTTGTATAACCGTTTGATAAAGTTTCTTCATTCCAATTGGTGAACAACCTCCACGCACATATCCTGTGTGTTTTGTAATCTCCTTTACAGGGAGCATCTCCACACGCTTTTCTCCAACTGCCTTTGCTGCTTGTTTTAAATCTAACGTACAATCTACTGGAATGACAAAAACAAAAAGATTTTTACGATTCCCTTGCGTGACCAGTGTCTTATATACGTTTTCAATTGAATGACCAATCTTATTTGCTACGCTAATGCCGTCTATGGCACCATCCTTTACCTCATAGGTCAGCATTTCATATGGAATCTTTTTCTGATCCAAAATTCGTATCGCATTTGTTTTGGAAATTTTCACCTCACACCCATCCCTTTTTCAGTTTTTACTATTATAGCATTTCTGAGGACAGTTTTTCTCCTTTTTATGATTGGTTCAAAAATCCATCATTCCTTTCATGTTTATTAAGTCTTGAGAACTATTTTTTCCATTTTTCTATATCCGGAAAGAATAAAATCTTAGACAAAAGTGTTCTTTACTGAAAAATTCTAATTTAAATCCTCCAACTTTCCTAAAATTTCCAAACTGAAAAAATACTTATAGAAAAAGAAACGAGCAAGATCTGCATTATGCAACAGATCGATTTGACTTACCTAGGGGAAAGCAAGTTAAACACAAAAAAACATCTTTGATTTTTGTCTTTACTTGAATCATTTGCATTGCCAAATCAATGACATAAAAAATACGCCCCTAGATAAATAGAGCATTTTTTGTGTGAATCCTTTAGAGTCTTACCATTTCAAATCTGGAGCACAGTCATTTTTATCTTCTCTACTCTACTATTATTTGACCAATTGATATAGTATAATTGGTTTAGAGCGACTTTTTAAAATTTTTAATACGTAGGAGGGAAGCAAAATGAAAATTACTTCATCTGGCTTGAAAAATGGAAAATTTGCTGACCGTTTTGGAAAACGTGGAACACAATTTTCCCCAAGCGGGATGCCAAACTATTCCATTCCACTTAAAATTGAAGATGCACCACCTGGAACCAAAAGCTTTGCAATTATTATGGAAGACAAAGATGCCATTCCGGTTTGCGGATTTTCATGGATTCATTGGACGGTTGCCAATTTAACTACTGCCGAACTTGAGGAAAATGCCAGTCAAACCCGTACAGACTTCGTTCAAGGAACAAACAGTCGTTCTGGTAAACTAAACGGTATATCCATTGAAGAAGCATCCTGTTATGGAGGTATGGCTCCACCTGATCAACCACATGTATACGAAATCCATGTATATGCACTGGATACTCTACTTGATATCCAACCAGGATTTTATATGAATGAACTGTACAAAAAAATACAAGGACATATTTTGGCAAATGCAACATTGACTGGAATTTATGACAATTGATTGTAAAAAGATCAAACATTTCATCTAAAAAAAACGGAGTACAAAAAAGGGTACCTCCGTTTTCTTATTCCAACGGTGAAACCGACAGGAAAATGATTTCAAAAGCAAAAAACAAAATCAATAAAATGACAGGAATTCTCGTAAAATATCGCCGATACGGTCGATCTACAGGAATTTCTCCCATGGTTTCCACATGGATTTTTCCACGGAAATAATATAAAATACCCAACCCAAGCAACAAAAATCCAGCATTCATAACGATATCCAGCATCCATATCATCTGTTCAGGAATTTGTGGATATATCCAATCACTTAGCAGCAAAGAAACAAAATTGTTCAACATATGAATTATTATACAATAGCGCAAGGAATTCGTTTTCACACAAATATAACCCAACACAAACCCAACTATGGTCGCAAAAATCGCTTGCAAAATATTACCATGCATCAAGCCAAATAAAATAGCTGATACAGTAATCGCAAATTTATCCCCAAAACGGCGCAGACTCATCAAAATCCCACCACGATAAACAAGCTCTTCAACAATTGGTCCAACTACCACGATATATGTAAAACTTATAATATAGTATAAAAATGTTGTATCTTGCTCCATATTTGTATAAAGTGTATATCCAAACGTATTTGCCATATACTCTAGTGGATAGAAAACCAAGCTCCCTACGCTGCTGGCAGCAAAGCAAAGTACCAAACCAATACCAATAATCTTTTTGGATACATCTGTCTTTTGCATCTGCACCGAAAGCAAAAGCCCCTGTTTTTTCATATAAAAATAAACTGGAATATAAGCGATCAAAACCGCCAGCATTGTTAATAAATAAGTTAGCGCAACAAACTCAGACTGTATATATTCTAAGTTTTCTAAGTTGAATGTCTTCTCTAAAAAAGTAAATCCCAGCATCATATAAAATACAACCAAAAACGCAAAACCTTGCATAATCAATTGATAAATAAAAAGCATGGTACCATTTTTTTCCATCTGTTTATTGATCTGATACGAAGAAAAACATGGCTTCCCTGTTGAAGATTCTCGTTTTGGCAATGTTTCCTCTGTTTTCAATGATTGTTGATCCACAGTTTCACCTCAAAATCTCGAAGTTTAAAAGTCTTCTTTATTTCTATACTCTGATCTATATTATATACTATTTCACAAACAACTTCGCTTAAAATCTTCTATAAACATTCTTTTCAAAATTACAAAAAAAGAAAGGATGAATGATTTATATATTTAGATTAAAATGTATAAACATTATAATTTATGAATAAGCAAATCCGCTTGATTCCTTTCTTTCAACACTTTGATTAAACGAAATTTTGAAAAAAAAGGAATTTGAATGCATGAATAATGATTTTTCATATTCAACGATCTGGATTTGACATGAAAACCTGCAACATTATCCAAATTGATCAGAACAAAACGATTACATTGATAAAAGCGTTGATCAACTTGCTGAAAAATATCGGAAAGTTTCCCAGCAAATAAAATCACATCATTTTCTGTATACATACAAATTAAATTTTCTTTTTTTTGTTCAAAATACAAAATCCAATCATAAGGCTCTGTAATCTGTAAATCTGGTGTAGCCCACTCAAATATTTTGTTTTCTTTTCTAGCCTCTTCAATTGCTTTTACTCTTTTTAACGCTTTACTCACGCAGGTGCGCAGTCTTTCTCCAACTCTTTCGTGATTTCCTTTTTCAATATAGTCTAATACATTCAAACCCTTTGTCTGCATTTCACTCGCCAAACCAATTTCACTAGATACAAACACAAAAAAACCATGTGGGTCAATTTTATGAATTGCCTCTGCCAATTCGATTCCATTCATGCGATCTACACCCAAATCAATATCCAAAACATAAAAACCAACATTCTTGCTCTTCTTTCTTGCGATCAAAATATCTGAAGGATCTGTTGAAACACAGTTCATCTTCAATTCTCCTTCATTCTCCTGGATTCTTGCTGACATTTCTTTCGCTGTAAACTCACAAAGAATCGGAAAATCATCGCAAACATAAACATCTAACATAGCGTTTCCCTACTTTCTTAAAATAGTTTCCAACGGCGTTTTAATATGCCAAAATGAATTATATATACTATAACATAAATACATGAAAATATGTTAAATTTACGAAATGTTAATTTTATAAAACAAATATTATAAACAATCGAAAGTAGTAATTTTACTTGTTCCTACTCAAATATGAAAAAATAAATAGATAAAAATAAAAAAAACAAACACAAAAACCCCTGCTTCACAAAAATATTGATCATATTTAATATAATAGGCAATTTATAAAGCAGATAAACCAAATCTACAAAACATCACATTTTGAAAACATAAAAAAACGCACGCTAAAAATCCCAAAACGATTTAAAGCGTGCTTTTTTACTTTTATTTCATTTCTTTGCAAGGTGGCACTTACATAGTGTACTCCATTTTCACATGTGCAATGCCAGCTTCCATATACACCTCGGAAATAACAGTAAAACCTAGCTTAGCATACAACAAAATAATATATTCTTGTGCAGATAAAATAATTTTTTTCTCCTGCCAAGTCTCCTGTATGTCTTTGATTGCTTGCTTCATCATTTGCATGGCAAGTCCTTGATGGCGGTTTTCCTTTCGAACGACAACACGACCAATTGTCGCTGCATTATACCCACTATGCGATTTTGGAACCAAGCGGCAATAGGCCAAAAGTTCATCTCCTGCTTTCACAAGCAAATGACGACATACCTCATCTTTTCCGTCTAGCTCTTCTTCACATACAATTTTTTGCTCTAGCACAAAGACACTAGATCGTAGACGACATATATCATAAACCTCTTTTCCAGTTAAATCGGAAAAATTTTTTATACAATATTCCATTAACGAATCTGACCATTTCCATAAATAATATATTTAATGGTCGTCAACTCTTTTAATCCCATTGGTCCACGCGCATGAAGCTTTTGTGTACTAATACCAATTTCCGCACCAAATCCGAATTCTCCACCATCAGTAAAACGGCTTGATGCATTAACATAAACTGCTGCTGCATCTACACATTGCAAAAATTTTTGTGCATGATCATAACGATTGGTTACAATCACCTCAGAATGTTTAGACCCGTACTGATTAATATGTGCAATAGCCGCATCAATATTGGCAACTACTTTCACACCAATAATATAATCCAAATACTCCTGATACCAGTCTTCTTTTGTGGCTGGTACCAAATTTTTGTTTGGAAGCAATGCTCTAACTTTCTCATCAGCACGAATCTCAACATTTTTTTCTTCCAAGGCATCCACAACTTTTGGTAAAAATTCGGCAGCAACCTGTTCATGAATCAAAAGCTTTTCTGCTGCATTACACACCGCCGGACGAGAGGTTTTCGCATTGACAACAATATTTTTTGCCATTTGCAAATCACAGTCTGAATCAACATACACATGACAATTCCCTATACCAGTTTCAATAACTGGAACCGTTGCATGATGCACAACCGACTGAATAAGTCCGGCACCACCACGTGGAATCAACACATCAATATACGTATTGCATCTCATCATCTCAAGTGCCAACTCCCGACTTGTGTTCTCAATCATTTGTACACTGTCAACCGGAAGCCCGACATTTTTCAACGCTTCACGCAAAATAGCCACAATCGCCATATTGGAATGAATGGCTTCACTTCCACCACGCAAAATAACAGCATTTCCGGTTTTCAAACATAAACCTGCTGCATCACAAGTAACATTCGGACGAGCTTCATAAATCATTCCGATAACACCAAGCGGTACACGCTTTTGTCCGATTTGCAGTTCGTTTTCCGTTTTCCACATAGATAGGACCTCACCAATCGGATCTGGCAGCCCAGCAACTTGCCTTAATCCTTCTGCCATATCTTGGAGGCGCTCTGCATTTAATGTCAAACGATCCAACATGGCTTGGGAAATTCCTTTTTCCTTTGCCACTTGTAAATCCCGTTCATTTGCCACCAAAATTTCTGTCTGTTTTTTCAGCAACAATTTCGCCATTTCAAGCAGTCCTTTATTTTTTAACAAAGTCGAAGCATTACCTAACTCATATGCTGCTGCTTTCGCCTGTTTTCCTTTTGTCAAAAGCTCCTTATTCATCTTCCATCTCTTCTCCCTTCATTCAACTTTCTATTTTTGCCCAGGTAAAAATAAGGTTCCAATGTTTTCACCAGATAAAATAGCAAATAAAACAGCCGGATCCTGTCCATTTGCAATCACGGTATAAGCTCCAGCCTGTGCCACACGCTTTGCTGCCATAATTTTTGTAATCATCCCTCCTGTCCCAAACACTGTTCCTGAATCACCTGCGTAATCTTCTATATCCGCTGTAATATCCTTGACAATTTCAAGCAGTTTTGAATCTGGATTTTCACGCGGATCTGCATCATATAAGCCATCAATATCTGAAAGAATTACAAGTAAATCTGCACATACAAGTTCACCAACAATAGCAGATAAATTATCGTTATCGCCAAAGCGAACAATATTCTCAATTTCATCAATAGAAACCGTATCATTCTCATTTACAATCGGAATAATTCTTTTTTCCAGTAAAGTTTCAAAAGTATTGACAACATTCTCCCGAATATGATCGTCTTCAATTACATCTCGTGTTAACAAAACCTGCCCAACTATATAATTATACTCACCAAAAAATTTGCTATAGATATGCATTAATTCACTCTGACCAACAGCCGCAACCGCCTGCTTTTCACGAATCGTTTGTGGTGGAACAGATAAATTTAAACGATTTCTCCCAACTCCGATTGCTCCTGAGCTGACCAAGATAATTTCTTTTCCCTGATTCATCAAATCAGACAAAACACGAACAAGCCTTTCAATTCTTCCATAGTTCACCTTCCCGTTATCATAGACCAATGTAGATGTACCTACCTTTACAACAATCCGTTCACAGAATTTTAAAACCTCTCTCTTTTTCATTTTGTGACTCCCCAATCTCTCATATAAATATATATAATTTTTCATGTATAATTATTCGTGTTTGATTAAAAAAACGAGCGGACAACAGTCACTGAACGCTCTTCGATTATCTATTTAAAACGTATATTATTGTATTACCATATCCATCAAAACTTTTCAAGTCATTTCTTACAACTTTGATAACTTTTTTTATTTGGTACACGATTTGTTTTCACCCATTTTGTTTGCTTTGTCCGTCTAGTATGAAGATATCCGCTAAAACCATTGATCAACACCAAAACAAAAAGCTGAGCATAAGTAAAATACATGATGAAACTAATAAAAATACTCTTCAAATCCAGCGTTTCATCATACCACTGAGCCAAAATGAGTTGCATTGTATAAACAAAATAAGCTACAAACCAAATCACAAAAAATGGAAATGGAAAATCCAGCTGAAAAACCCCAAACACACCAAAGAAAAATGCAATATTGGAAAGCAGTAATACCAAAGGAAAGAAGATATAAACGGAAAGATAATAAAACAAATGATGTAGGCACTTTTTTGTCCACCATTCTCGCTTACGAAAAAACTTAAACATTAAATAAATATTGCCCTCGACCCATCTGGTTCTTTGCCGAATCAGCGCATGTAAAGTCTCAGGTTCTTGTTCCCATGTAACGGCCTGCGGAACAACCACAATCGCTTGATTCGAAGCAGTGATGCGAATTGTTAGTTCCGCGTCCTCTGCCAACGCATAAACATCATAACCGCCAAGTGCTTCAACAACCGAACGCTTCAGCAGCATATTGGTGCCTGGCAATGAACCAATACGGTTTGCCTTCCATCGCCCTGCCTGTAAGATCAATTGAAATACTTGAAATTCAATGGCAATCATGCGTGTCAATAAGTTGTGGTGGGCATTCAATGTACGAACTGTTCCAACTGCACCCACTGCACCCACTTCATTTAATACGCCTTCAACCAAATTTTTCACCGCATTTGCCTCTGGCTGATTGTCACCATCATATACCACGAAGTATTCACCATGCGATACAGACAAACCATAGTTAAGCACACGTGATTTTCCTTTTGGATGACCTGCTGGAACACAAATATGGTAAACATTTTGATACATGCGTTCATAATGTGCTGCAATTTTGCCAGTCTCATCTTGCGAACCATCATTTAATACATAAATTTTTAAACTGCCAGGATAATGTAAACGAACCATCGCTTCCAATGTATCCTTGATAACCATCCCTTCATTGTAAGCAGGAATCAACACATCAACCGAAGGATATGTCTGAACTGCTGAGTGCTGATTCTTTAATTTATAATTCAATCCAACAAGCGACAAATATGTATATTGAATTAATAAAAACAAAAACAAAAATAATGCACCAAAAAAATAAAAAAACATGATTTATTCCTCCATAGCTCGAAACCCTTGTAAACGAATCCATTTTTCTGGATGAACCAACGATTGTTGCAAATGTTCCAAAAAACGTTGCTGTACTTTGGTAATGTCAGATTCATCTATATTTTGCAGCAATACAATATACAATTTTTGTGTTTTTCGATAAATTAAATCATAGTTTGTCTGGATTGTTGCCAAAAGGCTCGTTTCAACTGTTTGCTGTAGCGCATAAAACGCAGGATCTTTTTTTGAACTGAGAATTTCAATTTCCAGAATCATACATGTTTCTCCACGACGCTTGGCTCCTTGTAAAATCAAACGTTTCTGTACTTCAAACTGTTCTTTCGTTAACAACAGACCCGTCACGTTTTGCAAATCTTCCAAGACGTCTTTATATTTACGAAGTCCCTCCAGTTCCTTTGCCGTTTGTTCCATCTGATAGAATATGTACCACAACAAAAACAAAAGAAAAGAAAATAAGGCATACCGGAGTAAAAAATACAGTTGATGATGCAATAGCAAATCTTGGTTGAAAATAAAAGAAAACAATGGAATACTTCCGGCAAATAAAATCAATAAATTTGCTAAAATTAATGTGTGATGTTTTTTTTTCATAAAAATAAACACAAGACCTGCCAAAAAAAGCGCTATAAAAAACCAAGGTGCCAAACCATATCCACTGATTGAAAAAAGAAAAATAGCAGCAATCAGAAGGATTAAATATAAAATTTGAAGAGATTGATTTTCTTTTGTCACAAGATTTTCCTCCATTCTATACAAAGTTTTCCTGATTACATATAAAATAATGATGGAAATTTTTTGTAAAAATCCGATATAAAAACTGTAAAGGAGGGCTTTATATGGATATCAGCAGCTTTATGGCAAACGATCTAGCAGCTTTACAGCATACGCTCCAATTAAGCTTACTAAATAAGCAAATCACAGATGGTGCAGCAACAGCTGTTGAAATGGTCAGTGACATGTTACCAGCCACACAGCATCCAACCTTGGGACAACATATTGATGTAAAAGCTTGACAAACAAAAAACGAGCAGAGATCTTTTCCCCAGCTCGTTTTCTCATTAGAATCACTAAAAGCAATCTCATAAAGATTATACTTACAATGTAATATCTTCATTCAACAAACTGAAAACAACAAAATTCCAGCTCAAGAATCTAGAGTCTGTACAGAAATTTCATGGCACCTTAGTACTGGGATTTTCTGTTGTGTCAAAAAACATATACTCAAAGACAAAAACTTTATTTTCACATTCTAATCTCTTATAGAACCTGACCATTCAAGTACAATTCATTGTATCCCATTTAAAACGAAAAATTAAAAACGACCGAAATGAACTTCGATCGTTTTTTCATTTATTTTACAGTATAAAAACAACGTTTGGGAGAAACAATGACCTCTTCTGCTTTCAATGCTTGAATTGCCTTATCAACTTCTTTTTTATCCAATCTGGATTTTTCGGCAATTTCACCCGCTTTCATCGGCTCACTATTCTCCTTCAATGTGTGTAAGACCATCTCTTTTGCATCCATTATTTTTTTCCTCCTTTATTTTTTAACATAATTTTACAAAAAGGAAACGCCGACTTGTATATCTTTCCTTTGATCATAAACAGTTGCATCATTCATTGCCTAAAAGAAAGGAAAAATATATTTTACAAATATTGATTGAGCTCTACTTCTAGGCACACAAAAAAAATATAAACCAAAAAAAAATCCATTTTAAAATCTTAAAAATACTTTTTTAATGATGATTCATCATTTTTTATTTTACGAATCGCTTGATACTGTCTTAACAAAAGATTTTATAAAAGGAAATAGCGGAAACAATTGAATAGATAATAAAATAGATCTAAAAACCATCCATTCGCATTTTATTACGACAAGTACTTTTCCTATCATTTGTTCATATCATACTCATACAGTCATTTGATTTTACAACGCCTCATATATTTCTTTAGTCACTGGCGTTGTGATTCCTAGTTTTACTCCATAGTCTAAAATCGCTTTACCAAACAACTCTTTTTCATTTTTCTTTTCCTTTTGGAGATAATCTCTTTGAAAAGAAGTGGTTGCATGGTAATCAAATTTTTTGGCTAAGTGAAAGGAGCGTTCTACCACATCTTCATCTAGTTGAATACCTAAATGGCATGCAATTTGTTCAATTTCTCTCATAATTCCCAAAATAGCTTGGCTGGTTTTTTCACCTTCATATACCTGACCAACGGTTTGATTATATCTTGCCGTTACAAGTGCATATGGGGCGATATACATATACTTTGTCCAAATTTCCTTTAAATGATTCTTTGTAAAAACATATCGGACATTGGCTTGATGCAGCAATGCTGTCCACTGATCTGGCAAATGTGCAGGATGCTTTAGATCTGGTCCGAAAATCAGCTTTGGACTTCCACCCGTTTCTACAACAACACCTGGTTTTTCAATCCATGATAAAATATAAATACAAGCTGGATATATGATGGCATCTGGTAAAATGGCGCGTACACGTTCATAAATTCCGACACCATTTAGCAAAGGTAAAATTTCCGTTTTGGAATGAATTTTATCCTTTAGCTGTACTACGACCTCTTCCAAATCATACGATTTCACCGCTATAAGTACAAGATCAACAATCGGTAATTCAGAAATTGACATAAGCGTATCCGTCGGGTAAATGATATGAGTTTTGCCATCCTCTGCCAGTTTCAGTTGCAATCCAGATTGCCCCATCGCATGTAAATGTGCCCCACGTGCGACAAAATATACTTGTAAATCTTGATTAGAGTCCATAAGTTGTGCCAGTTTGCCACCGTAATAGCCACCGACACCTCCCAAACCGATAATTGCAATTTTCATTGTGATTGTTTCGAAAAAGCCATCTCCATACAAAATCTTTACATAAAACTAAAAATATTCAAATATTTTATATTTATAAATACATCAGATGATCCAGCTTTATATGGATTGACTACCGAAACTTCCCCCCTATTTCAATTTCAATCGAATTTTTTCTTATAATGATATAAAACAAAATATTTTTCATTGTATACAGGAAAAATGAATCATAAAATTCTCGACACTACACAAATGCTTTACTTCTTGAAAACACAATATTTTCATCCTTCATTCGACAAGAAATATAAAATTTCCCAGGAAATTACCATCTATGATTTTTTGATTGCTTCATGCAAAATTCTACCATCTCCACCCCAAACATCCATATCCAACAAATAAGAAACCGTTGGGACAAGATCAACCAATTCAACAGCCTGTAAATCGGTATCTGGTATAATGGAATTTCCATACATAAACAAAATATTTTGATAAGTGGATGCTCTAGGATTATAACCAGAAGTCGCATCTGGTGCATCCAAATACACAATATCTTCGGCATGAAAACCGTCCATAAACCGAAATCCGGACTTTCCCTCAACAGCCATAGCAATCCCCACATCGGCATGAATTTTTTTCAAATCATTTCGAGTATGGATTTCCTTTATACCATAAATTCCCGCTTCCTTCAGTTCTTCAAGAATTTCTCGGACATGCTTTTCAGTTGCCAAATGATTATTTTTCACATAAAGATAAGCCCCATTTCCAGTACTCTGAAAACAGGCCTGATAATCAATATACGTTCCACGATTGGCAATCAAATCCTCCCGTTCTAAAATATTGTTTAAATACACATGTGTATGAATATCAATTTGGCTATTTACACTGACAAAAATAAAGACAGTATCTGAAAAAATCTTTGCTTGCTTTGTTATGTCTATCATCTTTTCCAAGAGATCATTATACTTTTGTAAAACATATTTCTGCTGATCACCATAACAAACTCCATACTTTTTTTGCAGCTTGCGAAGCGCATTTAGGCGCAACAGCAATAAATGCGGCTTTTTTCTTTGCAAAGTTCGACAAGCAATTTGGCTATAAAACGAGTCCTGCATATACTCTGGTATTTTTTTATCAACTGGTATGTAACGAAGCTCTTGTGACAACAAAAATATCGGGCTTCCTGCACGCAGCAGTTTCAAATGGTGATTTTCACTCTTTAACGCTGTAATCTCAGGGATATTGTATGTTATCACACTGTTTCCAGTAACTGGCCAGTTTAATGCAGCCGTTTTGAAATGCCTTTCCTGCATAAAATCATAAATGGCTTTTCGCTTCATTTCACTGCAATAGTTATACCAAATTTTTTGCTCATCTGAAATCCCAGGTTGAAATGGCTGATTATGGATAATTCCATGTTGATTCGGGTAGACTCCTGTAACCAAAGATGTCAAAACTGGATAAGTCATTGTCGGATAAATCGATGTCAATTGATCGGAATAAGCACCTTCTATCTTTAATTTCTGGAATATCGGGAATTTTATTATATTTTGGAAATCCCCTCGTAGTAATCCCTCTACAGCAATGATTACGATATGACGGGCTTTTTCCTTTCCAGTAAATTTTGCCTGCTTTAATTGGTCGATGCTTTTTTTCATCAGATGCTTAAAGCTAAACTTCCCTGAATCTTGTATTTCCATCATACAGCCTCCCTTTTCATGCCCTATATTTCTCTTTCATTTTATACATAAAGTAAACCATTCGACCAATCTTTTATTTGACAGATAAAAAATACATAAAACATTTCGGATATTAATAAAATTTGGTGTTTTTTATGTGAATCCTGCTTAGAGAAATCATTGAATCGCAGATGCATTGGTCTGTTATAATTGATCGTACCTGTTCAAAAAGCCATCCAGATAAAAAATATACCCAGTTATATGACATCAGAAAAGATGATTTTTGTGCTGAAAATACAAATTTTATAAATAATGAAACAGACATAAAAACATTGTCGGTTTTTCATATGATATATTTTCTCTTATCCTTGTAAAGATGAAAATTTTGGTGTGTTATTTAAGAGTTTACCACAGACAAAAAATCAACGGCTGCTGTCTAAACAATATCTACATTTTTTATTGGTACCATTGCACAATATCTTCCCGCTTTTGGCGAGTTTTTTCACGCTTTGGTTCAACTGCACGATAACCGAATGCAAGCATATAAGACAAACCAAAATGCTTGGGATCCATCATGCCTGTTTCAACCAAAAATTTTTCAGCTGCTTCTTGATTGAACCCTTCAATTGGACAAGTATCTATGCCCAATTCAGCCGCAGCCGTCAGCAAATTCCCCATCATAATATAGGTTTGTTTACAAGCCCAATCAAAAATGGCTCGGTCACTTTCCAGTAAATTTAGATCTGTCTTCTGAAAAACTTTCATCCGCTCAATTTTTGCCTTTGCAGCTTCCTCATCCATTTTTTGAACCGTTCGGATAAAATTCCATGTCCGTTTGGAAGAATAGATCATATCTTCCTTTTTTCGTGCCAAAACAACGATAAAATGACTAGCCGTTTTTAATGTATCTTGTGCACCCCATGTGAAAGCCAGCATTTTCTCTCGGATTCCATAATCTTGTACAACCAAAATTTTCCATGGTTCCATTCCCATGGAGCTCGGAGAAAGCCGTGCAACCTCAAACAGAGTATCAAATTGATCAGATGGAATTTTTCGACTCGGATCCATTTGTTTACAAGCATGACGCATTTGATATCGTTTGATTATTTCTTCTTGTTTCTTTTTCATGACTGAAAGCCTCCTTTGCCTTAGTATAACGAGAAGCTGACTTTGGTTCAATTTTTCCGCCATATAATCTGACAATCCCTTCCACTTATTCAAACAAAAAAGCCAGAAACAAATTCAAATGCCCTTTTCTAAAGCATTTCAATGGATTCTGGCTTTCATAAAATGATTTCTTATTGAATTGAAACTCGCTTAATAAACAGTGAAACAATAAATGCGATGACTGCAAAAACAAAGACAAAGAAAAATGAACTTTTTACACCGGCTGCCAACGCTTCCATTATAACAGCAGGTGCATCTGGATTTTCTACGGTTTGCATATATTTCATTTGTCCAGCGGTCATCGTACTAATTGCCAGTGCAGTTCCCATTGCTCCAGCAATTTGTTGCAGTGTATTCATAATTGCAGTTCCGTCTGGATACATCTGTTTAGGCAACTGATTTAACCCGTTTGTTTGAGCTGGCATAATGACAAGTGCAATACAAACCAAAAGACAAATATGTAAAATCACAATGAGCCAAACTGGCGTCTCAGTAGAAATCACAAAAAAGAAAACAAACGAAACAATCGACATTCCAAGTGTACCAAAAAGAACGAGCCATTTTGGACCGAATAAATCAAATAAACGTCCAGTAACCAATGACATCAAACCATTGATTAAGCCACCTGGCAAAAGCACCAATCCTGCAACCAATGCACTGAGTAGTAAAGCACTTTTTAAATAAATCGGTAAAAGCACCGCCGTTCCCAATATAACAAACATACAAATAAAGGCAAGCAAAATCCCAAGGACAAACATCGGATGCTTCAGTACGCGAATGTTTAACACTGGCTTTTCCAGTTTAAGCTGGCGAATAATAAACAGTGCCAATCCAATAAATCCAATGATGAGCGTCAACCATACACGCGGTTCAGCCCATGATTCCAATCCTCCTTCAGCCGAACTGAATCCAAATACCAGTCCGCCAAATCCAATTGTAGATAAAACAATGGAGAGCACGTCAATTTTTGGACGGGTAATGACAGAAATATTTTCCACATATTTCATACCAACCAAAAGTGGAATCAATAATAAAATCAGACAGACCCAGAAAATAAGCTTCCAATGCATCGCCTCAATTAAAAATCCGGAAAACGTCGGACCGACTGCTGGAGCTAGTAAAATAACAAGTGATACAAGTCCCATTGCAGAACCACGTTTATGAATTGGAATAATCAATAAAATAACATTCGTCATTAAGGGTAGGAGAAGACCCGTCCCCAATGCCTGAATCACACGCGCAACAAGCAACCATGCAAAACTCGGAGCCAATGCACCAAAAAGTGTTCCAAATAAAGATAAAAGCACTGACCCTAAAAACAACTGACGCGTGGTAAACCACTGAATCAACAATGCTGTGACAGGTAGAAAAATTCCCAATGTCAATAAATATCCAGTCGTCAGCCATTGTACCTCTGCTGCACCAATTCCATATTCAGTCATAATGTTTGTAAATGCCATATTCAATGCCGTTTCACTAAAAAGACCGATAAATCCCGCCATTAAAAGCGCAAACATAATCGCTCCTTTTTTTATATTTGGATGTTCAGCCATAATCTGTTGATTGTCCAAAAAAATCCCTCCTAATTCTACAAGTAAAAATAAAATGAAACATTCCACTCTATCCTTTTATTATGCTAAGCAAGCATTATAACATAACAATCTGTTTATACGTCAATTATTTGCTTCTGAAAAATCCTCTAAAAAATACATTTCTATAAAAAGGAAAAAGCATTTGAAATTCTCCTAAGCTTACCCAATCTTTATACACTGAAACATATGACCTGCTTAAATTTTTCGTTGCATATGATCATAAATATGACCGGAAAGTATCATTTGTCCCATTGTTACAAAGCCTAGACGCGTATATAATCTTTTGGCATGTAAATTGGCTTGATCGCAATTCAGCCCCATTACTGTTTCACCTGCCAAAGCAGCCTTTTGTGGTGCTGCCTGTAACAACCGTGTACCAATTTGCTGCCCGCGAAAATCTGGATGCGTTACAATACTGTCAATATACCATTCTCCTGGAAAAGTTTCCGCATCAACAAACACTTTATCCTCTGCTTGTAAACCATAGCGAACACCGATTTTTGTCCAAGCCTGATCTATCGTTGGTTCTTGGACTCCTCGGTAACCGCATAATAAACCGGCAACTTTCTTTTTTGCTTCGTAAACCAGTAAGTTCCGATAGCCGAAACGGTAATCCTCTGTTTGAATCGCTTGTACGAGAATCTCCCTCAATAAAGACAATGGATATTTTTGTAAAATCGCAAGTTCCATATCTTGCCAAATTAACATAATTAATGGTGCCAACTGATCGGCATCTTCTTTTTTTGCATCACGAATCATAAAAATTTCTCCCTTTTTGGTTTTTTCCGTTCATTATAACAAAAAGAAGCAAAAATTCGAAACAACATGTTCAAATGACACCAATATTTTGGCTAAATGTGCGCTACATCATGGAAAACATATCCGTAGTTTTGTTATAATTAAAATCCAGAGAAAGGATGTCTTTTGAAAAACATCAGACTGTCAATTTAACATCAAACACAAAGTTAAAAACATGAAGCACCCGAACAGCTTCTTTTGTCTATATCATCATTTATATAAAGAAAGGATAGTCTATGACTTTTTATCAAACACTTGTTACCTACTATGACGAAATTTTCCCACTTAATGTGGTTACCCAGCAGTTTCTTTGCAGCATTTTCCCAAAAAACAGCTGCCTTTTGGATATGGGAGCAGGCACTGGAACCATGTCGTTGGCATTGCAAAAAAGTGGGAGAAAAATGACGGCTTTTGAACCGGATTCCAGCATGGTTGAGAAAATCAAACAAAAAAACACTGCAGAAACTGAGCACATCTTGGTCTATCAGAAAGGAATGCTGGAACTTGATGAAATCTCTGAAAGCTTTGATGGCATATATTGTATTGGCAATACACTTGCACATTTGCAAAATGAACAAGAAATCTTTCGTTTTTTTCAGCAGGTTTATCAGCATTTACATCCCACTGGTATCCTTATACTGCAAACCGTAAACTTTGATCAAATAAAGAAGCTTAAAACTTTTGAATTCCCAGTGATTCGAAAAGAAAATTGCATATTTATGCGTAAGTATGAACAAAACGGTACATATATTCGGTTTGTGATCACACTAAAAACTCAAAATGAAATCCGATCAAATACAACCATTTTATTTCCCGCTTCCTCTCAAACCATTTTACAACTTTTACAAGAAGCTGGATTTTCTCATCTTCAAACATATGGGAATTTTAAAAAAGAAGCGTTTGAGAAAACGTCATCCGCCTTTATCGTTATCGGACAAAAAGTATAACAGACATCCGTCTAAAGCTACTGCACATACGCTTTTAGCTTTTCATAGTTACAAACAATTATTTTGCGACCAGACATACGAATGTAGTTTTGCTGCTGGAACAAAGAAAGCTTCCGACTCAACGTTTCCCTTGTTGTTCCAAGCATGGAAGCCATATCACTTTTATTAAGTGGACACAAAAAAGTATAATCGGAATCTACGGAAACATTTTGTAAAATATAGGCTGCAATTCGCTGTCCGACATCCTTGCCGGTTACATCTCCAAGCAGCCTTTCTACATTTTCCAAACGCTCACTCATCTGTCTCATCATAGCTAGCATCACCTCAGGCGTTCGCATCAAAAATGCCTGAAATGCACTGCCTTTTAACATACAAATTTCTGTATCTTCCAATGCTTTGGCATTTGAAGCAAGCGGACGATTCAAAAATAAACTAAACTCGCCAAAAAAATCTCCCACATCCAAAATCCGAACAACCTGTTCCCGTCCATTTTCAGAAAGCTGTGTGATTTTTACTCGCCCTGTTTTTACAACATACAAATTCCCATTCACATCACTAGCCAAAAAAATCAGCTCTCCTTTTTTAAATGAACGGTTTGTAATCATCTGTGAAACTTCCTGTTTTTGCACTTCCGAAAGCGTTTCAAAAATTGGAACGACCGAGATACAATATTGTCCGCCACATTGCTTACAATTCATTTTAAACACATCCTTTAACTACCATTATAAACAAAAAGAAGGTCGATCTCAAAAAACATATGCCAGTGTGATTTCAATTCTTAGTGCCTGTACCAAATCCGCTTTATGATAATCTTTACAAGCCATTCATTTTCATTCCTATAATATTTCCAAATACTGAAACCAACTCATCATAAATATTCTATATCATTTCATATTCATCTGATATAGCATGACTTTCCGTAAAATGATTTTCCTGCTGATTGTCATGTTTTTTATTTCGATGCCCTACCCATACCATTTGACAAAGAAATAAAATAAAAACAAAAAAACGAGTCCAGTAATTGGACTCAAAAGATCTACTTATGACAAAACATAAACACAATGCACCAATCTAGGCTCTCAACCTCTGCAAATGTGATGGTTTTAAAATCAAAGTAAGGACTACCTTGTCTTCATAAAGATACACCAACATTTACAGAACCTGTCAATCAAGCTTTGCTGACTTCACTTCTTCACCTCAAACTTACAGAAGCAATATAATGAAGAAAGCCATCTGCTCCCTCGTCAACATGGACTTGTGCATTTCTTCCTAAAAAATGCTGACTTCAAGCTGGCTTTTGATTTTCTCCAATTCGTCCAACCACTGTTTAATGGACAGTGGGAGAATTCCAGCTTGGATCGTATTTACTATATTGTTGACTCACTCAGCTTGCTTTGTTCTCTCCTCAAGTAAGCAATAATTTGTCATTCCAGTTTCAAATTTCCTAATACATGAACAAAATGTACAATCAAAAAGATGCATCCCGTAATTGTAAGTATGGTATTATTACGCCATAATCCGATAAAAATGTAATATAAGGGTGGGAGAATAACAATATAAAACAGTATTACTATAATACTTTGATGACCTGTAAAATAGTAAAACCATCCAAAGAAATTCAATAACAAAACTCCGATTGCTATGCAGAAAAAAAATAATTCTTTACCTGATTTTACTGAAAAAAGTTTCGCCTCACTATGTACAATAAATGGCATGAATGCAACACATAATGAACCAAGTATTTTCTCGCATACATTTAATATAACAGATGATTCGTATATATTTATTATTGGATTCGTTTCAAGTTTAAATAATGGCATTACCATATATGGAATTTCTTGAATTAAAAATTAAACCAATCCTAATATCCAAAATCCCAAATATTGATTTCCTAAAAGTTTAATCCATCCCACTATAATTTTTCTTCCAAATTCAATGTTTATCATCTCAAATATCGGAAAGGCAAATTCAAAATAGAGAACAATTCCTATATCAATTTTCTAAAACAAAAATGGTGATACCTTTATGATACCACCATTTTTGTTTTAGCATGAAAGATATACTAAAAATCTGAAGCCATCCCCGCTTGGAGGCAGGTTCGGATTATCATGATCTGATGCGGTCGAGAGGACTTGAACCTCCATGGGGTTACCCCCACTAGGCCCTCAACCTAGCGCGTCTGCCATTCCGCCACGACCGCAAAATTGGCTGGGCTAGCTGGATTCGAACCAGCGCATGACGGAGTCAAAGTCCGTTGCCTTACCGCTTGGCTATAGCCCAATAAATAATCGGTCAAGGTGTTTGTACCTACATTTTTATGTGCACAAAAAAATGGCGGTCCCGACCGGGATCGAACCGGCGATCTCCTGCGTGACAGGCAGGCATGTTAACCGCTACACCACGGGACCTTTTTAACTAAATAGAATACGACCTTAATATGGTGACCCGTACGGGATTCGAACCCGTGTTACCGCCGTGAAAGGGCGGTGTCTTAACCACTTGACCAACGGGCCATAAACTGGCGGAGAATGAGGGATTCGAACCCTCGCGGCGCATATTTACACCCTAACGGTTTAGCAAACCGTCCCCTTCAGCCTCTTGGGTAATTCTCCTTGGCTCCACAGGTAGGGATCGAACCTACGACCGATCGGTTAACAGCCGATTGCTCTACCGCTGAGCTACTGTGGAATGTATCTCTTTATTGCGAACAAATAATATGTTACATGAAGTTAAAAAGAATGTCAATCATTTTCATAAAAAAATTTTGATCCCTAAACTTTATGATGAAACTCAAAAGATACAGCACACCATTTTCTAAACAAAATGTATCCACCTACATGACTGCACCTTATTGCTACAATCAAAAAAGTAGAACAGACAAACCAATAGCCATTGATATAAAGATTTAAACGAAGAAGGTGTGGAAATCATCTTTTAGACATGCTTTCCCACACTGTAAAAACAAATCTTAAATACTCATATTTTTTCTTACTTACCTTACTATTTGCGAAGAACTTGAGTACATCCTGCTCTTATTTCCACTCTTTTTTACATATTAAAATTCCTCGACAACGACCACAACAATATTTTGAAAGATCGACTTTTCTTTTGCGAAAAAATTTTTGTCCACAATCTCTACATTGATACAAATAGCGAAAAGCATTTTCCTTCTTTTGGCTTGGAAGCGGCGGGCAGTGCATTTTCGCTCCAACCTTTTTCAAAAGACTTTGAAAAACTCGATCTTTATGTTTATACGGCAATTGGTGCAAGTGCAAATGATAATGACAGAGTTCATGCTTAATAATTTGCTCCAATTCTTCCATTCCATATACATCGTAGTATTTTTTGTTGATTTCAATATTATGACTTTTAAGTAAATAACGTCCACCTGTTGTTCGCAAACGTGGATTAAAACGGGCACGATGTAAAAATGGCAGTTGAAAATAAATTTGTGACAAAGATTCTGTTAACATCTGCAATTTTTCTTCATCCATCTGTCCTGCCCCCCTTTGCGCCCAAGCACTTGATTACATAAAAAATGACAGCACCTCAAAGCATACATCACTTATTTTAAAATAAAATTTAGCAAATATAAATATTTTAAGATGTTACTTCCAATAAATCTTTATACAAAACCGAAAGTCTAAACTATGCCATTCTTTAAAAACAAATAGATTATTTGATTTTTCTTTTTAACTCTCTTCGCTTTCAGTCTGATTCTGTGGTGATATCATTGTCAAAGAAATACGTCCACGACTTAAATCTATTTCATCCACCCATACCGTTACAATTTGTCCAACTTCAACAATATCCAGCGGATGTTTTACAAATTTCTTTGCCATTTTAGATTTGTGAACCAGACCATCTTGTTTTACACCGATATCAATAAACGCACCAAAGTCAGTAATATTGCGAACCGTTCCTTCAAATTCCATTCCGACTTGAATTTCCTCCATTTGCAGCACATCCTTACGAAGCAAAGGAGCCTGAAGAGCTTCACGCGGATCACGCAATGGCTTCATCAATGCATCAACAATATCCTGCAAAGTAAACAAACCCATGTCTAAATCCGAGGCGGTTATTTCTAAATCCAATGTTTTTAAAGCAGCCATTAATTCCTCTTTTCCAATATCTACAGTCGAAAAACCAAGTTGACTAAGCAACCGTTCCGTTTGCGCATAATTTTCCGGATGAATGGCTGTTTTATCCAATGGATTTTCTCCGTCAATGACCCGCAAAAATCCGATTGCCTGCTCATACGTTTTAACTCCAAGACGAGGAACTTTTTTTAATTGTTTACGATCTGTAAATTTCCCAATTTCTTCTCGCATATGAACAATATTTTTGGCAACGGATTTTGACAATCCTGACACATATTGCAAAAGAGCAACAGACGCTGTATTCACATTTACCCCAACTTTGTTCACGGCCGTTTCAACAACAAATTCCAATGATTGACTCAAAGCACTTTGATTTAAATCATGCTGATATTGTCCGACCCCGACAGACTTCGGATCAATTTTTACCAACTCAGATAGCGGATCCTGAATCCGTCGTCCAATGGATACGGCGCTGCGTTCCTCTACCTGTAAATCTGGAAATTCTTCACGTGCCAATTCAGAAGCAGAGTAAACGCTAGCACCCGCCTCATTCACAATTAGATATGCTACTGGGCGTTTGCTTTCTTTTACAACCTCTGCAACCAGCTGCTCAGTTTCTCTTGAAGCTGTTCCATTCCCGACCGCAATAATATCAATAGCAAAACGTTCCACCCATTCCACAAGCATTTGTTTTGATTTCTCCCACTGCTTTTTGGGCACATGTGGATAAACGACACCAATATGCTCCACCTTTCCGGTTTCATCTAAAGCAGCAATTTTACAACCTGTTCGGTATGCCGGATCGACAGCAAGCACTTTTTTATTTTTCAACGGAGGCTGCATAAACAATTGCCCAATATTTTTGGAGAAAATTTCAATAGCCGTTTTTTCAGCTTTCTCAGTTAAATCTTTACGAAGCTCTCTTTCCATCGATGGAAAAATATATTTTTTATAAGCATCCTCAACAGCAGATTTTACAAATACATTGATCTCTAATGGACGATCACCTTGAATATACTTCCTTTCAATCCACTGAAGCAACTCAGCATCCGGTGCAAAAACCGATACTTTTAAAATTCCTTCCTTTTCACCACGATTCATTGCCAGAATTCGATATCCTTGGGCATGTGATATATTTTCATCATATTCATAATACATTTTATAAACGCCCTTCTCGTCCTTTTCGGCATCTTTTAATATTGAACGCAGAAGTGCTTTTTGTCGCAACTGATTTCGTAGATAATCTCGAACCGAAGCATCCTCAGAGAACTTTTCCATCATAATGTCTTTGGCACCCTCAAGCACTTGCTCAATTGTTATTAGTTCATATTTCGCATTCAAATACTTGCTCGCTTCTTCTGCCAATGTCGGTGCCTTCTCAAAGCGTAAAATCCAGTCCGCCAGTGGCTCTAGTCCTCGTTCTTTGGCAATGGTTGCACGTGTTCTACGCTTTTCTTTATAAGGCAGATATAGATCCTCAACCGTTTGTAACTTCGTTGCCTTCTTTATTTTTTCACTTAATTCCTTGGTTAACTTTCCTCTTTCCTCAATTAAACGCAGAACTTCCTCTTTGCGATTTTCCAACGAAATCATATAAGTATAACCATCTAAAATACGTTTAATCTCCACTTCATCCAATTGACCCGTCTGTTCCTTACGATATCGCGCCATAAATGGAATCGTACATCCCTCCTTATGCATACTTAAAACTGCTGCAATTTGCTCCTTTTTAAATGGCAACTTCTGCACAAGGATTTGGCATGCAATTTCATGTATTTGCTGATTCTTTGACATATTCACCTACACCTTTTCTCAAAATATACTTCTTCATATTATAGCGTATTTCGCACAAAAGAAAAAAGCCGCATCCTCTTTAAAAGGCATTCGACTGAAACGACTTTGGTCAAAAAATTGCCTCGAAAAGATTTGCGGTTTTTTCATTTTATGAATTCTTATCAACAGCTTAAAACGCAATCAGACCAAGACTGATTTGCAGTGCTTCATCTACTTTGCGCATCATCGGACGATCCAAATGGGTAATTTTATCCGTTAGCCGTTGCTTATCAATAGTGCGCAATTGCTCCAAAAGAATAACGGAATCTCGATCAAATCCGTATTTTTTTGCATCGATTTCAATGTGGGTCGGAAGTTTTGCCTTTTCAATCTGGGCAGTGATGGCTGCAACGATTACTGTAGGACTAAAACGATTGCCGATGTCATTTTGGATGATCAAAACCGGGCGTACGCCCCCCTGTTCAGAACCGACCACAGGAGATAAGTCTGCAAAAAACACATCACCACGCTTAATTGCCAAAATATCCTACCCCCCGCTCACCATTCTTTCTAACATTCGCGTAACTTCGGATTCTGCATAAAAAGCTTCGGCTGCAATGCTCAAATTAATGGTTGCCATATCCTCATAACCTTTTTGCAGCGACATACGAATATCCAACATTTTCTCTTCTCTTACAAAATCTCTTACTACAGAATCAAAGAAATCATTTGGATGAATATTCTTTTTCTCTAACAATCGAAAAAACTCTTCTGCTAATTCCGAATCAAATTCAATCAAAAAATTCGGGGCCGCATTTCTTATCTTTGCCAAAATATACACCTCCGAAAAACCGTGCGGATCTTCTCACGCAAAACCATCAGCATTTGAAAAATACTTTCGCAACAGTAAAAAATTTTTCATCTCTGTTGAGCCTATTTTATCATGTAAAAGTCTAACGTGTAAAGATACTCTATATTTGTATATTATTAGGTAAGCAGCAAAAATATACAAACATCTTTTATTCTTACAATGTATATACCCGAGGAATACGTGCAGACAGCAAACAAAGCAGCTCATAATGAATGCTATCCATATGATGTGCAAGCGTTCTGGCACCAATCCATTTGTCTTTGTTTGTTCCAATTAAAGTAACCAGAGTATAAAGAGGTACCTCAAAGGGCAGACGAATCATCATCTGATCCATACAAATGCGGCCAACAATTTCACAATAATGACCTTCTACAAGAACTGATGCGCCCTGCAATGCACGACACCATCCGTCTGCATAGCCAATCGGAACGGTTCCAATCCATTCATCCTCTTGTGCCTCATATGTATAACCATAGCTAATATGCTCGCCCTTTTTCACCTTTTTTACTTGTGTTAAACGGCTATAAAGCGAAAGTGCCGGCTGAATCTGTGGAGACATTAATGAAACCATTTCATCAGAAGGTTCAAGACCATACATTAAAATACCAATACGCACAAGATTAAAAGGCATTTCTTTGGTAAAACGCAACGTGCCACCACTATTTGAACAGTGTACAAACGGAGGCAAGCGTTTCTGATCTTCTAACTGCCTAACATAGGTCAGAAATTGATTCAACTGATTTGAATAATGAGATGTAGATAACTCGTCTGAAGTAGCAAAATGCGTGAAAATACCAGTAAAACAAAAATGATCGGTTTTCTGAATAAGATAAAGAGCTGCAAAAAGTTCATCTAAGCTCTGCAATCCGATTCGGTGCATGCCTGTATCCATTTTTACATGTAAATGAAGCGTTGAAGTCAGTTTTTGCTTCACCGCTTCCTGTAACCAAGCTAGACTTGGAACTGTTATATGTATGTCAGACTCGGCTGCAATGGCAATCTGCTCTGGATGAATGGGACCTAAAATTAAAATAGGCGCATAAATACCCTGTTTTCGTAAAGCGACTGCCTCATCCAACAAAGCTACGGATAAAAAATCCGCTCCAGCCTTTAAAGCTGTTTGAGCAACAGGATACGCCCCATGACCATAAGCATTCGCTTTTACCGTTGCCATCATTTTCACATGTGCAGGCAATCCGGCTAAAATGGTTTGGATATTTTTTTCAATCGTTCTTAGCGAAATTTCTGCATAGGTATCCCGATAAAATTGTGTCATTTCATTTCTTGCCTTTCAATTTCTTTATTCTTTCTTTATTCTAAACCTTTTCTTGTTGAAATGAAAAGCCATTCCCAATTTTTCTTTTTCAAAAACATTTATTATAAAATATAGCAAAAAATCACGATTTATTCATAGACTTTTTTGTACTTTATATTGTATAAAGAGAGTAAAGATATTCAGAAAGGATGAAAAAACATGCTCGTTTTAACAACTGACTATGTACCCAATCATGAAATTAAAGAAATCAAAGGTCTTGCTAAAGGAAGTACAGTGCGATCTAAACATGTCGGAAAAGATATCACAGCCGGTTTGAAATCCATTGTTGGTGGCGAATTAACCGGGTATAATGAAATGCTTATTGAAGCCAGACAGCTTGCTATTGGAAGAATGGTCGAAGACGCTGAAAAAATGGGCGCCAACGCCATTATCGGCATGCGACTACAGTCCGCAGCAATTACACAAGGTGCAGCCGAAGTATTTGCATACGGAACAGCCGTAGTGATTTAAACAAAAATGTTGACCATACTCATTTGGACTCTTTTTCAAGGAGTTTGTGCACTTGGTCTGCTCGGTTTACTCATTTATTTTATTTTCGTTCGCATGAAAGAAAAGAAAGAAGAAAAAGAGCAATTCGATAAATTTAAAAAGTATTAGTTATATCAAATATCATTTGAATCTTTTCCAAAAGTTTGGGACAAAAATAACCCAAAGGAAAAATCGCGCATAAAAATGAATCTTCTTTATAGAAAACATCATGTAAAATCTCGTCATCTCACCTTTTTCATACAGTTTCTTTAAAAAGAGTCAATGTTTTATGCGCTGATTTTGTACGATCTAATATTTTTTCACAATGATGTAGAGAAATTTTTTATTGTTTGATTCTTTCATTCGAATCCCATTCTTTTATTTTTTTATGATTCGTTTTTTCTACAACCTTCCTTTCATTGCTAGAAATCTAAGAAAAAAGACACTGCTAGCCTACCCATTCAAATCATGTTTTTTGCTTACAGCATCTTTTTCGTAATTATATTTGATCTATTCAAACTTGAAATGATCTTCTTTGATCGAAATGAATTTTTTTAGAAAGCTTACATACTTTCCTTTAACACCTGCATAATTTCATCGGGAGTAAGCACCTTATAACCACCATTCATTGTAAATGTACTTTTCACAATTCCTTCAAGCATAGCCTCAGTTACACCCAATTCACAAATATTCATAATTAAACCAATTTCTCTCATATAGGCTTCCATACAATCCAAACCTTCTGTTGCAATTTGTTCATCCGTTTTTCCAGTTGGATTTACATCCCAAACATGAATTGCATAACGCTTAAACTTATCTAGACCATAAGGCATAATAAGACGGTAATACGCCATGGAAACTGCTGAAAGTGTCATACCATGTGTTGCATCGGTATATGCACCGATAGACTGCCCAATCATATGTACCATCCAGTCCGTCGATTTTCCTTTTGCCACAAGTGTATTGAGCGCCCAAGTAGCTGTCCACATAATATTGCTGCGCGCTTCATAATCTGTTGGATTTTGTACAGCGATTTTACTAGAATGGACCAGGGAACGCAATAAACCTTCCATAATATAATCAGAAGTATTGTCATCTGCACCAGAAAAATATTGCTCCAAAATATGTGACATAATGTCAAAAAAACCAGCAACCATTTGATATTGTGGAACGGTAAATGTAAAAACCGGATTTAAAATGGAAAACTTGGGAAACACATGGTCTCCAAAAACATGACCAATTTTTAATTTACTTTCTGGATTGGTAATCACCATGCCACCATTCATCTCCGAACCTGTTCCAACCATCGTTAACACACAACCCACCGGAATAATCGGATTGTCCACATCCTCCATCCGTAAAAAATATTTATCCCATGGATCTGTCGGACAATGCGCAGAAATTGAAACGGCTTTGGCATAATCACAAACTGAACCACCACCAACGGCCAAAATGAAATCAACTTGTCCGTCTTTGGCTCGTTTACAACCTTCATACAGCTTTTCAACAGTTGGATTTGGCATCACTCCGGCATCTTCAAAAATTGTCTTCCCGTTCGCCTTTAAAATTTCTACAACTTGATCATAAATACCATTTTTCTGAATGGATCCCCCACCATAAACCAGCAATACATTTTTCCCGTATTTTGGCAATTCCTTATGTAACCCTTTTAAAGCATCTGTACCAAAATATAATTTGGTTGGATTTGAATAAATAAAATTCCCAAGCATCGTTTTTCCTCCTTAATTTCTTCTATTTGATATAAAAGCTTCCAATTATCCCAATCAAACTTGATTGAAATAAATGATATAAAGCTACAAAATAACACATCAGAAATTCATCCTCTACTTTTTCCAATTCTACGCTTATCCTTTATTCCTGCATGTACTTTCTTTGATCAGCCAATAAAACCACATGTGAAAGAAAGCTTTTTATGACATTTTCATAAACACCATACACTTGTAACAAAGAATATCATAATGCCATTGAAAGAATCCTCTTTTTTCATAACATAGACTTTTATACAAATTGGATCTATTTCATTCGAATTCAAGATATAGTTCTTACATCAAATTCCACTAGCTGCTTTTAAAGTTTAATTGTATGGCAAGTCTCATATTTAGTATAACATTCTGGCTGGCATTTTTCAGAAATCATCAAACCCTTTTGAACCAACACATCAAATCACTTTATGAATTGGACATAGCAAGTTCCTTCTTCTACATCATATTTCATACCAAACCATCTGAGCCTTCAAACCTTTAATCAATTTTTTGCTCACATACCCCCTTCCACCATATCACCTTTTTCCATTCCTTTATGAATGAACGCCTTTTTATATGCTTCAATGCCAAGCTTTAAACGGCTTAAACCATCTTCTAAAACCGCACGTGGACAAGCAACATTCATTCGCAAAAATTGGGAACCATTCCCACCAAATTCTTTTCCTTTTGAAAGATAAAGACCTGTTTTCTCTTGGATAAACTGTGACAAAAAGCTTGTATCCCCTGTTATTGCCGTACAATCTAACCAAACTAAATAAGTTACCTGTGAGGATATAGCTTTCACTATGTTAAGCTCTGTAGATAAAAATGCTTGCACAAACTGCTTATTTTCAAAAATATATACCCGCAAGGCATCTAGCCACGAGTCTCCATAAGTAAAGGCAGCAATTGCAGCATCCACCGCAAAAACATTCGGCTCTGCAATTTCATCTGTATTTAAACTTCGCCATACCTTATGCCGCAAGGTATGATTTGGAACAACAACTGCAGCAGTTTGTAAACCTGCCAAATTAAAAGTCTTTGTCGGTGCAATACATGTGATGCTATTTTCCCTACATGCATCTGAAACCGAGGCAAACGGAACAAAGCTTTGCCCTGGATTGATTAAATCACAGTGGATCTCATCAGCCAATACAAGTACATTATGCTTAAAGCAGAGTGCTCCAATCCGCTCTAAAATATCTCTGTCCCAAATCTTACCTATTGGATTATGCGGACTACATAAAATCATCAATGTCGTTTGTGGGTTAGCTAACTTTCGTTCCAAATCAGTAAAATCAATTCGCCAAGACTTTCCGTCATATTTTAGCGGACTCTCAATAACTTGCCGACCATTGTTTACAATCGAATGAAAAAAAACAGGATAAACTGGTGTTTGCAGCAGCACATTTTCACCAACCGTTGTCAATTTCCGTACAACGCTTGAAATCGCTGGTACAACACCCGTACAGAAAATCAGCCAATCCTTTTCCATTTGAAAATGATGCCGTTTGTGCCACCATGCCATATAGGCTAAATACCATTCATCTGGAATGATTGAATATCCAAATATGCCATGTTTTGCCCGCTTAAGAATGGCTGATTGTATTTCAGGAGCCGTCGGAAAATCCATATCAGCTACCCACATTGGGAGCTCCGTCTTTGCGACTGTCCACTTTAACGCATATGTATTTCTACGATCAATTAAAGTATCAAAGTTATATTCCATAAACCCACTCCCATTCTTCCTTATTGAAAGGTTACCTGTACATCATTATTTCCAAGCGCTGCTGCTAGTCCAGTTGGATTTTCTATATAACCAAGTGGCGTATAGCTATAAGACGTTGAAAAGTTTTTGTAAAACAACACCAGACAATCAGAGCCATACAGCATCAAATCTCCTGCACGAATGCTACCTGGGGTTTGTGTCTGTGTTGGTAAATTTTTCGATAAATAATAAAATTTCTCATTTCGATTTAATTCGCTCATACGAATGGTCAGTGGAAATTGCTGAACCAAAGCCTGTGTCGTTGCATTACGGTACAGCTTTGCTGAGAAAGTTTGCTGACCAATCATCATTTTAATACGAAACATTGGCGCACTCCTCTTTGCTAAAGGGATTGAAACAAAAGCAGATGGTACAACTGAATCTGCCTTGCTTTGTGTATCAAATTGTGCTTGAACGTTCGATTTGTTTTGTGTGGTTAAGAATGTTTCTTCTGTGCTTCGCTTGGTTTGAATCGGCGACTGTATGCTTATACTAGACTGGGCTTGAAAGCTAGACTGTTCGGCTGATTTCGCTGTACTTTGAACAAAAGCTTGGATTTTTGAACCAATATTCACATCAGACGCTTCGCTTAGTTTCAAAGACACAAGTGAAACCCCTTGTTTTTGTATCGCTAAGTCAGATGTTTGATGGAGTGAGATCGCGTTTGCTTGCATAGCAGCCTGCACTTTTGTATCTGATAAATCCGTAACTTTCTTACTCTGTCCCTTTTCTTCCTGTCCTGTGAACGCCATTTCTGCTGTCTGACGACTGATTTGAATTTCACCATGCATTTTCTGAATCCATTCCCCACCAGAAACAACTTCTCCAAGCGCATACAATCCAGCTGCTCTACTACATGCCTGATAAAAAAATGCAACATTGCCCCATGGTTCATAATAAGCCAATATGCCCGCTGGTCCTTCTGCCAACGGCGTATCACGGGTATCCAACTTCTCTGGCGGATAAAAAATTTTCTCACTTCCAGCATAATCTTCTATATTGACAGACAATGGTAATTGCTCATATAAAGACTGTGCTGCGGGTGACTGATTCAAACGAAAAACAATTGTTTGATTATCCTTTGTATGAATTTGGATTTGCATATCTGACTCCTTTTTTACTGTCTCTGTCTTTGTATTCTTTTGTATATTCTCTGATTGCAAAGTTGTTTTATCATCTGATTGACTACCACAAGCAGCCAATAAAATCAATAAGCATAAATTCAGTATAAAACCTAAAAACTTTTTCATCTTTTCCCCCTTGATTTTTAACATTGCATCAGACAAACATAATTTTTATTCATTTGATCGATCTGTTTCAATCAATTTTATAAATTTTGCTGGTACACCACCGACAACCGTATTTGCATCCACATCCTTTGTTACAACTGAACCGGCAGCAATAATAGCATTGTCACCAATCGTAACTCCACCAACAATAACAGAATTTGAACCAATCCATACATTCTCTCCAATTTGAATGGGTGCTGGGATGATATCTTTTCGTTTTTTCGGATCGAAATCATGGTTTAGCGTAGCCAGTACAACTTGATGTCCAATGAGTGTTCCATCTCCGATTTGAATGCCGCCTTGATCTTGGAAACAGCAACAAGCGTTAATAAATACATCCTTTCCAATATGGATATTTTTCCCAAAATCGGTATAAAAAGGAGGAAACAACCGAAATGTTTCATCAACTGTCTCTCCAATTAATTTGGAAAAAAGTATCCGGATTTTTTCCGGTGTATGATAGCCATTGTTTAATTCTGCCGTAATCCGCATCGCTTCAGTACTGATTTTCATCATTTCACGATACATTTCAGAGCCTACCAAAACAGCATTCCCTTGATTCATATGTGTTAACAGTGTAATTGGACGCATAAACTTTCCTCCTCAATCTTTATTCTTAATCCTACACTTGGTATCAGAAGCATTATAAAAAATAATGTATATCACAAAGATTCTATTTTTTATCTTCTTTTTGGGGTATCCACTACAGTTGAAAAGATACACCAACCTTTTGTCCATGTCGTGCCCAGTTCAGTTTCTATCCTTTTAAAAATCTTAAAATGAAAAGATATCTCTATCATCAAACGGCTCATTCTCTATCATAAAGGCAAGCCAAACCATTACAATTCGCCCAGAGATTCACAAACAAAAGAGGCATATTTTCTGCTTTAAGAAAAATCAATTACAGCGCCTTCATCTTCCTCAATCAAAGGTTGGGGGTTGGATGGACATGTACGAGAATAGCCAAGATTACCTGCGCCAAAAAAATGAGATTGCACACCTTTTATTTCAATTCCCAACTAAGTAACCTGCTGATAACCACCGGACAAAAAGTCGACAAAGAAAAGCATGATTACCATTTCTTTGATCTTTTTATATACTTTTTTTAAAAATATTCTTTCTTTTTATTCCCTACATACCACTTCTTTTAAAGCGCTTTTACAAATTATTTTTACCTGATTGGCTTGCACTTTATCGTTTTCAATTTCTATTTTCGTAATATCATCGGCACAAATCACACCTTCGGTAGGATGAAAAATGCTATCAATTTTTCCGTTAATATCAACATTCACTGTAGAATATTCAAAGGCATATGTCGTATTGAGTAGCTTGCAATTTTTCATAACAAGATGATCGATATAACACATCCCTTGTAAACTTTCAATCACACAATTGATGAAAGTCAAATTTTTGGCATTCCAACCCAGATACTCACCAAAAATAAAGGAATCATATACTGTTACATTTTCACTGTTCCAAAAAGCATCCTTAGACAACAAATGTGCACGATGAATTTCAACATTTTTTACTCCATCAAAAGAGTAATTTCCAACGAGCTGGAAATCATGAATCACCATATTTTGACTGTTCATTGCAAAATAATCACCTGTTGCAGTAACCTGATCCAACTTCACTCTATCACAATTCCAAAGTGTTTCTTTTGCATTCGGAAAGTTAACCTGCTTTAATATAACATCATGACAGCGACGGAAACTTTTCGGTGCTTCAATTATACTTTGCTCTACTGAAATATGATTGGTATACCAGACGCCAGCACGCGCCATTTCAAACAATGTGCAATTCTTCATAATAATATTGTTTGCATACCAAAGAGGATACTTCCATTTAAACAGACTGCTGGACAATTCAATATTACGGCTTTCTTTTAAAGGAGACTCTCCATCAGCAAAAATTGTATTGGAAATCCGCAAATTCTGAGCCTGGAACAATGCCCGCTCACCTGTGAAAAATTCTTGTGTATATTCTGTTTGATGTTGCATATTTTCTACCCTCCACTTCTGTTCATCGTAAATTTTTCTATCCTTTCGTTTAGCGTACCAAAGCATAGCCTCTCATATATCACAATACAGTTTTTACATTTTTCTTGTATGAAACTACAAACACTGGTTTTGAATCATCTACAATATTGCCTGGAGAAAATATATCAATGAAGCTGCTCATGTTGTTAACATATCTATCCTTGCCAAAGAAAAATATATGCCCTATCTACCAATTTACCTTTTATGCTCCAAATCATATGGGGATACCGATTATCTGTTAAAATTCAATCAAAACCTTAAAATTAAAAATCTAACAGCGGTATGTCTAATCAAACCATAAAAAACAACCGATAAACAAAATAATTTAGGAAATGAATTGGTTTTTGGTATTTATACAAAAGTATAGAAGACCACCTTCTATGCCAAAAAAACAGTTATACAGCACAATTTCATTTTTTGTTTGAACACAGCAGCAAATTTTAGGCACTATATTTCGTATTGGATAATTTTTGATACAATTTCTTTAAACAGATGGATTGTTATTTTCATTCATTTACTGGAATTTATTGATCCAGTCTTTCTATACTTATTTTATCCACGAATACTATCAAATAACAAATACTTATATCAAATATACTTCCATGCTTTAAAAGCATATATTTATCTATTTTTTGGAGGAAACTTTTATGGAACTTCGGGTATTACAATATTTTCTGGCAGTAGCGCGCGAGCAAAGCATTTCTGGCGCAGCAGAAAGTTTGCATCTTTCACAACCAACGCTTTCCAGACAACTTAAAGATATGGAAAATGATTTGGGAAAACAATTGTTCATTCGTGGCAATCGAAAGGTTACATTAACTGAGGAAGGCATGCTTTTACGCAAACGTGCAGAAGAAATTATTACGCTTGTCCAAAAGACCAGAGATGAAATTTTATTTTCTGACGAAACGATTGCTGGAAAGATATATATTGGTGCAGGTGAAACAGATGCCGTACGTATTCTTGCAAAAACAGCTCGGCAAATTCAAGCCGAACATCCACTTGTGCATTACCATATTTCAAGTGGTGATGCTGTAAATGTTATTGAGCAGTTAGATAAAGGGTTAATTGATTTTGGACTCTTATTAGACCCAGTCGATATTTCAAAATATAATTCGATGAAAATTCCTTATCAGGATGTATGGGGTGTTTTGATGCGCAAAGATGCACCACTTGCAAAGAAAGAATTTATTGTACCGGGCGATTTGTGGGAAGTACCGTTAATTGTTTCACGGCAAGCCGTTGATGGCAGTGCACTTTCACAATGGCTTCAACATAACACACAACAACTTCATATCGTGGCAACCTACAGTCTTATATATAACGCCTCCCTAATGGTTGATGAAGGAATGGGATATGCGCTTTGTCTGGACAAAATTATCAATGTAACTGGCAATAGTAACCTTTGTTTTAAACCTCTTCATCCTAAACTGGAAATTGGTATGAGCCTTGTGTGGAAAAAATACCAAGTGTTTACAAAAGCAGCAGAAAAATTTTTAACGAAGCTACAAGAAATGATTGATATCCATGCCATGGAACTCCTACATACAAAAACGGAAAATCAAGATACACTTAAATGAAATAACCGAAAGAATTTTTAACCAGACGAGGATATTCCATTTGATTTTTTATAATTGGTATGTAATCCTGAATTTTTTATGGAAAAGAGTTTTGAAACAGAAAATGATAAAATAAAAAAAACACATAGAGCAAAACATTTCGGATGACACCAAAAAGGGGGTATTTTTTATTGCAACGATTTATTCACTGAATTTTTACCTCTTCCAACTTTTGAAAACAAGCCATTTTATAGTCTTGTCAACGGCTTCACTTTGTCCATAAGTAAAAGCTGCAACAATGCTTCCCAACCGAGGTATTCCCTTTCGAACGATCATGCGGCTTTTAAGGTGCGGTCCATTGATGAACTGCTCTCAAAATGTAGATCTTTTTGACCGTCTGTGCCGTATATCCAAAAGGTAGGAAATCCATCCGGAACACGCTATACTTCCAATTTTTATATAATATATATAAATTGGAGTTATAGGGGCGATAAGTGATGACAGCGGAAAAAATTTTCTGTGATTTGAATGATCAATATGGTGATGATCTGAACTGGCATATGTTGCCGCTTGCAAATAAAACATTTGTCGCAGAGTCGAAGAAAGAAATAAGTAAAGACCATATCCTAATATAAAAACAAATATAGGTAGCAACTAAATGTGATTCAAATGATGATGTGTGATATGTGACTGATGGTGAAACTGGCACAGTTATCGATTATATTTTTCATTTAACTCATTCCGATAAAAATGATATGTTTCAAATGGCATTCGACAACATGGAACAAACAAAATTTTTGTATCCGATTGAGTGAACCGCTTCGCCACTTGAAGTTGAATCCATTTTATCGCAGGAAAAAATTTTCATACAAGGTAGTTAAAGAGTAGTTAAAACGTAAAAACAATGGAATTTATTGAATATACACTGATTCCTTATCATTTGCAAAAGGTATAGGTTTAGTGATGAAATACATTATTTAATAAAATTTTGCATGACCAAAAACTTACACACTATATTTTTTCAACTGTTATAAATAATACTTATTTTCTAATTCATAAATTTTTCTTTCCAATACTCCAACTGTGCAGACAACGAAGTAGTACTAAAAAATTCTCTATTGTACTGTTCGATTACAATTACATTTTTAAACCCAGTTTCAATATTAAACACTTCAATAGACTTCTTAACATTATATTTTTTAAAACAAACTTCATCTTCTTACGAATATCAGAATACCTCTTAACCATTCGCTTTGGATAGGTAATACCACAACTTTTCGAATAAATATTCATATCAACAGGATACATATGTAATCTTTCACCTTTGACAACACGTTTTGTCTTATCAGACTTTATAAATTCTACACTTGTAGCACCTGGTTGATTTAATATTTCTTTTACATCATTCTCAGATTCATAATCGTCAATTTCTAAATCACACAAATACGCCGCTAAATCATCACTTTTTTTATAAGTTTTAGTTATCGAAACAATGACAGTTCTTCATTATCAAAGAAATAACAAAGCCACCTGAGTCAGTCAAAATGAACGGCATATTTCATGCATCACCGTTGACAGACTCCTCTGTCTTTACCGATAAGAGAAATAAGGCATAAAATTCCTAAAACTGTTTTCCTAGCCATTTCAATTTTATTGCTTTTTTAGCGATAAATTATAGTGCGAAATATACTCCATTTTTTAGCAACACCTTTTGATTGATATTCCATTTTCAACTAAAAATCTCAAGCATTTTGATATCTTTTCATCCAATTTTTTTAGATCAATCACCAAGCCTTCCCTTATACTGGCCATAACTTGGTTCGCAGCTCTTTCTTCTATTTCATTACGTTTAAACTCAGGAAAAATTGCACATGAATTGTGCTCCTACATTACTTTGAGCCACTATTCGATTTTCCTGCAAATTATAAAACCCAAAATCCCTTGCTGATTTAAACCACAGTGTTTGCTACTCATTTACAGGAAGTAATCAAGGCAATAGAGCGAATGCCATCTGTATAGCCAAAGCTTGTGAACTATCCGAACGATTGATGAAATCCAGTCGTTTAACTTTATAACCTATGTGATAAAATAACAATGACAGGTTCTAACATCAAAATTTCAATAAAAAATGGGAGTGTTAACCAAATCATGAAATCACATATTTTCACAACCAATTTCTCCAGTATCTATCCTCTTTATGTTCAAAAAGCCGAAAAGAAAAATCGCACCAAAAAAGAAGTAGATGAAATAATTTGCTGGCTTACTGGCTATGATTTAAACACTCTGGAAAAACAGCTAAATAACCATGTGGATTTTGCAACATTCTTTAATCAGGCACCTCAAATAAATCCCAATAGCTCTGAAATCAAGGGAAAGGTATGTGGTGTACAAGTAGAGGAGATTGAAGATCCTCTTATGCAAAAAATTCGCTATTTAGACAAATTGATTGACGAATTAGCAAAGGGGAACCCTATGGAAAAAATTCTGCGCACAAAGAAAACCAGCAACAAAAAAGTATATGAATATGATGCAATTATCCAATGTGCCCCTAAAAATGGTGGGGCATATTTAATTTTTCCATGGAATGTGAAAACAGAGTTTGGAAAGGGACGTGTAAAAGTTCATGCTTCTTTTGATGGCGAACCGTACGATGGAAGTATTGTGAACATGGGATTAAAGCATGAAGATGGCTCAATCTGTTACATTATTGGTATTACAAAGACTATCCGTCATAAAATAAAGAAAAATATCCATGATTCTGTTCATGTTATAATTCAAGAAAGAACGTAATCTACTACTTCTCCTGCTAAGCGATCCTACTATAAAGGAGCACACTCATAAGGAAGTAATTTCATTATTGCAGAGCGGAAAAACTATGCTGCTCTGTTTTTTCTCTACCTCTGTATCATTTTCCCCTTTGTCTTTCAATACCTTTGCTATTTTGTCAGTGACAATTCCCATAAGCTCCTTAGAAAGCTTTGGATAGGGCAAGCTATTTTATTTAAGTACCAAACAATCTGATTTAAGTTGCTACCAACTTTGTTGTATACACCATTAAAAGAAGAAATAAAGGTCGGTATTTCTTCTCTGTAAATGGTCATTCAAATTATATTAAAGAAGAGAAATTCAACTGCAAAAATCGCTTGCCAGACATACGTAAGCTGGCTTATCTACAAGGTCACACAGCGTTCTTTAAAGTTGGAGCTAGGCTTTAGCTTGGATTTTGACAGCATATTTCTACTTTGGAATGTTGTATATTTGTCTAGTATGGTGGCTCAACTCCTTTCAACGTTTTCAACCATCAGAGCATATTAAAGTTAAGAAAAAACACACTCTAACAAATATTAAATTCTAAAATCAATTGTTGTATTTCTTTTTCAAATAACTATTTTACTATAAATCAACTTTTACTGTATTATTTTATGCAGCCATAAATTCACTAGGAATTACAAACGCTGTAATCAAACCAATCACTAAAATTATACTGATTGAAAATTAAAAAATTCATAATATGTATTATGTATAATTCTTGATAATAGTAAAGTTTCCCTTTTATCATCAATAAATATTTCTAAATAATAATCATAAATAAACTTTTATTTTTAATCATATATCATTCCCCGTAACAAATTTTATTTTCATTTGGTTATCCACTTTTTTATTTCTTGATTACAGAAGTACCTCAACGAGAAATTTACAAAATATAGAGTAAGCTGAATATGGTTGCTCCAAAAATATACATTGCTATTTTTACTACCTTAGAGTTTGTAAAATTAAAAATAATATTTCGTAGTGGAATTAAAGGAACTATAATTAGTAAGGTCAACGGATTAATATTCCCAAAAATCAAAAACCCAGTAATTAGTGGAAATAACATAATGAGTATCTGTGTTGGCCATTTTTGTTTAATAATTATAACTAGATGAATAGGTAGATAAAATCCTGTTGTAATGATCCTAAATTCTGTTTTATTTAATTTTGAGAGAAAGGTCTCAATTAAAATCAAATCGGCAATAAATAAAGCAAAGTGTACCATTTGGGAATCAATGTAATGATAAGATATAAACCCTATAATAAAAGTAAAAATACATATATTCATTAAATTTTTATAGTTAAATAAAATTCTTGTTATTTCTTTTGCTGTGAAGAACATATAATCATAAAGATTTTCCATAATTCTATGCTTAGAAACCTTATTACTTTTCATCAATTCATTTTGAGCTGAGGAGACTTGCGAAAAGTCTTGATTGATTAATCCTTGAAACATCGTCCCTATAGTTCGATAATATGAGTATAAATAATCATATTTAAATGATTTGGTGAGAAGCAAATGAACCACCATAGCTAGAAACAAAAAAATGGATGGCCAGCTATTTGAATTTTGTACTGAGAACAAAATTACCAATATACAAATGGACAAAATAGAATACAGTTTTATTGTAGCGATCTGATATTTAATAAATCCAATATAGTTAGCTAAGCTATTGGCAATAAGTGATACGAATAAAATATGTGTGAAATTTGCCTTTAAGATTAGTAAGATTGATATAATAAAAAGAGAAGAAATAATTGTTTTAATAAAAATATGAAATTTTAGAATATTTAAAGAAAAAATCTTCATTTCAAAAATTTGGAACGGGATATTTAAAATAGGATTATTTTGAAATACTTTTGCTAAACTGTAAGCAAACAAAACAATTGGAAACCACTTCATCACAAGATTCTCATGCGTTTGAAATAGTTCTACAGACAGCGGGAAAAAAAATACGAGCAACAATAAAAAAACAAACGCATTAAGTTTGTTCTTTTTTATAAGCCGAATGTACTGTCTTACTTTATTAAGACTTATATAATAAATTGAATCAATTATCATAGCTATCGCCTATCAATTTAGTAATTTGTTTTCGATCTAAAGTTCCTGATTCAAATTCCAATAATTGACCATCTTTCAAAATCAAGTATCTATCACAAATCGTTTCCAAACTGGCTAAATCATGGCTCGAAATGATTTGAATCCTAGTTGTTGATTTATAACTCAGGAACATCTGCTCAACAATATTAACTTGTACAGGATCTAGAGTGATGAATGGTTCATCGAAGAAATAGACATCCGATTTTCGTAGCATTCCAATAGCAATATTAATGCGTTGTAAAGTTCCTCTTGAAACACTTCGCGGATAATAATCCATATATTCTTCCAGTTTTAATTGTTTTGCTAGATATTTTATTTTTTTGATTGCATCCTTTTTCGATAGTTTATTTAGTTTACAAATAAAAAGCATTTGTTCACGAGCAGTTAGATCTTGGTATAAAACAGGCGTATCCCCAATAAAAACAAAAGGAATATCAAGAGTATCCATAGTATTAATATTATTGCCATTAAATAAAATATTCCCTTCATGATTACGAATGATTCTCATCAAAATTTTTAGTAACGTTGTCTTACCTGCTCCGTTGCGTCCAATTAATCCATAAATGTTCCCCGCCTTGAATTCGAAGGTAATTCCATTCAATACTTTCTTATCGCCATATGACTTTGAAATTGAATCTAATTGAATCATTTTTTCACTTCCCTCTAAATCATATTAGAATTCCAACAAAAGTCCTTGATGACCATCCAATATTTTGTAATTTTTCATAAGATCATTAAATTGAAATGAAAACAATGTTTTTAGACGAATTCTACTATCTTGATAAGAAACAACTTTCCCCACTATATTGATAATTCCATTATGAAAATTCAAAATAGTCGATTGATTTATTATCTCTTTAAGCACCAAAACCTTGTCGTACTCATTTTTCTTAATTATTCTATTAGTAGAATTTTTTTTGATTTTAGTTATAATTTTCATAGAATGATAATTTTCCATAAATTGTATTGAAAACAATTCCACTTCCTTTTTGATGCCAGATAAATGATCATAAACAAAAAACTCAATCGCATCATTTTCATTTTTATTGATAATTTTTATTTTTCTTTCATATATATATTGATAAAATAGATTGAGCAAGGCTATTAATTCTTTTTGTTCAATCAATAAATGACGATAATGATTCCGTTGGCATATTTGTTTGGGTATGTTGCGCTTCTTTAAGTCATTTAGATAGGCTTCAAGCTTTTTAATGACATGTTTATCATTTTTAATAACTGTAGTTTTAATCTCAACATCTTCTTCTAAAAGGAAACAGTAAAGTTGAATCATGTACAATTTTCCATCCTCGTTAAAGGAAAAGGAAACCTGATAGTCATCCACTTGTAAATTTCTTTCAACTATCATTGAGTGGAAGGTTGAAAGAAATTCTTCACATATATGCCAAAAAGAAACAACTTTATTAAATGTTGAATGTTCCATAAAACTTTCCCAAAACTCTCTTTTATAAAACTTATGATATGAAATGGTGAACATCTTATTAGTGAATTGCATTGCCCAACCCCTTAATAATAATAGATGGAGAGTTATATTTGATTTTGACAGTTGCACCTTTTTTACCACAAAGGCTATGATATTCATTACTATTGTTGCAAAAGATAATCTCTTTATCTAAAAATTTATTGATATCCAGGTACATATGAAACGGTTCGAGTGGTACTGTTAATTGACCTAATTCTATTAGATGAGCCTGAGATACTTCGACAGAAAAATCACCAGTAAAAATGTTGACTTCGCCCATTCCAATTTTATGTATGTAGATTCCCTTATTAATGGTTTTAATGTAATTTTCTTCTGAAGTATTCCCTGGTTGAATAAACATGGAACGCATCCTAGTAATCACTGGCATTTTTAAATTTTCTCTTCGCCCATTCCCAGTATTATAAGAATATTGCTGATCCGATCGACTGCTAAGTAAATGGAGGATTTCCCCGTTCTTTATCAATGGAATGTTCTTTGTGATTGGATCGCCATTGTCATCAAAGATTTCTAATGTATGATAGTTTTCAAAAATTGTAAGTTCCCGGCTGAATTTCCATAATCTTCCCCTGTTTAGTGGAGATCGAAAAAAATGATCAGTCTCTAAAAAATGACCCAGAAATTCATGAAAAAATAGTCCCGATGAGCAACTGCTAAAGACCACTTTATAAGAATCGAGTTCCTTTGGTAATGATTTCTTTGTAGAATGAAACCAATTAATTTCATTCTTTATTATCTCCAATAAGCTATTAATACTATCTTTATTGATTCTTTCAATAACGTGGAAATCACTAATAATATTGATACCCAATTGATCAATATTGTAAGAAATAATATAATATACTTCCTCTTGTAGGCCACTTAAGAAGTTGGGATCAAATAACGATTTTTTGTTCTTAATAGTTTCAATTGCTATTTTTGTTTTACTAGGAATCTTCTTTATGATAACTACAAGATTTTTGCATATAAAAGAGTTCTATAAGAATATCTGAAAGATAATTATGGTTTGAAGTGTGCACGGTCATTCTTTAGAAGATATATCATCCATTGATGAGTTTGATAAATATTTCAAAGGAAGGAAAATTGTCAAGGATCCTGCACCAAGTAAATTTGAAACCACACCAGGACAACAGACACAAATAGGCTGAAAGGAAAATATGACGTTCATTTAAAAAAAATGGAGAATCAGTAATCATTAATATATTCAGTTTTATTATGACATATTCGAGATTTAAGGCCTATAGACTATCTTTGATGAAAACGCAGGACATATATTATTTCATTTTATAGATGAAATATTTCAGATTCTTGATGGTATTCCAAGAGAAATCGTTACGGATAATATGAAGAAAGTCATGGATAAAGTCAAAACCGAATATACAAAAGAAAAAATAAACAATAGTTTTTATCAGTTTTCCAAGGATTATCATTCCAGGGTTCACCCATGCACAGCAAGACATTCAAATACCAAAGCTAAAGTAGAATCACCAATGAAAATACTGGGTGAATGATTCGCTTACAGTGGTGATCTAATATATGATGAATTCTCATTAAAGCTAAAAGAAATCAATGAACATGAAAACATAGCATTTCATGAAAAAGCTATCTGGTATCTGAGAATTCCTGTTCTAGACTTAGAAAATGAAAAAGACTTCCTAGGAAAAGCTACCACACCATTCCTATAAGAAAGCCTTATCAAATTGATACCCTAGATATAAAAGTAAACGATCATCAATGATTACTTATAAATCCAGAATGTATTCTGTACCACCAAAATACATTGGAAAACAATTACAAGACTATGATAATCAAATACACTTGTATTATAACACAGATTTCATTAAATGTCATGATTTAATCGCACAGCTAAAGAAAGCAAAGCTAGAAAATCGTTTAAAACATTTTACAAGCTACACACTTTTAATTATTGATGAATGAGGATATTTACCAATAGAGAAAGAGGATTCGAAGCTATTTTTCCAGTTAATAGATCAAACGAATACGAGAAGAAAAGTACCGTAATCACAACAAACATCAATTTTTCCAATTGGGATGATATATTTATGGAATCCATCATTGCCAATGCAATTTTAAATAGGGCAGTACATCATGTCTATGTCGTAAACATTTCAGAAAAATCATATCGACTTAAAAACTATTACAAGGAGTCTGAAACCTAAAAATGTACATTCTTAGCTTGACATCTATAGGCAACATCAATTGACTAGAAACAGTCGGTGACTTTGCCTTTTAATTTATGAATAAGTTTTCAAATTCTTAATAAGCAAATTTTTGGCTTCCCATAGAAAAACATATCTAACAATTTGTCCTATTATAATTTTCTTTTATTATATCGTTTTCTCAAATATAATTTATCATTAAAAACTACATGGGTATATAAAAACACATTGTTATATAGATTCAGTTTAATTATCCGCTACAAGATGACTCGCAATACAGCTTACCTTTTCCTGTGTTTCGACATATTCCCTATCCGGATTTGACATGTTAACAATCCCTGCCCCAACTTGAACCCAACTCTCATTGTCAGTTTGATATATACTTCTCAAAACAAGTGCACCATCCAAGGAACCATTTTCATCATATATTAAAACACTTCCACTGTATAGATTTCTTGGCTCTCTTTCAATTCTTCCTATTGCTTCTATTGCTTCTTTTTTAGGAATACCTGATGCTGTAACCGCAGGGAATAATTTGCAAAAAGCATGCCATGAATTTAAACCAGATTTAAGATTTCCTCTTAATCTTGAGCCCAAGTGCTGTACAGTTCCTCTTTCTATAATAGACATAAAATGAATAACAGCTACTGTTTTGGCATCGCAAATCTCTTGCATTTCTTCTGCTGCCAATCTAACTGAAATTGCATGTTCTGCTATTTCTTTAGTATCATATAATAATTCATTTCTTAACTTTTCATTTTTCTCCACATCAGCAGTAAAAGCCCTTGTTCCTGCTAAAGGAAAAGTATATACAATACCATTTTGATCTACCTCTGCTACCGTCTCAGGACTAAAGCCTGCCACTTCCAATCCTTCAAATCTACATAAATATGATCTTGCTGGGGTATTTGCCTGTCTACCCTTTATATATGTAGCTTTCATATTTAACTTTGTGGTAAGAGGAACTTTACGTGATAAGATTAATTTTTGGTATTTATCTTCTTGAATTTCTTTAACTCCTATAGCTACAATTTTCTTATAGTATTCCTTATCATAATTAACTACCTTTGTCGCATCAATATATTTATCACATTTTGTATGATTAACGTCTTTACTTGTTGTTGCGATCACTTTTTCCATTTCATATAAATCATTTTTATTCAGAGCCCTTAAAAGAACTCTTTTCCCATCAATACGAATTTCTTTTTGGGGAATAAATAATCGTAGTAGCTCCGATTTTTCATGTTCCACATCAAGTTTGTAAATGAATCTAGCCAAACTAAAATTAGCTATCCCATAACTTCTCCAATTTTTCAATGGAATACTTGATAAAATTCTGTATAAATCTTCGCATAAATCACAAATAGTTTCTTGAATCATTCCATTTTTATCTTCTATTATAATATGTCGATCGGTTACAATAATCGAAATATGACATCCAATTCCAATAGATATTTTATGATTATCTTCGTATAAACAATAACAGTCTCCTTCACATAGGTTTGTTGCCTCATCAAAGTCGATTGTTTTCTCCAATTCAATCCTTTTCTCAATATATTTTTCCATAAATAATCCTTTCCATACTGTCATGTAATTTTTTATTATTATTACTATTGAATAGAAGAAGAGCTATGATTCTATCCACTACCCAAAAAACATCCGTTTCCCAAAATCAAAATTAGGATTAATATCCACAGCCGTTTCCAATCGATACGCAATCCTTATTGCCGTTTTCCTTATACCATAAAATTAACGATAACAAACAATAAGCATTTCATGCGTGTGTCTATGACAGAAAATCATCTTCATAAAAATAAATCGACAAACTTAGTTATTGCTAACTAATTCACTATAACAATTTAATTACTATTTTTCTGCTCCATTTCTATTTAAAATCGCTTATAATAGCCCTTTCTTTCTACTTTTTTGATAATCTTTCAGTAAAACACCAGCAACCCAAGCTAGAAATCCTAGATATAGTCAGATCCTCTAAAAGATTTAGAAATTATCCAGAATCATCTGAACAAATAAATTATTCATATTATGAATCATAATAAAAAATCTATTTTACCCGTTCAGAACACACAAATATTTCTACATGCAAACTACAAAATCAGTATGGATTATGATGTAACCACTTACGATAATCATTTATACAAGCCAGTTCTCCTGTTTTACCAAGGATGGACGCAAAAAACGGCAAACTTTTTTAAGATTCACTGTTTTGGAATACTGCTATGAAACAGCGGCTATTTAATTTTCTGGTATGTGTTCGTTTAACAAACTGAGCATTGTATTCCCTCTAAATTAAATTCAAAGCTTTCTTTAAGTATGGAAAAAACACAAACACGGGCTTATATAAAACTATGTCATTTTTTTGCGCAAGGATACTACGAAACAACATTGGATAGATAGCAGAAAGAAGCAAGTGTTCCAGAAACACTTTTATATGTCCACCTTAACAAAGAAATAATTTTATTTACTCTTGTTACTCATAGTTCGACTCACAGTTTTCCAATGCCACAAAGTTTCTGAGCGAGAAAACGGATCCCCTAATGTTATATGGCATGAAAACAGCTTCATAGTTTCTTATCTCTATGAAATCAGCAAGCCATTATGTAATTCATATATGACTGCCTATACATTAAAAACTACATCAGATTATATCCATATCACAGTACAACCAAAAAATTACAACGCATTTTTTCCAATTGTATACCAAACACTACCCTACCTCTTCTTTCTAACTTCTGTCTAACACAAGTACTTCATGCATCATCAGCTCATGGTTTCCAAGAAGTACTAGCACATTTTCTACGTCGTTGAGCCAGTCTGACAGAATCTCTATCCCGTCTGTTTTCTATCAATAACAGTCCCCAGTACATACAGACGATTTTCCAGTATCGAAACAAATTTCGCTAAAGCAGAACAATACCGCACCATACTCTATGAATCTCTTCCCTGACATATATCATTTTCTTCTTTCTGATCCTATATTATAGATCACTTTTTATATTTTTCTTTTTGCTTTGCATATAAAACAAGATCTATCTATTTTACACTTGAAAATATCTCTAATTAGAGTATAATATAACTAGTTAGAGATAATTTGAAAGGTGATTCAGGGATGGCAGACATTGAATTAAAACTTCTTATCGGCCTACACCGGGTTTGTAATGAAATTGACCGCAGATCGTCCCAAATATTTGCCCAATACGGATTAAGCTTGGGGCAGTTTGCGGTACTTGAAGTCCTTTACCATAAGGGCAACTTGAGTGTTGGTGAAGTTCAGAAAAAAATACTGAGCACAAGTGGTACAATCCCAGTGATTGTAAATAACCTAACAAAGAGAGGACTGGTAGAAAGACTAACGGATGTTGATGACAAACGAAAATGCATTCTTCATATCACAGAGGAAGGCAAAAAGTTAATGAGAGAAGTCTTTCCGAAAAACAAAACGACCATTATCGACTCAATGAGCAACTGGTCTGATGAAGAAAAAAATCAAATGCTTAAAATATTAAAAAAATTTGAAAGGTGAAAAAATATGGAAAGAAAAGTTGTTCAAAAGGTAAAAGGATACTTGACACAAGATGGAGCAGGAGTCAATCTTGTTCGTGTGTTAGGGCATGAGACAATCGAACAATATGATCCCATTCTCATGTTAGATTCCTTTGACAGCAGAAATCCAGATGATTACACTGCTGGATTCCCAATACACCCCCATCGTGGAATTGAAACAATTAGTTATGTTTCTTCTGGGAAAATGATGCATAGAGACAGCCTAGGTCATTCAGACACAATCGAAGATGGAGAAGTACAGTGGATGACAGCCGGCTCTGGAATTTTACATGAAGAGATGCTTCCCGCTTCTGAACGCGTGCTTGGCGTACAACTTTGGCTAAATTTACCAGCAAAAGACAAAATGGCAACTCCGCAGTACCACAGCTTAAAAAGAAAAGACATCGAAGAAATTCCATTTGATGGGGGAACCATCCGACTGTTGGCAGGAAAGTACAAAGACAAATCCGGTTTTTTGGGTCAATATCTACCGCTGGATTACTATGATATCCATCTTAACGACAACAGTGAAATCAGTATCGATACTGATGAAAAACGCTCTGTTTTATTGTTTACACTGGTTGGTGAAATTATCATTGGCGATACACTTATTGAAGAAAAAACAGCAGCAAAATTATCGGATGGAGACAAGGTAATAATTCAAAGTGGCAGTGAAGGTGCACAGGTACTTCTGATCAGTAGTGTGCCACTGGGTGAGCCGATAGCTTGGGGCGGTTCAATTGTTATGAACACACAGGACGAATTACAACAGGCTTTTGATGAACTGAGAAATGGAACGTTCATTCGGTCTAATCCAATAAATCAATAACACAAATTCATAAAACCACAAAAAATGATGGAGGGAAAAACGATGAAAATTATTGAATCCTTGAAAGCACGGAGATCCTACTATGAAATTCAAAAAGAGCTACCTGTTCCAATTGAAACAGTAACCAAAATGATAGAAGAGTTGACCGAACTTGTTCCTGATGCCTTTAACATGAAGAGCAGCAGAGTTATTGTTGTTCATGGTAAGAAACAGGACACTCTATGGGATGAGATAGAAAAAGCATTTGATGGGAAAGTGGCAACAGAGAAGATCAATAGCTTCAAATCTGGCGCTGGTACAATTCTATATTTCTATGATCGTACTGTGATCGAAACGAAGCAAAAGCAATTTCCTCTCTATGCAGATAACTTTCCCGTTTGGGCAAATCATGCAAGTGCAATGCTGCAGCTTTCCATATGGAGTGGTTTGCGCGAATTGGGCATTGGCGCATCACTCCAGCACTATAATCCAGTAATCGACGATAGTGTCAAAACACTGCTCAATCTGCCAAAAGAGTATATCTTAATTGCTCAAATGCCTTTTGGAGGAATTGTGAGTGAACCGAATAAAAAGGAGAAGGAAGAAATTGATAAGAGAGTCTCTGTAATTTCTGAATAAACCCTAGCGCAGCCAAAATAGAAACTTCAAAACAAAACTCTGTTTACCTAAAATAAAACAGAAATAATCTATATCAAACAAAGTACGAAACAGCAGCGATACTGCTGTCTCTTTTTGTTTCATATACAATAAAACAAATAAACCCTTTCCACTGCAATGATACAGAACCAAATTCATGCGGCGTTTCATATACTTTGCATTCATGATCCCACTCGTATCTATGAAGAAGTAAAATCCTACTTACTGTTTTTCCATTTGTATACCTTTCCTACATCATTCATAATGAATATCTTTGACATAGACGCAAAAAAGCAAAAGTCAGCCAATCACATGCACTCCATATTGAAGTTACGGGTTGGACAAGCACTGCAATTGCAAGAAAAAATAGAAGCTCTATTCGTCACTACTATAATTATAGAACAATTAATACACCAAATGGTAAAGATAGTTTTTCTGATGAAATTGATAATGATAGAGAAACGATAGAAAATTGTTTTCACGACAGAAAAGAATAGGAAATTTAGGAGCAATCTATGGAGGAATTTCTACAGTAACGACGAATTATTATTTTGGGAGGTTCTGCCCCTTGTGTCACAGGTGGAATCTCCAAAACAACAGAGCAGTTTGAATTTGGAAAAGCTGCATGGCTATTGAATAATTTCAGTTCAAGCGGTGCAGGGAGACAAATCAGTAGATCAGACGGTTACCTGGAATTTGTAGGAGGCACTGTATACAAGTATGCGAATGGAACATGCGAGAATATGCCAAATTCAGAAGCTAAACATACGAGATCTCAACAAACGCAAATCCTACAGCAAGCGATAGTGTAGCGGGCAATGGCACTCATTCAGATGGTGATTCTGTTACGGTAATGGCTGCTACAAACAGCCATGATCAGTTTCAAAAATGGCAGAAAATGGTAGTCGGGTAAGCGACGGCAAGCTATACTTTTACCGCTGAAAGACTCGCACACTTGTAGCTCTACTTGAAAAGACAAGACATCAATGGGCAGATACATGGATGAGCGACACAAATAATCACTGGCACAGCTGCACTATATCTGACTGTATAAAAAGAGGTAGTACCACCAATCCGCCGTAAGACAATATGCAACAAGCAAGTCTATACCACGATATCTGCTCATGTTCTCTGACAGTTACGTTCACACCTATGTAAATGCCACACACAGACAATTGGAAAGATGTTTCTTCCTCTACTACTTGCACAGGCAAGAAACAAAAACAATACATTTGCAACATCTGCGGGTCATATGAGAGCGCAGAGCACGTTACCCGATACCTCACGGAGGGGAAAAAGAAGCAAACTGTTGACAAGCATCCGACTTGCAATGAGGATAGCAATCCATCCATTGTGAGAAATGCGATGCGATAAAGAAAAATGAGGTTATTCTAAGAAAATAACACAACTACAATGGCTGGCAGCAAGGATAAATCTCAGCATTGGCAAAGCTGTACGCTCTGCCATAAAAAAGCGCAGTGTAGCGATCATGTTTATGATGACAACAAAGGCATCAACTGTACTACTTGCAACTATAAACGGATTGCTATTTGCACCATTACCTTTGACCTGGATAATGGCAGCGTAACTCCTTTTATCATAGTAAAGATAGTAAACAGAAAACTCCAAATCCTGCCTATTCCATCTCACAGCAGAAACTACCGCTTTGATGGCATCCTCACTACCGATTTTGACAAAGAAACTCTGAAAAAGGCTGGTATCCAGCTATGGGCCCGGCCAGAAAGCGGTAATCTTTAAAATGAAGCATTTTGGCATCTATGGCATCGGCTATAAGACACTGGTCCCGTTTTCCCTTAACGGATATTAATGGTTACTTGACGGGCTGAACCCTGGTATAGATACATCAATTCTTAACAAGCTGCATTTGCAACGAAGCGGGGGTTAATATGAATGACATTTTTATGATGGATAAGGAGCGGATGAAGTAGCTTCTATGGTGTTGTCCCAAAAATTTTAGAAAAGCTTTTTAACAAATTGTATAACAAAAAAGTAGGAGGCGTATTATTATGATTTTTGATGATGTGTTTTATCCTGGAAATCCAAGAAGACGACAGGAGGTTGCAAATCTTCGCGGTGAAATCATTGCACTTTTTAATGGCTACCAGGCTGCCTGGAACAAAAATGCCGATCTACTCAACGATATTTTTTATAAAAGTGCTTCAGGTACACCTTTTCAGGCAATCAGGATTGCTTACATTCAGAAGAATATTACAAAGGATACTGTAAACGACTGTCTTGCTGAGATGAAAGCCGTTATAGATGATACCCAGACAAAGTTAAACAAACTTGTAGAGGATATTGGAGTTTCTAAATTGCTTCCTTCAAACTGGGAAAAAGGGGGCGTCAAGATTGAAGATCTCGGTAAGGATACGCTTTTGAAGATTGGAAAGGCCTTTACTGCTGTTTTGAGCACTACTGGAGCCGGATTTTTGGGATACTATGTCTTTGTGAGTGTTTCCTTCGCAGTTACCTGGGGAGGGTTCGTGTCAGGTGCAATATCCAGTATTGCCGCAACACTTAGCGGTGTTCTCGGAGGCATAATCGCAGGCGGTGTAGCGTTTATCCTTACCGATATGATTGCCAGTGCGATCACCGGAGCGATTGAACGCAAAGAACTCAACGAAGCGATTGACGCCCTAACCGAACTGAAAAGAGCTATAAAAGATCCTTTGACCAATGGAATCAATGCAATAAGTGGCATCAGCCAGAATATTAAGGACGGGAATTATAAATTAGGGAATGGCTGGTATCTTGGCAAAGATGATGAGGGGAATTACATTATTTATACTTTAGGTACAGGCGGTAAAATCGTTAAATTAGATTTTATAAAAGCAGCTTAATGACAAAATATAAACCAAATCCTTGAGTGTAGCCAATAATGAAATGGATATGTAGTCGGATTAAACAAAGTGATCACCACCCAATAATAAACACTAGGGACTACGAAGGCGATCTACTGAAAGAAAATGACATGAATCATACAAAAGAATGGCTGCTGCTCATAGCGGCAGCGCTAGGCGGGCTGCAACACGACCGCTGCTCCACAAGGCGGCAACCCCAGACGCACTGGATATTTATTACTACATGAAAAGAGAGCAGCCGCTAAAGCTGCTCGACCTGAGGCTGTCTCATAGTTCATTGATCAACCTTACCAATGGTTGGGATCTGGATAGCGAAAACATCCCATAAAAATAAAGAGAATACAACTTTAACTGTTTTTTGTACCAGATATACCATTTGTTTGAGGTGGAAAGAGAACGAAAACCCTTACCACTTTTCTTTTTTGGCGTTTTTTCAAGAGATGACATGCTACGAAACAAAACCCTTTCAAGCTGTATAGTACAGCAAGATACCCGCACAGATAGCTCCGATCTCTGGAGAATGCAAAGAGACGCAAGGTCAGGAGACAACTGGAGAATCGCCACAATGCTCGCTGGAGCGTGACTCTATATGGGGATACTGGCAAGATACATGAACGTCTCTCCCCGAGGTGCCCGTTCATTTCCGTTCTAGGCTATCCGGATAGCAAAAGCAGGAGCAACAACACTAACATGCTCCACTTTTGCTCCCTAATGAATGACTACCACCTACAAGACCTAAGCAGCAAGATAAAATCGACCCTGCACAGCAAAAAGACCAGCGAGCAGGATACCACTGCCTACATGCCTTACGACTACCGAAGATCAAGTAAAATTCGAGCAATCAAAGAAGAAAATCTGTTTTATCCTACAAATCTTTTATATCTTAAGATCGTAATTTTCGGTTCTTGTCATCAGCATTTATAAAAAAATGTGATTTTTCAAATTAATTCATTCTAAATTACAATTGGTTTTAACCGGATTCTTCATTACCATATGAAGTAAATCAATAATATGTATAACTTTCACTTGTTGTTCTAAACCGGCACGTTTCACTCCAAGTTTCATTTGAATCAAGCAGGGTGGATTTGTTACAACAATATAATCTACCTGCATTTTTTTTATTTTGGTAAACTTTTTATCTAAAATAACCATAGATGTATCAAAATTGGTTACACCATAAATTCCTGCCGATCCGCAACAAGAATCATTTGCATCCAGTTCAATCCATTGAATATCAGGTATCATTTGAATCAATGTACGTGGTTCCAATGTAATTTTTTGACCGTGTGCCAAATGACAAGAGTTTTGAAATGTAACTTTTTTAGGGAAAGATTGAAAGTTTAATATATCTCTCATATCGTATAAAAATTCATTCATATCACGTACTTTAGAAGAAAATTGTTCCGCACGTTCTTTCCAAACTTTATCATGCTGAAACCAATAGCCATATTCTTTGAAAGCAGCTCCACATCCCCCTGCGTTACTTAAAATATAATCCACTTGACTATTTTCAAAAATTTCAATATTCTTCTTAGCCAATTCTAATGCAGTTGCTTTTTCTCCCGAATGGGCATGCATCGCTCCACAACATTGTTCATTGGCATAAAAATGAACTTCAAATCCGAGTTTATTTAAAATTTTAGCAGTATTTTGGTTGGTTTCAAAAAACATCATATCCATTACACAACCAGTGGTCAACCAAACTTTTGCTTTTGCTGTTCCAATTGCCTCCATCACTTTAGTCCGTTTTTTTCTATCTTTTGGTGAGGCAACCGGTTCAACTGCTTGTTGCATATTCGCCAACGATTTTGGCAAAACCTTGACCATGCCTGTTTGATTGGCTAATTTTTGTAAACCACTTGCTTGTGCATAATAAAGCATCTTACCTGCAAACCGAATTCGTTTTGTATTATTAAAAGTATGGTCAAAGATGGTTTTTCGAATCCAATGATTTTGATGTTGATCACGCTTTGTTCCCTCGATTGATTCACGCACACCTTCTAATAAATGACCATATTTCACACCGGCTGGACAAGCACTTTCACAAGCACGACAACCTAGACAAAAATATAAAGCATTTTCCAATTGTTTATTCATTTCAAGTTTTCCATCAGCATATGCCTTCATCAGTGCGATTCTGCCTCGAGGGCTCGCAGATTCTTTAGCCGTGATCTCATATGTCGGACAGGATGGTAAACAATAGCCGCATTGCATACAGTTATATATTTCATCCATATACTCATCTCGGAACTTTTTGATGCGTATATTGTTATCGAATTTCGTTTGCTCGCTCGCATCCACATACATGACTGACAACCACCCTTCTTCGATTACTTTTAGCGAAAATTTTTCCTGGATTCATAATTCCATGAGGATCAAAAGCATTTTTCACACGCTTCATCAACTCTATCGTCGCAGGATTGAACCTGGTTTCTAAATATTTTGCTTTTCCTATCCCTACACCATGTTCACCCGTAATCGTTCCACCAAGACGAATGGCAGAATCAAAAATTTCTGCAAAAGCTGCTTCGACTCTTTCAATTTCTTCGTGATTCCTTTCATCGGTTAAACAAGTTGGATGTAAATTCCCATCTCCTGCATGCCCAAAGGTACAAATTTCAACTTGATATTTTTTCGCAACCGCCTCAATTCTTTCTACCATTTGTGCTAAAGAGGCACGTGGTACAGTTGCATCCTCTAATATGGTTGTTGGCTTTTTGCGTGCTAAGGCACTTAAAGCAGAACGTCTTGCGGCCATTAAGTTATTTGCCTCTTCTTTGGTTTGGGCAATTTGCACTTCAACTGCTCCTTGTTTTAAACAAATTTCTTTCATTTTCTCAATATCATGTGCAACTACTGACTCTGGTCCATCTTGCTCAATAATCAGCATTGCTCTCATATCAGATGGAAGTCCGATATGTGCATATGCTTCGACAACCTCCATCGTTGCCTGATCAAGGAATTCAATCGATGCTGGAATAATTTTCTTGGCAATAATATTTTGTACAGAAAGTGCAGCACTGGTCAATGTATGAAAATAAACCACCATCGTTTGTTTCGCTTCTGGAAGAGGTAATAACTTTGCTATAATTTCTGTAATACACGCCAGTGTCCCTTCAGAGCCAACGAGCAATTTTGTAATATCATAACCAGCAACATCTTTGGCATTTTTTCCTCCTACACGAATAACCTCTCCACTTGGCAAGACAGCTTCCAGTCCTAATATGTAATCTTTTGTGACCCCATATTTTAGTCCGCGCATACCTCCTGCACACTCAGAAACATTTCCACCCATTGTAGAAATTTTCATACTACCTGGATCAGGTGGATAAAACAATCCAAGAGCCTCTACTTCTTGATGAACCTTCGCTGTAATAATACCCGGTCCAAATGTACAAGTCAGATTTTCTTGATCTATCTCACGCATTCCATTCATACGCAACATATTTAGAACAATTCCCCCCTCAAGTGGAACTGTACCACCACTTAAATTGGTTCCACTTCCTCTCGAAACAATCGGGATTCGATTTTTATTCGCAATTTTCATAATCTCTGAAACTTCTTCTGTACAAGAAGGCATTAAAACCAGATCTGGCATAGCATGGAATAATGGTGTTGAATCATAAGAATATGCATATAAATCATGTATATCATACAAACAATAATTCGAACCGACAATATCTCGGAATCCAGAAATTAATCCTTTATCCATATGAACTCCTCCAAGTCAATCATTTATCACAAATCAAAGTAGTTTTTATTATATAATAGAAAGCAAAAAACACAAGGAGAAATTTACTGATTCTTTCCTGCTTGTAAACTACTCGCCACTTAGCTCAACCGAATGGTTCTTAACGCTTGAAATGGGAATTTCTTACAAAATTAGCACACTTATAAGCGTATTTTTTACAGCATAGTGGTTTCTCTTAATTTACCAGGATACCCCTATAGTTTCTACAATTCTTAATTTTATCTAAGCCGGTCCCCTTGTTCATAGAACTTTGATCAAAATATTTTTACTGGCGTTGATATCTCAATCATGATGTATAAGACAAATGAGACAAATCCACTCTTAGAATATTGAAAGCTTTCTTACCATCTTTATGACCACAAGATGAACAAATTTGACTAGACAAAACCATCTATCTACTTTGATGCTCTCACATCCGCACCACTCAGCTTTATATTGTTAATTTCGTAATGAAGTTAGACCACGACACGTTAGAAATACGGTTCGTGAATTTATCGTTAAATAATAATCCTTGCCTGTTTAAGTCTTTCATACAGATCGTACCATGATTTTGATGATTTCTGTACTTAACTTATTGAGAAAATCATTGCGTTGGTTCATTAGTTTTTCATGTAATCGTGCAACTTTACACTTTTACTTTTGATCATTTTTCGCTTCAAATAGATTGATACCTTTCTTTTTGCAAGCAAGACATGTCTTTGATGACTTATGTTGTTCACGCTCTAGTTTCTTTTCCATAGTTGGAAGTGAACTTATTGTTGACAATTTTTTGATTGACAGAAAGAATGGCAAAGTCGGTAATACCTAAATCAATGCCAATAGCAGAGTTTGTTTTAGATAACTCAACAATTTCTTCTTTGCATAACAAAGAAACATAATATTTCCCACTTGAATGACAAGAAATGATAGCTGATTTGACAATACTTTTAAGCTGTCTATGAAGCTTTATTTGGATAGCTCCTTTAGCTTAGGCAATTTTAAAAAACTGATTATCAACCAAAGCTATGGGTTCCATTTTGATTCTTTGTTATGTGGCTTTGAACAAGATTCTTTTTACTCTTAAACCAAGGAAACCCGACGGATTTATCCCAAAAGAAGTTTTTATAAACTTTATCTACATTCAGTTGAGCATGCGCTAAAACAAGACCATCCCCTTCTTTCAAGAAAGGAAAATCATTTTTATATGGTATAGGCATTGGAAACTTCATTTTTTTAAAATTACCGTTTTTAGTTTCTTTGTAAACCTTCATTCGTTCATCATGTATGAGGAAAAATCATGCCCATCAGATTTTTTATCTCATTTTCTTAACTATATCTATGGAACAACTGGTGCATTTTATGCTTCATATTTGAAATATCATCTGGTGTAAATGACAATTTCAGATTGGTTTCATCTGTTTCTAAAATTTCGCTTAAAAATCCACCTATCCCGCGAGCTTTACGATCAATTTGCAAATAAATTTCTGTTTCATTTGCATCTTGGTGTAAAAGTGTAACCTCTACTTCATCCAATTTTCCACGAAATGAACCACGGTATGGTTTGAACTCAAATTCTTGCAAAAAAGGCAATGAAGATCCATATTGATATGAAGTCTTTTTGCATTCTGCCTCATGAATCCGAAATCCCATATCTTCTAAAGCTGAAAAAATCCCTTCCATTACAGGTGATGGAGTCACAGATATATAATCTTTATCAGTTGGATCAATGGCATTTGAAATACCCAGCTCTGTTTGAACCCACACTTTTACACGACCAGCTGTAATAGGTGTTTCATACGGCAGCAATAAAGAAAATGGAAATTCTTTTTTTTCTCCTTTTCCTAAAACAAAACTCTCCTTCACTTTATGGCGGACGAGTTCCTGAGATACATATACTTTATGGTCATCTACTTCTTTTACATATTGTGTATACACTTTCATATATACATCTTCAATAAATTGTTCTACATCGCCTCCTTGAATATAGATTACACCATTTACAACATCACCTTGGCGATATGCTGTATTTTCTAATCTCGCATCTACTTTGGCACTACCAATTCCAATAGAAGCCAAAACTTTCTTAAATAAACTCATTTCCATCTTCCTTTCAAATTTTATTCCTCTATTTATTATAAAGATCCTAGAAGAATGCAAGCATTGATTTAATCTCCAACAATATAATTTAATACATTATTTCTTTACATTTTATTGCAAAAAAATCATATGACATGGATTTTCATTCGCATCATAGGTATCATCCTTATCATTGATCATTATAAATCCATTAGGACCTGCTTAACCGCTTTGTATTATATGTATGCCATTTTCTACTTAATCAAAATAAATTTTATAAATATAATATTATTTTTATTTAGTATATATTAAAAATATCAAGAAATATCTAACAAAAATTTATAGAGTTATCCTATTTTATGTTCGTATGAAAATTATGGATTCATTCAAAAAATCAAGACTTACATAATAAAATCAATCTGATTCAAAATTTAGTTACCTTTAAAAAACCGAAATCAACAAGATCATTTCCCCGCTGATTATTTATGTGTTATTCAATTGAGAAACCCACCATATAGATTCGCAAAGGAACTCTTTTTTCATAATCTCTTTCTTTTATCTAAAGAGAACCGACAGCTTCTAAACTTAAAAACTGTCGGTTTGGTTTGTTATTAGCGATTGACAACAATAAAATTACCTGTTTTCTTCGTCCGCAAAGAAACCATTTTTTGTGTGCCATCGTATGTTCCCAATTTATACTTGGTTATTTTCCCGCGATTGGTTAGTGAAGCCAATGTTGGATTTTTTATTACACGATTTGTAGTCGCTGGTACACTGAATAAAATGGAACCTAGCTTTAAATTGGTGACTTGCTTTAAGTTCTTTCCTTGATAATAATTTATACTTAAAGAATAAGTCGCCTTCCCAGCGGCCTGTTTTCTTGCAGCTCTTGGCAGCTTATAGGCATTAATTCGTGTAAGCTTAAATGACACATTGTTTTTGGCAACCTCACGAATTTGTTGCAAACCAGCAGCTGACAAACTCATCTCGCCCATTCGGCTTTGAATCATAAAAGTTTTTACATTTCTCGCAATCATCGCATCCATCGCTTCTGGCGCTACACTGACAGAAAATCCAACCGCTGATCGGGAAGCTTCCAAATCAATAATCACTATTGGATTATCTGGATCCGCTGACAAAGCAGCTTGTATTGCTTCTCCGGTAATATGCGTTGTTGCTACACCGCCACTGCTTAATTTGGCATATGTCCCAATTGTATTGCCAGAAATTTGCACACCTGCGCCACCAAACTGCTTAAATTCTATGGAAAATTCCTGCGTATAAGCAGAATTCTTCGCTTTTCCATTTTCAATTGTTGCAACCAATTTTACCGTTCCAGGCTTTTTCGCTGTAATGGTCGAGCCACTTAAGACCGCTGCTGTTTCTCCAGCATCTTTGATTGACCAAATAATTGTTTTTGCTGTTGCATTGGATGGATCAACCGTTCCAGTGAGTCCAAGTGGCTGATCTACCCATCCCGCATTTGGCAAATTATTGATTTTCTTAACAGCTATATGTGGAAGATCGTTGATTTTGATGCTGTAATCCTTCGTAAAATCTGTGCTTTCCGTTTTTCCATTCTTGACAGTCGCCCGAATTTTAATTGTTCCAGAATCCGTTGCAGTCAATTGATTTCCGATTAATCGTGCTTTTGTCGTTCCAGCATCAACAATGCTCCAGACAATGGATTTATTCGTTGCATTATCTGGTGTAATCGTTCCAGTTAAAGTGATCGTTTCATTCACCAACGCCGTTTTAGGAATAGAATCTGTAATGCTTTTTACTGCAACATATACAGCTGCAATGTTAATGGTGAAATCCTGCGTATAATTTTGGTTATTGCCTTTCCCGTTTTTAATGGTTGCACGCACAACCACCGTTCCCGCATTCGCAGCCGTTAACTTATTCTTCTCCAATTTTGCTCCAGTTGTTCCGGCATTGACAATGCTCCACTCAATCGTTTTATTCGTTGCTGTTGAAGGTGAAACAGTTCCGCTTAATGTAATCGCCTGTGTCATTTTCCCTTCATTTGGAACCTTGCTAATGCCCGTCACTGGGACAAACACCTTATCTACAAATATATCAAAATCTTGATGATAATCCTCCGTTTCAGATTTTCCATATTTAACTGTTGCCCGGATGGTTGCAGTCCCAGACTTATAAGCAATAAATTTATCAGCAATCACAACTGCACCTGTACCGCCATCATCCACCACGCTCCACTCAATGTTTCCATTATCGGCATTGCTCGGATTGACTCGTGCATCCAACGTTAAATATTGTTCGATAGTTGCTGAACTTGGAACACCTGTAATTGAAGTTACTGGGGTAAAATATTCAACAACATCAATTGTGTATGGTCCAAACTCTGCTTCCATGTCTTTTTTTGCTTCATCATGATACAGACGCGCCATCAATTGTATGGTTCCAGCTCTTTGTGTTGTCAATAAGTTATTCTCACGAATGGTTGCTCCAGTGCCACCATCCAGTTTATTTCCAGCACTATCTGTTGCAATTTCCCATGAAATCACATTATTTGTCGCAGTAAATGGTTCTACGACACCCCCAATTGGCTTGTCAGTTCCGCGACGAATTCGGGTTGGTACATCTAACACATTCGTAACGGGTATAAATTGATCGGTAACAATAATATCCACATCTTGAACATAAGGCTGTTTCTCTGTAAATCCTTTTTGAATGGTCATTCTTAATGTTAATTCCCCAGGCTTTTTCGCAGTCAGTATACCTTCCTTAGTAATTTGGGCACCTGTTGTTCCAACTCGCCGAATGCTCCATTCAATCTCACGAAAAGTTGGATCTGCAGAACGGATTCCTTTGGGCACACCAATGATTTGCGTTGGAATATTTGCAGAAACTTTCGTTACCAGTACATCAATACTGCCTACTGCTTCGTAGTTGACCTTGACCACAATATATTTGGTTAACTGCTTTTCACCAACAGCCCCCTTGTCAATTGTAGCCTGTAAAACGAATTGCCCACGATAAGTAGCAGATATGATGCCATTTCTTAATGTAGCATCTGAACTTTGGTCAGCATAACCTGTTTCCACCTTTGTTTCAGGATCTCTAGCTGTCACCCGGCTATAACTTAATTTCGGATCACTTCGATCAATTTTCCAAGTGATTTTTTGATAAGTTGGATCAAAACCAGAGTTACTGACTACTTTTGTAACCGTATTCAGATCCAACTCTTCCCCAGAAGTAATTTCAATAAACGCATTTGTATCTGGCTTATCTGTCATGTTCACATTATTGATACTAATCTGATCTACGGGAACATGCTCCATTTTAATTTTGGTTGAAGCAGATTTTTGTGTTTTGCCATCTATACTGCTGGTAATCTTCACCGTTATCGTCACTATGCCTACACTGGTTGTTGTAAGTACACCGTTCTCATCAACTCTCGCACCGGCTCCACTGGCTTGCCATGTAATATTGGAATAACTCAGATTATTAACTACCTGATCATTTGTATCATAAAATATTGGTGTTAATGTAATGGCTGTACCTGCTTTTCCTTTATAAGCAGCGATATGGGGATCATCTGTATTTTCCTCTAAAGCGTGCCCAGGCACCAATCCCAATTTATTACTTAAACTGTCAAAAGGATCAACAGCATTGGGATCATCAGCCGCTTTTACAGCTTCCGGTATAAATCCGCCGGCTCCGATACCAAAAATCAGAACCAAACAAATGAGCAGGTTCATTCCTTTCTTTACGTGCATCTTGTTCATTTATGTTCTTCCTCCCATCTTTTTATTTATGTATGGTCACTTGCTGACCATTTTGTTCTTATTTTTATTATCGTCTAGCTTTGGTTTTGCATAAAGACTTCCTGGTGAATTTTACCGATTTTCTTACAATCTGAGTAAACGCCTGAGATTATCGTTTTTGGTGAATTCTGTTTACACCAAAAACCAGATGCACATATATGAACCTTATGCCTTATTCTACCAGAAATTCTAAATGATGGGAGCTATAAATTTCTATATATATGAGAAAAATCATTTATTCCCTCTAGTCAAGATCATTTCCATCCATAGACTAAAAAAACAATGATATACTTTGGCAACTCCAACTGTTTTTGTCCAAAATAAAAAGCTTGGAGAAAGTGTTCATTCTGCTGTTTATTTCAAGCAGAAAAAACAATAAATTTCTTCAAGCTTTAAAGTATAGAATACAAGAGTACTCTATGATCTTGTGCATTTATTTCATAACTGCATTGGTCAACGAACTTGCCACCTCTGCCATTTCTTCAGCGGTTAGATCGGTTGAAGCCAAATAAAACTGAATGCCATTATGCGTCCAAGACAGCATATGATCCGTGAAAATCCCAATGCAAAGACCCAAATCAACTGGTTCTCCAGCCACAGTTTCAACAGCTATTGCACTTTCAATTCTCGCTTTTTCTTCAATGAGTGTAAAGTTTTTTTCTCCGCCATAAACCAATACATGCCGCACACCTGTATCGGTTGTCACTTCCTTTTCTTCAATTAAATTAATTCCTTCTAGTCCTTCAAGCATTGGATATTGAACGGAAAACGGTTCATCGCTGACAGTCAACTCTTCTTCATTTAATTTCATGCTTGTCATATTCTTTTCCGTATCAAAATCTTTTTCTTTTAATGATGGATTAAACTTCACCTCATCAAATACAATGGAAACGATAATATTTCCTTTGGTATCTTTAATTTTTACAGATTCCAGTGCTAAAGAATCTTTTTTAAAGGCTATTTCCTGTGTTGGCAGACTATCCTTATTGCTGTAATTGGTTTTCGTCTCAAACACATATGTCTTCTCAGTTTCTTTCAATTTCGCCTCTTTATCTTCTTGTAAATCCTTTATCAATGATTCATACAAATAAGCCTGCGAAGATTGATTGGGCCAGTCACTTTGAAATTTATAACTCTTATTTAAGGCTGGAGTTACAACATATACGCCTTCTTTGTTACGTAAAATCATTTGTACATGATCTTGATCTTCATTTTCCAGAGACACCCGATAAAAGTTCGGCTTTTTATGCCAAATCTCCACATCATACTCTTGATCTCCTGAACTGGTTTTCAATGTCATTTCACCTTTCATTTGATAACCTTTCATATCCGATACTTGATTTGTGAGATCTGTTATAACATCCTCCTGGCTTTTTTTACCACAACCAGCTAAAGTAAGTAAAGCGAGCAAACATACCACTGCAATCCATGCCTTTTTTTGCATACACTCATCCCCTTTTCCTCTACCCTCATTTGTATTGTCCAAACTTGTAGTACAAATATATGAACGTTGGGGCAAGCATATGCGTAAAATTTTCAATGGTAAAACGGGTAAATAAGCAAGAAAAAACACTTTAGACTTAAACCGTAGCAACAGCAAAGTCAATCAAACAAAATTCGAGTTTTTCCAAACCTTACTATATTTCTATGTTTTTCCTGCATCTTTTTTTTCCAAAACAACCTGTGCAATCGCAGAAACACTGGTATGTGAAATAGAAAGATGAATATGAACATTTTGCATATCCAGCATGTCAGAAAAAATATTCATAACAGGCGCACCACTTTCATGAATCAATATTTCAATTTGCTGAAAAGAAATTGCACTTCCAATCCCAGTTCCAAGCGCTTTACTCACTGCCTCCTTAGCAGCAAAACGTCCACCCAAAAATTCTACTTTATTTTTTTCTGAATAACGAGAGAAAATGGCAAACTCTTTTTCTGTCAGTATACGTCGCGCTAAACCATCTCCTCTTAAAATGGCTTGTCTGATGCGCGAAAGCTCAACCATATCAATTCCAATTCCTACAATCATAAGATTACCCCCTTTTTATATTTACAATAGCATATTAATTGGGACACCGAACAAAATCTTCTTTACTAAAAAAGCCTTTATTTTTATAATCTGAATCATCTTTTTGACATAAAAAATCACAGACTTTTTACACCCATCTTTTCAATACAGATTTTCATAACTTTTTCTCGCTCGATCATTTTTGCATGACACTCGATTTGAAAACATAAATTGAAAAAAGATTCTTTGTTAAAGACAGAACAAATAATTAAGAAAAGCCAAACCAACCACCCATTCCTTTTACAACCTACACATCCAAGATTTTGCGTTTTTCCAAAAAACCATAAAACCAATGCTTAATCTAAGATTTTATGCTTTTTATCATGTAAATAAGAGGTGACTTTGTTCATGCGTATCCCATTCTTACTTAAGACTTATCCAGCAACATTCGGACTTTGTATCATTCAACTTTTTATTTTCTTCCTAATACAGAGCCATCCAACTGTTCAAAAAACCATAATTGACTATGGTGTTGCTTTCCCAAAATGGATTTTGGATGGAGAAATATGGCGTATAGCCACTGCTATTTTCATTCAAGCGGATTTTTCTCATTTTTTTTATAATATGGTTATATTGCTCTTACTTGGGACTTTCCTAGAAACATACATCCCACCAATGCGAGTGGTTTTAATTTTTTTGGCATCTGGCGTACTTTCCAATTCCATTTTACTTCTTCATACACAAGCCGAATTTGTACATTTTGGAAGCTCTTGTGCGATTTCTGGACTTTTAGGCATGTTGCTAACACTCATTTTATTACGAAAAATCCCATTGCCTCTTTATACAATACCCGCCTTGGTTGTCGGAATTGCCTGCCTTTTTATCAATGCCTGCCTTTCTTTTCATGTCAATGCATTTGGGCATCTATGTGGGTTGCTTGGTGGATTCATCCTTGGTTTTTTACCAAAAAGCATAAAAAAGCCACAGAATCTTGATTAAATCATTCTATGGCTTTTTCAATCTGAGTAAAAACTTGTCCTTAACTTTATTGATTCATTCGATCAGATGAAGTCACTTAGTTGGTAAACAAAAGTGATCCAAAGGAAAAATTATGCATAAAACATTTTCTTTTCTCATATATAAGGATGGCGTGGAACCTACTGTCTTACAATTCATACGCTTTCCTTAATCACATCCACATTTTATGTACTTATTTTGTATCACTTGCATAAAGTGACCAAAATTTTTTGTCATTCATTTTCATTTGCCGTTTTGTTTCAGTAACTTGATTGATGAACAGCAAAAATTTTACACTTTAAATACATGCTGTAAAACTGGTTGTCCCATACATGCGAACTTTCCCGTCTGATTTGTAACTTGATTGTGGCATTGGAAAATTCTTATACTTTATATGCTACTTTCTCCAACCTTGGATTCGGGTTCAGCTTGCGACCAGCTTTGGCACAGTGCTCACCGTTTAACAAAACATTATCCCCAGTAAAGCCAATATTGATTTTTAACAGGCTGGCTCCAACCCCATACATATCTACAGGAACTCCTTCTCGTTCAAACATCAAAATTCGATCTTTGTCAAATCCCCCGCTGACAACGATTTGTACGTGCCCGAATCCTTCCGCATCAAGTGCTCTTCGCAATGCACAAACCAATTCCGCATTGACCCCACGCGGATCAAATGAACCCATAACCTCCGGATTTCTAATAAAATATTGATCAACCATTGTACGTGATGTATCAATTCGTACTCCTTTTAATGCTTCTCCAAAATGACGGGCAACACGGAGCGCATCCGTAATGACATCATTATTGTAATCTACCAAAACAATCAAATCATCCTCTGGGAATGTAACATGATACGCTTCTGCTGCCACAACTACGTCTCCTTTAAATAACTGAATCAGCGCATGTGGCATAGTACCCATTCCTTTTACACCCCACCATTCATTCATTGCATGGGTCGCCTGTGCCTGCGAGCCTCCAATGTAAGCCGCATAACCATCACCAGCTTGCTGCATAAAATGATCATCTCGGTCTCCCATAAAAATAATCGGCTTTTGCTTACCAGAAACACCGGCTGCCTGGATTACATCATATACATTTGTTGCAATTGAAGTTCTGCGTGCCAAAATCCCATCAATAATTCCTTCTAAAAAACCAAAACTCTGATAGGGACCCGTTACCGTTAACACTGCTTCAAAAGGCTCAATTCTATCCCCATCTCTTAAAGCTTGGATTTCAAGCTCCTCCGGTTTTTGCGCAAATGTGTGTAAAAGTGCAACCGCTTCATCAATCCCACACAGTACTGCATGATGCCTTTGAAAAAACTGCATTGTTACAATATCCTTGCTGCAATATTTTTTTGCCAAAATCGCTGTTTTTAAAAAATATACAGCAGAGAACCAACCATCACCTACACGCTCATCAAACTTAAACGTTCGATTCGTTAAACGATCAATTTTCCCAGCCATTTTTAATTCAATTTCTTTCATTGCTTTCATTTCTTCATCCCCTTTCCAACAATATGCTCTTTTTCATTTATTATAATTGATCAATGAAAACCTCTCGTGGCTTTGAACCATTGGCGGCAGAAATATACCCTTTTTCCTCCAATAGATCGATCATACGTGCTGCTCGGTTATACCCAATTCTGAATTTTCTTTGAATCATTGAAGTAGAAGCTGCACCTGCTTCAATGACAAACGCCAATACTTCTGGGAACAGCTCATCTTCTTCCTCTAACGAAGCATCAGCCACCATTTCTTCAACTGAAAACAAGTACTGCGGAGCCATTTGGTTTTTCACAAAAGCCACGACCTGTTCAATTTCATCATCACTGACATAAGTACCTTGTACCCGAACCAATTTGGAGCTCCCACTCTCAGAAAGAAGCATGTCTCCTTTTCCAAGTAATCGCTCTGCTCCAGTTGTATCTAAAATGGTTCGTGAATCAATTTGGGAAGAAACAGCAAAAGCGATTCGAGACGGAATATTGGATTTAATGAGACCAGTAATCACATCAACAGATGGTCGCTGTGTAGCAAGCAACAAATGAATCCCACATGCCCTCGCTTTTTGAGCAATTCGACAAATACAAGTTTCAACATCATTGGCAGCAACCATCATTAAATCTGCAAGTTCATCAATAATAATGATAATGGACGGCATTTTTTCACCACGCGGATCTCGCATTGCCAGGTCATTATAGCGTTCAATATCTCGAACGGCTATTTTAGAAAATAGCTCGTATCTTCGTTCCATTTCATCCACTGCCCATTTCAAAGCTTTCGTTGCCGCCTTTGCATCGGTAATTACTGGACAAACCAAATGTGGAATGGAATTATAAATAGCCAGTTCAACCATTTTCGGGTCAATCAGCATAAGCTTTACCTCATCCGGATGGGCCTGAAATAAGAGACTGATTAAAATAGAATTGATACAAACACTTTTACCAGATCCAGTAGAGCCTGCAATTAAACCATGTGGCATTTTTCGAATATCAGTAGATACTGGGCGTCCCTCTATATTTAGACCCAGTGCAACTCTTGTGTTGGAAGAGATTGTTTGAAATTCCGGATGTGAGAGAATTTCACGTAAAGATACTGAGCGTGGATGATCATTTGGAACTTCAATGCCAACCATACTTTTACCCGGAATCGGCGCCTCAATTCGAATATCCTGTGCTGCCAAATACAACTTTAAATCATCTGCCAAATTAACAATTTTATTCACCTTTACACCTGGATCTGGCTGGACTTCATATCGTGTAACTGTCGGTCCCTTGGTCATGCTGACAACCTTCCCCCCAACATGAAAATCCTTCAGCACTTGATCCAGTATGGCTACCTTTTCATCCTGACTGTAGTCTATATCTGGCAGATTGTCAGCCGGTGAATTTAATAAATCAAATGATGGAAATTGATATGCACAAATTTCTGTTTCGTTTATCAAATCAAGAGCTTCCTGTTTTGAAGCGACTGCAGAAGATGCCAACTTTGTATCAGGGTGATCTGCATCTTGAGCAACAAGCAATTCAGTTCTTTCAATCGGACTCCATGCAGACTGTTCTTGCATTGGAACATTTGACATAGCCGATGTCGAATGTTGCATTTCTATTTGTCTATCCTGGTTAGAAATTTTCTTATCATCTTGACTTGGAGTTTGGTTTTGCTGTTTATCGAGCTTCATGGTTACAGAAGACGAAAAATCGGTTGAATGCACAGGAGTGGATATTTGATTGTCTGTGTTTAACGGTAAATCTTGTACCTGTACAGGTTGAGTTTGTGCTGTTTGATTCATCGTTCGTTCCATTTCTTTGCGTTTTAAATAATATTTATCTTCATTCAACATCATTACATTGATCGGTATCAACCGTTCTGGCTGATGTTTATGCTGTGCTTTTGATGCTGCTGGAATATGCTCTTGATGTGAAGATGTCGATTTTGAATTTTTGGGTGCAGATGCGTTTATTTTCACATTTTGATTGGACAAAACTTCTGAGCTAACCGACTGTTGCTCATTTCTATTTTCTGATAGATCTAAAGTCATATTTGACCCTTGATGAACGGAATAAACGTTTTCTGATACAGCTTTAGAAGCAGAAGATTCCATGTTTAAATATGTTTGCATTTTATCAAGTTCTGCATTTTGGAATACCACTGGTTCATCCTCTATTACATTTGAAAGTGCATTTTTTGCTCCTTTGACTTCATCGGACATTGGAGCATCAGACGGTACGAAATTCTCTTGAGATGCACTTGATACCAAATGGCAATCCTTCTTTACTTTTTCCTCAGCAAAGACTACATCTTGATTTAATTTTTGTGTCTCTTTTGATGCTGATAACCCTTGATTTTCCTCTGCATGCTCAGGTATTGAATCGTACTGAGAAGCCGTATCTACAGCGACATAACGATCTAGTTTCTTTTCATGACTTGCCAGAACGTTTTCAGACTGTGTATCTGACATATCTTGAAGCGATTGTGCCTCTTCATTGTATCGCTCCGATGTATGATGCATCGGATGAATTGCCTCACTTGTTTCATCTGAAGAAATTTGCTCCTGATTATGCTGAATTTCTACCGGCTTAGACAAATTCTCTAACGGTTTGACAGCAACTATGTCTTCTTCAAAAGGAACACTTGACTTTTTATCAGAATCTTTACCTATAGTAACATGATCTTTTAAAATTTCTTCTGACGGTCGATCTGACAATACATGGTTGAGCGCATCAGAAGAAGCTCCTGAAAAAGGAGTAGGTTGCGATTCTGATGACATCAAATTTTGCGCTGCTTTGGTATCCATCGCTTTGTTCCCTTGAGATGAATCGGCTGGTTGAGAACGCCGGTTCGAGGAAAAAACAGAAGTAAAATCGGGATTCTTACGACTGGAACCCCCATCCATTTTACCATGAACAGGTGAAATAAACGGTGTTGGACGAAAAAACCTTTGCGGCTCCGGAGATTTCTTTTCCTCAAAAATTTGTAACGAATCAGTCATTTTTTCTTGGTACGCATCTACATAACGTAATTCATTTCGAAAAGGATTTTTTTCAGCAGATAAATTTTTGCGCCGAAAAAAGGCTGGTTGATGATCTGGGTGAAAATCAACACCAGACGAATAATGTCTCACTCTTTTTTGTACAGCAGATGTCGTATCAGTACCCTTGAATTCTTTTGCCAAAGAATGAGACTGATCAGAAGCAAAATGCGACTCGGGAACATCAATGGGTCTCAATTGTTCTTTTCGTTTTCTACGCATAGAAAAAGAAATATGATCTTGTGGATGTGTCCTCACATTCGAATTGGTTAAATGGGACAAATCCGGCTCATAAAAGCTCTCATCAGGTATCAGTGGAAAACGAAAACTCGATTTTTTTCTCATATCTCGCTCTAAATCCAAATGTACATGATGCGATTGCTTCGAGTTTGTTTTATCAAGCCATTCATTTTCCTCTTTTCTACCTTTATTTTTTTGTAACCAATCAAACATAAAGGTATCTCCTCCACTGTGTTTTTTCATGATACATTTTTCAATCATTATAACGTTTTTTTTTATTTTATGCAGGAAGATACAGGAAAAAATTTTAATTTATCAAGAAATCATTATCCTAACAGCCTTACAAAAATATTTTTTGATATGCGATTGATTCACGCATAAATACACTGTAAAACAAAGGGCTTTTGAATGACTACCGACTATTGTAAGCAGGTAAGCACAGGCTGTATGCCTTCTTTACCTACAATCTCGATAAAATTCAAAAACCCTGTTTGTCAACCATATGTTTATTTATCCGCTTTTTGATTTGAATGATGATGCAAGAAAATAAATAATGGCTCTGGTATTTGTTGTCCGTTCGGATAATGAAAACTAAAGGATGTAATGGGACTTCTTCCTTCAGTATAAAATTCCAATGTCATTCTTGCCAAAATTTGCAGTCCACTCTTTGCATGACATTTTGCAACAATAAAAACATCTTGGTGCGGAATGGATACAAATACATCCTCTCGCCTTTTTCCAATTGCCCCTAGCCATAAATCATCAATCAACATACGTGCTGCATCATATCCATCATTTGCATGAAAAAAATAAAAATGACTTCCTGCAACTGTCTCTTTTTTTACAGAAAACGGCTTTTGACGTAAATTCTCCAAAGCCAGCATCAGCCATTCTTCCTCCTCAAGACCGGTCTTTTCTAACTCTTCTTTACTGAGCAACTTATATCCCTTTTCTTGATCCAATGCTAGTGCAATCACTGTCTCTATAGTATGTGGATACCAATGAACTTGTTGAAAAGACTTTGTATGAATAATAGATTTCGGACGAAGCACTGGAAAAATTTTCTCTGGACATATCTCATTTGAACTATGTAGTACGTGCTGCCAATTCCGAATAAAGTCGGTGTAGAGCCGCATAACCGAATCCATTTCTTTTTCTTGTATTTTTTCCTCAATTTTTTGTGCAGAAATTCGTAGCATCTTCCCTGTCTGAATATCTATCATTTCTACATGATCGACTTGTCTTGTGTTGCTAACTGGTTTTATTTCTACTCGAAGACATTTCAGTTGTTCCTTCCATTGTTGGAGGAATATTTCCAATGATGATTTATGCATGTTCACCCTCAGTTTTAACAATACTCTGTAAAAAGTTTTTGATTTCTTCTTTTGTTTTTCTCTGCTTGCTGACAAATCTTCCTTTTTCTCTTCCCTTTTGAAATATTAAAAAGCTAGGAATTCCCATAATTCCTAATGACAAACAATCATCCATAAACATATCCCGATCCACTTGATAAAAATCTAAATTGGGAAAATCCGCTTCAATTTCTGGTAAAAAAGGTGCAATATACGTACAGTCACTGCAAAATTTAGAAGAAAACATAAAAACAGATATGCGATCTCCATGAATGGCAGTCCGCCACTGATCATGGGTTTCAATAAAAATCATGATTTTGCCTCCGTCTTCTGTGATGTAGCAGCCTCTGATTCCGAATTTTTCTTAGCAGCAGATGAAGAGTCTGCTTCATCAGATGTCATAATCTGTACACTTTTTGCTACCTGAATCAATTCTTTGATTACTGGCTGCAATTGATTTCGCTTTTTCACAAGTGCAGATACCTTTACACTCCCAACACCAACATATACACCATACTCCTTACTTTCCGAATGTTGTATGGCATAAACATATTGAAATCCCTTTTCATCTTCTATTGTTTCATCTACAATAACATCAATTCCCTCGTTCATTTGTTTCACAATTTCGTAATTGGTTTTACTGTTTACTTCTTCAATTGGATTTGCAAAAATTACAAAATTTCCATATTCCGTTTCAAGCGTTACATTGTTTTCATGTGCTTGTAAAACTTTACTTTCCTCTGGAAGATAAAAAGATAAATTTTCCTCTGTTGTTGTTGCCGGTAGAGTTTCTGCTTTCAAATAAGCTGGAATTTCTTTTTTTATGGCAGCCTGAATTTCTTCTGTTTTCCCCCCACAGCCACCTAATAAAAGTCCTGCACAAAGCAACATTTGAATTGCATGAGTTGTCTTCAAACCAGTCACCTCTATCCTATAATTTACTAAAACCTTGAATCATATCATAATCTATATTTGTAACCAAAATTTGCAGCAGCTTCCTTGCCGCAAGATAGTCGTCGGTATGAATAATGGAAGCAGGTGTATGAATATAGCGTGCGCAAATACCAATGACTATTGATGGAATACCTGAATACATTAAATGTGCCCTGCCGGCATCTGTACCTCCTGGTGAAACAAAATATTGATATGGGATTTTATGCGTTTGGCAAATATCTAACACATAATCTCGAAGCTTCGGATTGGTAATCATTGTCCGATCTAAGATTCGAAGCAAGACCCCTTCTCCCAACTTACCAAATTCTGATTTTTTTCCAGTCATATCATTTGCTGGTGATGCATCCAATGCAATAAACAAATCTGGATGAATTAGATGTGTACTTGTTGCCGCACCGCGCAATCCAACCTCTTCTTGCACATTGGCTCCAACATACAAAGTATTGTTAAGCTTCTCTTTAGATAACATTTCCATCAATTCAATAGCAAGACCACAACCATAACGATTGTCCCATGCTTTTGCCATAATTTTCTTTGAATTGGCAAGTGGTGTAAACGGACAGACGGGAACAATCGGCTGTCCTGGACGAATCCCCATGTTTCGAGCGTCATTATCGTCATCAGCTCCAATATCGATTAACATATTTTTTATCGCCATCGGTTTTGACTGTTCCAGCGGTGTCAATAAATGCGGTGGTGTAGAAGCAATCACACCTTCAATAATTTTTTCATCAGTGAAAATCTGAACTCGTTGAGCCAATAAAACTTGACTCCACCAACCGCCCAACGGCTGGAAACGGAGCATACCAGATTCGGTAATCCCAGAAACCATAAAAGCAACTTCATCCATATGTCCCGCCACCATAATTTTTGCACCATGTTCTTCGCCGTACTTTACACCAAAAATACTGCCAAGACCATCTTGTAAAAATTCATCGCTGATAGGCTCCAGTCGCTTTTTCATAAAGGAGCGAACTGCATGTTCAAATCCAGGTGCACCTGGAAGCTCTGTCAACGTTCGAAATAAATCCAATGTTTTCGCTTCGATGACCCTCAACCTCTTTTCTCTTAAAAATCTCTCTATACTTATTATAGCAATTATTTTTTCGGGATGAAAACAATCATGTTTTTTAGTATAATGGAGAAAATATAGAAAGACAATGATAAAGGGTAGGTGAAAAAATTGAATATAAAAAAGGGGCTACTTGGATTTGGAATTGGATTTGGCACAACCTTATTGCTTTATAACGCAACTCAGCCAAAAAAAATGTCATCGCAACAACTGACAGAAAAAATCATTCATGCAACACCCAATGGTGGAAAAATTATCGGTACATGGCTTTGCTCTGTTGAAGAAAATAATCCCGCCATTTCTGAAAAGCCATTTATTCGTGGTGGCGTAACTGTTGAAAAAAATTATGAACGCAGCCGCTATACTTTTATTATAGAGCCAATACATGGTGAAATCTTATCTATAGAACAAACGCTCTAAATAATCTATTGCAACCTTTAAGCAAACATTTTTATTGGCATATCGCCAAAAAACTTTATTTTTTGTATAAATAAATAACTTTATCAACCAAAATACGATCTGAATTTTTTAAAAAATCTAATCATCATAAAAAATATATATCTTGATGAAATCGTTTTCATTGGATAACCAGCCAAAATTTCCCTTCCAACGCTTTTGCGTTACTCGAATGGAAATTTTTTACAAAAAAATCTTATGTAAAAAGGGATAGATTTTTGATGTGCTTTTTCTTATTATAATTTCTCACTGCTATCAATATAAGTAACACACAAATTTTTTATATCTATATTCTAATATGAAAATAAGAAAAAATATTTTAAACAAAAGCAAAAGATAATGAATAAGACAAACCTGCATATTTTTGTTCTATATACTCTAACTTTGTTTTTTATCCTTCATTTTGCACTCCTCTTAGCCTTCTATACAAAAATTGAATCCCAAACAAAAACATTATTATTCTAAAGAAAAAACGAACAGATGCAAAATCTGATATGCGATTTTGCATCTGTTTATCATTTCAAAATATTTATCTATAACAATTAAGAGTGCTAATTTTTTCTTTATTTTTTTGCAAACCCTGTAAAATCAATGGTTTGCAAGCATTCTCCACTCCTGAAATTGTCATTTTTCTTAGGTTTGACACCAATTTTTTCTTTTCTGGTGTCAGAAGTTTACTGCCATACTATCCAGCTTTGCTATCTCATTTTCAATCCTTGCCCTGTCGCCCAAGTGGTTATACACTTCCATAGTCACATCAAAATGAGCGTGTCCCATGATGTACTTGTGTAATACCTTAATATCCATACGGCACTCTGACATTCTTGTGCAGGCTGTGTGTCGCATAACATGAGCAGAAACCTTTGGAAACAATTCTGCTTTCCTGTGTTCTTTCTTTGCCCTCTGGACTTTCTCTTTGTTATAAGCGTCCACAATGTTATACAATACACTGCTTACACCATAGGGCATAAGCATTTCTTCAACCTGTTCCGTGTCGATAGGCAAGGTAAACCAAAAAGCTCGGATTTCTCCGTCTCTGGGTTCTCTTGCTTCAATCTGCACACGCATTTCTTCCATGTTTCATCACGTCCTTTCTTGTCAACGCTTCCTGTATGACGGCGTAAGGCACACCGAATACATAGCGTGAAAAATCTTCTAACTGTTTCTTAGGGTAGTCAGACAGGCAAAGGCATTTCATCTCAAACCAGACCGCACGCTTGTAATCAGGCACGGACCCCCGATTTTTGCCTGCATATCGGTAAAAATATCTTTCAATCAATCACTCTAACCTTAAATGCGTATAGAAAAAGCGGTTAATCTCATAAGACTAACCGCTTAAAATATGAAAATGACAGCCTTATTTATTAAACTCTTTACATATTGTTACTCATATACACTTTCATATATCTTATCACCCTCTTTAAGAATTTCACTGAAATCTAAATTATCCTTACATAGTTCATTTTCTTGTTTTTCAGATAAAGTTGATTTCAGTACCCCCATATTATCTAACCGATGAATTGAATATTCCATTTTTCCTTCTTTATCTTTTCCACTCCATCGTATCTGAATATTCTCTCCATTCTCAACTGTATAACAATCTAATACTGTGTTATGGAAATGAAGAACAAAATCAAAATATTCTGGCATTGACTGGTTTGGCAACGTATAATAGGTGTCTTGATCAACAACTTTTTTATAATAACCTATTTGCTCATCAAATTGAAATCCGTTTATTTCTAAGCCGTCTTTAAACTTCGCTTCTAAAGAGTTCTTTGCATTACTCCAAGCTATTCCCCAAACTGTTGCACCAATACCCAATGCTATTACAGTACACACCAAAATTAAAACTAAATTTTTCTTGAATTTTTTACTAAATGTTATTTCTTTATCCAATTTTTTTACCATCTCCTTATCTTCCTTTAGCATAACATCTAGGGAGATATTAAATTCATTACTCATGAAAATCAAAGTTTCTAAGTCGGGATAATTTTTTTCTTTCTCCCAATTTGATACTGTCTGTCGTGTAACATGAAAAATTTGGGCAAATTCTTCTTGTGTCATTTTTCTTTCTTTGCGTATTTCCATGATTGTCTGTCCTAATCTCATGTGCTCCTCCTTTCAGTTTCTATTATGCTTTCAATTCTTTCAAATGGCTAGCAAGTTCAAATTGCATTGAATAATATACTTCGCAAGTATTATTTACGTGTTTAATTTTTGTACTGTATTTTGTTAGATTTAGTTCACCAAATTCAAATTTTCTATTTTTTATACTATATCATTCCAATAATAGCTCTACAATAAAAATCATTACACCCCGATAATCTTGTTAAATAACTCTAAGAGTACATCTTTTACACCGCCAGCATTGAATACCAGCCCGGCAGCAATTAAGGAAATCACAAGGAAGCCGATAAGTTTTGAAAACTCACGCTTAAATCCTAAGTAGATACCAATAACCACGATTGCCATAAGCACTGAGCTCTGGGCGTTGCTTAAAAACCAGTTGTATAAGTTCTGTCCGAAATTCATTCTTCATGCTCTCGTCAGCCATTTTACCGACCTGTACGATACACATAAGGACTACGCCGATACCCATTCCAAGCGATACCAGCACTAAGTCCTTGACAAGTTCTGCCATAGTCAAAATTCTCCTTTACTCTGTGATAAGTTCCTCTGTGTCCGCTGTCTGCTGTCTGATTATCTGCAAATGCTTTTCCGTCAGCTTTGCGTTGTCCTCAATCTCTTTCAGATAGCTTGTGCTGTTGCCAGCGTCTATCTTTTTCAGCATTTTCAGCGTAGGGGCGACCTGTCGGCTTATCCAGCCCAGCGTCCTTTCCAGTGTGTAAGGCTCTGGGTCTGTCGTCAGCTTGACAGGCGGGCGGTCTTTCCCGATAAACCACGCCCAGCGGTCATTGAGCTTCCAGTCTGTCTTTCGCTTCTCTGGCTCTCTGTCCACGAAGCGGATATAGTGATTGATGATAGAAAATGCCGTCTGTTCTGCGTCATAATGGGTCAGCAGTTCACGGACGGCATAATAAGCTCTTTCATCTTTCAGTCGTATCTCGAAACGGTCGATTGTCACAGTCGGTCAGCAGTTTCAAAAAATCCTTTTACTAAGCGGGATTCCCAAACTTTTTGACCGTAGTTTCCAGCGGAATTGTCCCCCTCTGTTAGTTACCAAGGCGCTTCTTTTGTGGAACAGGACAAGCCCACACGGAAGTTAAAATTATCTCTGATACCGTCACTGAAATACTTTGCGTCGGGACGCTGACAGGCGACAATGAGGAAATAGCCCGCCTGTCTGCCAAGCATGATGATTTTCTTTAGCTGGCTAAGTAAGCTCATGCTTTCCTTTGTCCCCAGCATTTCCAAGAACGCCACATACTCGTCAAAGATAAGGAAGCAGGGCGGTAAGCCCAGATAGGCATAGTTCTCGCCCGTCTTGTAGTCTGGGTGGTGCTTCATTTCCTCGCTTCGCTGTACCATGCCCTCATAGAACGCATTGACACATTCAATCATATCTTCTTTGGTGTGGTACACGTTATCCATGACCGTACCCAAGTCCGCAAGGTCAGCGTTCTTAGGGTCTAAGATGAAAAGCTGGGCGTTGGTCTGCAAGAGGGCTTCAATGATTGTCAGCAGGAAATAGGTCTTTCCACCGCCAGTCCCGCCACAGATAAGGGCGTGAGGGAGTGCGTCATATTCCCATGTAAGGTTCTTCATCAGACGCAAGCCCCCGTTTTCAGCCTTTACCTCGTCAATCGTGATACGGTTCGCTATCATGTCATAGAGCAGGGTGTACTCGATATAGCCGTCATGGAGCGTCTTGTCGGTCAGCTCACAGTAAAGCCCGCTTTCCAGTTTATCTTCCAGTCTAAGGAGCTGGTCTTGATACTTTCCCAAAGAGATTTCACAGCGGATATGGAGCAAGCCTGTGTCCATTTGATAATAGATTTTAGGAAACCAGACGATTTTTTCCCTTGATCTGCTCTGCAGGTCAGTGAAAAAACCGCTGTCCTGTACGGTCTGTGCTTCATACCACTTATTGTCCAGTATCATGCGTGCCAGTTTTTGACGGTGCAGGAGCTTCTTGAAGCTGTCATGGAAGAAGCGGTAATAAAGAAAAGCGACCAATGCACAAACACCAGTCGCTATCCCTATGGTTATGAAGTTGTATGTGGAAAGCGTCACACCATTATCAAGCAGGCTGAAATGCTCCCAATCGGTACGCATGAGCTGTCCCATGTTCAGTAGCAGGAGAACCGCCACGAACAGGAGCAGGAGCGTACCCGCACAGAAGCGGTACACAAGGTTCTTGTCGCTGGCTCTGATACGCTTTCCCTTGTATTTCAAAATGTTCATAAACACCCCTTTCTGGATATGAAAAAGCGGTCAATCGTAAAAATTAACCGCCGTACACCTTATAAACACTGTTATAAGTATTCACTTAATAAGTCCATGTTTTCATCTACTAAATGCTGAGTATATACTTTTGGACGTGCAGAATTTCTAACTTTTTTCCATAGGATTGAAGCTACTTTTAGCTTGTTTTGAAACATACTATTTTTTTCATCAGCACAAAAATCTTTCAAGAATTTATTCCACTCACAAGTTGAATTATCATATTTTGCATAATCCGAGTTTTGATTATACACATCAAGCATATCTTGAATGGTGAAAGTTATATCATGGTCTTTTTTTACTTTTCTCCATGCTGTTGCCATATCTGCTGTAAACTTAAAATTATCAATGCCTGTCAATTTTGAAAAATAACTTCTGAATTTGGAATTAAAGGAAAATCCACAATCAAGCAATGGACAGTCTAAGGATATTTCTTTACATACCTTTTTAGAATGATATACATGTTTTTTCTTAATTAGATTTCCCTTAAAATATTCCTCAATATTGTGGTTTAATTCTTGCTTTGTTCCTGTATAATCTATTCCAAGATTTTTGCATATTTCAGATAATTCTTCACGATACCAATAATACCTTAAAAAATCATCATAGGATTTGATTTCACGAAATTCTGGACGTTTACCCAATTCAAAACACCTCACATTGTTTTATTGTACAACAATTATATATCTATCTAGTACAACCTACAATGAAAACATGGTTCAACGATTATTTTTTCTGCTGTCCCTGCGGAGCGTGGTTCTGTGGATTGCCTGCGGGCTGACCGCCTTTATTTTTCAGCACAATGTCGTCTGCCTTGATGTACCACTCCACGTCTGCCCCTCGGTAGTTGGCGTTTGCCACGGTATCGGCAACAGGATTGATAAGCTCCACCTCGGCATTGTACGGATAGTCCTTGACAGGGATTTCCGCTGGGATAGATACCTGTATCGTGCGTTCCTGCTGACTGCACTTCAAATCATAGGTTCTACGCTTGATTTCCTCGCTGGTCGTCCCGTCCTCATTTTCTACACGCACCTCATGTCTAAGGGCAGAGAATTTCAGCACTCCAAACGTCTTTTCCTTATCTAATACAATTCCATTCGCTAATCTCATAATCTGTTATCCCCCTTTACTTGCTTTCCTCGACTGGAAGCATATCGTCAGCGTTTAAAATATAGTTGGTGTAGCCACGACCTCGCACGTTCTTTCCCTCGGCGGTAATCTTAGGATTGACGAGCTTGACTTTCTGCTCATACTTGAAACGCTTCTCCCCAGCCTTTGCGGGAAGCACCACGATAATGTCGTCGGCTCTCTGAATGTCGGAATACAGGTTATAGCTTCTCGTCACGGGGACAAAGCGACCATTGACACGCTGTTGCTCCACGTCATTTTCTCCTGCAAACTCCAAATTTCCAAAAGTCTGTGCCATGTCAGGCACGATATATTTTAATTTCATGTGTTCATACCTCATTTCTTTCTGTGATTGATATGTGGGGAGCTACACTCCCCACGCCCCTAGTGGACTGTTCTTTTCCGTTGATCTGCAAGCAGAAGAACAGAAAAGGAACAGTTTCGATTTTCATTTCCTGTTACAAGTCCATACGGCGGGGAACGTGATTTCTTCATCATCATAAGCAGACCACCCGATTAGGAACGTCTACGCTTGAAGAAGTATGTTCCTGCCACGCCTGCACCAGAGAGGATAAGAAGCCCTAAGAATAAGGCAATGTTTGTATTATCGCCTGTCTTTGGAGCGTCT